>Ga0153996_1000777_pt1 | contig 13916 bp, 18 predicted proteins | sample TSNC080MetaG_FD_104728 | JGI IMG/M metagenome (GOLD analysis project Ga0153996, IMG submission 104728) | Attine ant fungus gardens microbial communities from North Carolina, USA - TSNC080 MetaG | ecosystem: Host-associated > Fungi > Mycelium > Unclassified | place: USA: North Carolina, Lumber...
ATCTATTAAATCTGTGACTGCTGTGACTAAAATTGGTATTTCTGTTGTTGCATTCGCAATACTAATTGCTGCATCTGTGGCAATCGCTAAGACTAAATCTTTCTTATCATTCACAAATTTTTGTGCAATGTTGGTTAATGTTGCTTGATCTCCACTTCCATTTTGATAATCAATCACAACATCTTTTCCAATCACATAGCCAGCATCTTCAATTGCTTTAATGAAGCCTTCTCTAGATTGATCTAATGAGCTATGTTGTAATTGTTGGATAATTCCAATTGTAATAACTTCACTCGTATCTTTATCATTGTTACTACTACATCCAACCAAAACTAATGATAATGCTAATAATCCTACTAATAACTTTTTCATGTGTTTCTCCTCCACTTTATTTTTTATTTGTTTCATCTATCTAATTCTACAAAAAAACCGTCTTCTAGCTATTTTTCGCTAGAGGACGGTTATCATATCCTTCACCGTGGTACCACCTCTGTTTGTTAGAATCTCACAATTCTAACCTCTTCAAGTACGCCATTGAATGGTTCATACTTTAGCATTTTAACGGTTGCTTCCGACACACTCTACTTAATTTCAAGTGGCTACTCCAAGAGGAATTCAATAAACAGTCTTCTCTGTTTTACACCAACCAACAGTTCTCTAAACAAGTCTTGTCTATTTACTATTTCTTTTCATAGTATTTTTTTAGATAGTTTATAGCATATATTTTGAACTGTTTCTACGTTTTTGTCAACAGTTTCTTTATAAATTTTAGAAATAAAATTTATTTATGGTATTCTTGATTATTTATAATTTTAAAACAGCGATATATTTGTTCCATTAAGATTAGTTTCATTAATTGATGAGGAAAAGTCATCTTAGAAAAGGACAATTTGTAATCCGCTCTATTTTTAACTTCCTCACTCACTCCTAGCGATCCGCCAATCATAAATACTATGCTGCTTATTCCATTAACTGCTAATTCTTCTATATAATTAGCTAATGCAATAGAACTTAATTGTGTCCCATTAATATCTAATAAAATTACATAATCATCATTTTTTACTTTACTTAAAAGATTTTTACCTTCTTTTACTCTAATTATTTCTTCTTGTGCTAAAGAACAATGCTCAGGAATGCTTTGATCAACAACTTCATAGAATTCTAGCTTTGCAAATGATTTCATTCTTTTTGTATATTCATTAATACCATCAACTAGATATTTTTCTTTTAATTTACCAGCAGTTATTATTTTAATCTTAATCATTCATTTCTCCTCCACAAATAACATCTATTGGACTAGCAACCTTTATTTGAAAAGAAGATAACTCAATCTTTCTTTGAGTAAATACTTCTTTATATGTAGTTAATGCTTTTTCAACAGTGTTTGCTTCTTTAGATAAATGAGCTAAAACAATTTCTTTAGTCGATGGACCTAGTAAGTGACTCATAATCATAGCACTGTCTAAATTAGATAAATGACCATAATCAGATATAATTCTATTTTTAAGATACATCGGTCTACTCGTACTCATTAGCATTTCAATATCATGATTACTTTCCATCACATAATAACCAGCATCTACCATGTAAGATGCATTCTTTTTTGAAACATATCCTGTATCTGTCATATAAACAAATTTAATATCATCTTTCAAAAAGACAAACCCCAATGGTGAAGTTGCATCATGTGAAATAGATAATGGTATAACTGTTATATCATTAAACGTTAATATATCATATGGATTAACAAAATGATCCATCCTAAGTGATGGAATCGTACCTTTCCCACAATAAATTAAATCTTCATGAAAAAGATGAATATTTTTATTATGATCACTATGGTCATGTGTTAAAAATACATAATCAATATCGCAAACATCATAGTGGTATTGATGTAGCTTCGTTATTAATTGTCGTTTTGATATTCCACAGTCAATTAATATTCTTGTTCCACCGAAATCAACAAAAGTGCAATTCCCCGTAGATCCACTTGCTAATATAAAATATTTCATATACTTTCCCCCATGAAAAGATTATAACATATTTCGAACTAAAAAAACAAAAATAATAGGACGCTATATCTTACTTCTATAGCATCCTATTATATGTATAACTTGATAATTGTTTTCTAAATGTTCTCTCCTAATTAATAGATATATAACTTTCTAATTCACTGATTAATAAACCATACCATTTTCCAACAATTATCTAATTATTAAATTGGTTTTAGTTCTCTGTTCCCCCCTCTAGGGGTTTGAACTATCAGGTGTCCTCACCTTCATATTCAATCTAAATTCTTTTGGTAGAATGACTTTCTTTAGGTTGGTTAATGCGAAGACAATTCTCTCGATTGTATTAAATGAAGCATTGCCATTCATCCTAACACCGACTGTTTGCGGACTTGAAATTATATGTATATTTATAAATCGAGTGTCGTTGTATCCATATACATTCATTACATTAGTCATTGTCTTCACCTCCCTATTTAAATTATCCTTTCTTCTCAATTACATTATATCATAGCACTTACATTTTGAGCAGTTTTTACTATCGAAGAAAAAAATGAAACATAGGAATAAAAATATGGTATAATATAAGTTAGGGAGTGTTATAAATAATATTTTTTTATTGGTGATTTTTAATTGCTTTTTATTTTATAGTTGACTAAAATAAATGTGCCCTGCCACATTTCCCCAAAATTTGATTCTTACCCCCTTAGTTTAATGGACAAAACAAGGTCCTCCTAAGACCTAAATACTGGTTCGATTCCGGTAGGGGGTGCCAAAATTTATAAGATTATATCAATACTTTACTTTCTCTGTAAGTAGAAATATTGATTTTTTTTAAATTATACTGTTTTTTTATTTGATAGACTAATTATTTTAAGTTTTTTTCTTCTAATAAAAAATATTTTCATTCAATCTGAGTAGTATAGTTTATCTATTTTAGTTATCAACTCTTAGTAGAAATAAATCGTTTCTTAAGGTAATAATTTCAAGATGATCTTGTCAATGGTTTATCCAATTTCGCAAAAAAATTATACAGGGCTTAATTTACCCTGTATCAGTTTTGCTGTTCAAAATCTCAATAATTGTAATGTGCGATTTTGTGATGGGATAAGACAATTAATGCTTATTCTACACTATGGAGTTAAATATACTTAAATCCCAGTGCCTTACCTAATTTTTTGCCATTATCATCATATGCACGTACCGTTATTACCTTTGCACCATTATTAAATGCTTCCGTAATCGCCACCTGACATACTGCTGTTGCGAATCCTTTTTGTCTATATTCCATTACTGTTGAAACAAATTCAAGTGAACAAACTCCCTGCCTATTATCCATGATACCAGCTACTGCAATGGGGAGATCGTTTTCATAAGCTATGTAACAATGAATTGTTCCGTACAGGCAATGATGATAGTGGTTCTCTGGATGCAAATCCTCACTAAGAAATTCATATTCATTTTCTATTTTGCACCAATCGGCAAAACTTCCAAGGCCTCCTACTTTTTTGACATCAATACTACTAGCTAGATAATCGGGTTTTTCATGTGGTAGCATAACTGCAAAGACTTCCCAATCATCAGGAGAACATTCTTTTCTTCCTTCGGGAAATACGACCCTATTTACGCGATCTGAATATTGATTCCACCAAGTATGCCTTTTCATTTCTTTGATTTCATTGACTGTTTGGAAAAGCTCCTCATCACTTAGGTGTTCTAACCTTACATTAAAAATGGAGTTTATCCCATTTTGCCCTTTCTTGGGGAAAGCCATGCAATACCTGCCGTTATCAACAAATTCCATGTGCTTGGCATCGCCTAATATCCATAGATAAAAATTTGCCCAATCATCTATAAGCCTTAAAACTTCTTCTTTTTTCATTTTAATCCTCCAATTAAATTTGATATAAAATTAATAGTAATCCCAAATATTTTTAAAATGCAAGCACAAAAATCAAAAGTACTATTACAAATACGATGTAAGCATTACTTTACTATGCTTGCTAGTTAATAATATCGCTATGTGATTTATAAATGGTTCCCATGCATTTTTTTATAGTTTTTACCCCAAACAGTCATAGCATCTAACACTGGTTTAAGGCTATACCCAGTTTCTGTCAGTGTGTAGTCTACTCGTGGAGGAACCTCTGCATATACCTTTCGATGAACTAATCCATTTTCTTCCATAGAAGGTAAGTTAGCAGTTAATACTTTCTGTGAAATATTTCCTATTGACCTTCTTAACTCTCCAAATCTTTTTGTACCATCAATCAAATCTCGTAAAATTAGAACCTTCCACTTATCACTAATTAATAATAAAGTAGTTTCTACTGGACATGCCGGTAATTCTTTTATCATCACTTTCACCCCATTTCTTTCATTAGTTTCCAAAAGGTAACTATAGCACAAAAAAGTGCTTACTTTACAAATTATACTAATGATTTTATTATATACGTGTAGATAGAAAAAAACAAGTCTACAAATACTAATATTAACGGAGGTAGTGAAAATGGATGATGTAGTTAAATTTTTAAATGAAAACCCAGTACAGTATTTAGCAACTGTAGGGAGAGATGGAAAGGCAAAATGTCGACCATTTATGTTCTGTTTTGAAAAAGAAGGTAAACTTTGGTTCTGTACTAATGAACAAAAAGATGTTTATCTAGACTTACAAGAAAATGCTTCAGTTGAGTTATCTGTGTCTTCTCCAGAATATGCTTGGATACGTTTACATGGTGAAGCTGTGTTTGAAGAAAATATGGATGTTAAAGAAGCGTGTATGAATAATCCAATTGTTAAAGGACAATATCAAACGGCAGATAATCCAATCTTCAAAGTTTTCTATTTAAAAAATGTTAAAGCAGTAATTGCTGATTTTAGTGGAAATCCACCAAAGGAATATTCACTATAAACTACAACTAAATATCTTCAGAGGTCGTATGAAATTTACAACCGGTGGTAATAGTCCATGAGCAAAAGCAGAACAGGTGAAATTCCTGTACCGACAGAGATAGTCTGGATGAAAGAGGAAGTAGATAAAGTGTTCTATTTTTTCGAGCACTTTTCTTACTTATTTAGGAGGAAAAAATATGGATTTACAAGCACATAGAATAAAAATTACAACAAAACAAATCGTAATTATGGCCATGTTTGGAGCAATGGCAGCAGTATTAATGGTGTTCGAGGTTCAAATACCATTTGCTCCTACATTCGTTAAACTAGATGTTTCAGATTTACCAATTATAATAGGTGGCTTTATTTATGGCCCATTTATAGGAATAGGAATTGCATGTATTAAAATAGTATTAAACTTAGTATTGAATGGTACAACTACAATGTTTGTTGGAGAATTATCCAATTTAATATTATCGATTGCTCATATGTTACCAACAGCAATTATTTATCAAAAAAGTAAAACAAAGAAATCAGCACTCATTGGATTATTTACAGGAACTGTAGTAGCAAGTGTACTGGCAATTATATCTAATTTATTTATTATATTTCCATTATATAGCTCTTTGTTCAATTTATCTATGGATTCTATTGTAGAGATGGCAGTTGCGACAAATCCATTAGTTAATGATTTACTAACAATGATACTCTTCTCATTATTACCATTTAATATATTTAAATTTACAATTGTTTCATTAATTACCATTATTATATATAAAAAGATAAATGTAGTTTTAAAAAGGTTCTAATTAAAAGAAGCATACTATCTAACATCTGTAATTTTGTGATTATTAAATCTTATGATTTCTAGAAGGAAGAATAAAGTATGGCTATTAAAATACTAACCAAGTAAATTATGAAGAATTGCATGAGTTATTCGCTCAAGATGAAACTCCCATTTTATATATTGGCCAGCCATGCTTATTGATGATTTTGAAGATTGGATGAGTAGTATATTTCAATAAAAATAATCGTATTCAAAAATCTAAACAAGGGAGAATAATGATGAAGGAAAAGGAATGCTTGGATATATTAGTTAATCAGATTCATACAGTGATAATAGCGACAAATAATCAGGAGAATCATCCTATCACTTGTGCGATTGATATAATGTTATCAGATGGAAATAACTTGTATTTTTTGACTGCTAAAGGAAAAAACTTCTATCAAAGATTAATAAATTCACCATATATCTCTTTAACTGGAATAAAAGGAGAAGATACTATGCACTCTATTGCTATTTCTATTAATGGTAAAGTTAAAAATATTGGAAGCAATAAATTGGATGAAATCTTCGCTAAGAATCCATATATGAAAGAAATATATCCCAATGAGGACGCAAGAAATATTTTGAAAGTATTTCAAATTTATGAAGGGACGGGTGAATATTTTGATTTGAGCAAAAAACCTATAGAAAGATATAATTTTACGTTAGGTGTGGGTAAATTAAAAGAAGAAGGATATTTTGTGACAGATACGTGTATAGGGTGCAAATTATGTTATAAAATATGCCCACAAAAGTGTATTGATATTACAAATAAGCCTGTTGCAATTAATCAAAAGCATTGTTTATATTGTGGGAAGTGTGCTGAGATATGTCCAAAACAGGCCATTATTAGGAGAGGATAAAATGAAGCAAGATGAAAGAATGGCTATTAAAATACTTAATAAATGAGAATAAAGAATATCAAAACATCAGCATTCCAATATTAGAGACAGAGCAGAAGAAATTGCTCAGAGCATTGATGAATGTTCGTGCTCCAAACGCGATTTCAAAACAATTTATTGAAATACAAAATGATTATCTAATTGCTGAATTAAAGAATAAAAAGCTAACCAATATAAAAGAGTTAGTACCAATGGAAAAAGGAATCTACTTAGGGCAAGGAGATATTACTACATTACAAGTGGATGCCATTGTTAATGCAGCGAATAGTGCAATGTTGGGATGCTTTATTCCTAACCATGGTTGTATAGATAATGCAATACATTCTAATGCAGGTGTACAATTACGAATTACATGCAATGAAATAATGGATGGACAAGGATGTATAGAGCCAACTGGAAAAGTAAAAATAACATCAGCATATAATTTACCTAGTTCATTTATTATACATACCGTAGGCCCCATTATTCATAATCAAGTAACGAAGAAGGATTGTCAACTATTAGCATCCTGTTATAGTTCTTGCATGGAATTAGCTATGGAATATCAGTTAAAAAGCATTGCTTTTTGTTGTATATCAACGGGTGAATTCCATTTTCCTAATGATATGGCTTCTACAATTGCAATTGATACAGTAAGAGATATTTTGGAAGATAAAAGTATTGAAATGGAGGTAATTTTTAATGTTTATAAAGAATCAGACTACAAAATATACAAAAAATTATTGGGAACAAATTAAGGAAGTCAAACAATTAATAAATAATGCTGATGCCATAATTATTGGTGCCGGATCTGGGTTATCAACGGCGGCAGGTTTTACATACTCTGGTAAAAAATTTCAAGATTATTTCTCGGATTTTATTGATATTTACGGATTCCATGATATGTACTCGGCGGGATTTTATCCGTATGCTTCTTTAGAAGAATATTGGGCATATTGGAGCCGACATATTTATTATAATCGGTATGACCAACCAGCTGGAGAACCCTATTTAGAATTGTTGGAACTGGTTAAGGATAAAGAGTATTTTGTAATCACCACTAATGTAGATCATAGATTTCAAGTGGCAGATTTTGATAAAGAAAGATTGTATTATACACAAGGAGATTATGGGCTGTTTCAATGCTCAAAGGCATGTCATCAAAAAACCTATGATAATGAAAAAGAAATCCGCCAAATGATAAAGCTACAAAAGAACATGAGAATTCCTTCAGAACTAATCCCGCATTGTCCAGTATGCGGTGCACCAATGACGACCAATCTTCGAATTGATGATACGTTTGTACAAGATCAAGGTTGGCATCAAGCGAAAAAAAATTATGAAAAATTTTTAACACAATATAGAAATAAAAAAGTACTGTATTTAGATTTGGGGGTTGGTAATAATACCCCAGGGATTATTAAATATCCATTTTGGCGAATGACATATGAGAATAATAAATCAAATTATGTCTCAATTAACTTAGAGCCTATGCCAATTGTAAAGGAAATTGAGGAGCAATCAATAGGGCTTGTTTATGATATAAAGAAAGTTATAACCGATTTAAAAATAGAAAGAGACTGTAACAGAAAAAGTGAAATTTAGTACTAAACTTTCTATATTATTTAAATGCCCTCCAATAAAATTAAATTATAGCAAAACAGAAACCTTAAGCATTATCATTTATAATATCATAGATGGGAAATACTGGTGTCTAACAAAGAGCATGAAATAAGGAGGTATGATTAAATCTAGGAATAACACTTTCCTTAACATCTTTCAGGCTCTTTTCTGTATCTAAAAGAAATGATGAGCTATATCGATATGGTGATAACCAACTTCAAAAGCCTTCAAACAAACATTTTTTGCATCTTCATCCTCTTGAATTTGAAAAACATCAAGTCCTATTTGTGGTGTTTCAGACCTGTTGTTCAGTTTTACATAATTTTGTTTCATCTCATTTGCTCCTTTTCTTATTTCTTTGCCCTCATTTTTATTTAAATAATGATCTGTAGTTACTACTGATCAAGTATAATTTGAATAAACTACAAAAATAAATAACTAGAATTTTAAAATATCCTTTCCCTCTCTTTCTACCGCCTTAGTTAGTTCTGCCTCTGCTCCTTTCTCTTCTTTTAAACACTTATTATCCCACACCTTAATGAATGGATACCAAATCAAAAATGTAACCACACATAGTACAGCAAATACTAAGAATACTCTAAAGTCACCATTGCAACAAATCCATGTTGCAAATGGTTGAGGTATACCTGCTAATTGCGAAACAGCACTTCTCGCTAGTTTTGTTGCTGGTAATATGATGAAAATAATAAAAAACACTTATTTAGAAGAAAGTGAATGGAGATGGGGGATTGATCCATTAGGTTTAAGAATTACTTTAAATATGCTTTATGATCGTTATGAAATACCATTATTGTTGCAAACCCACCAGTGACAAAGGAGTTACTAAAAGAATGTTAAAAGATTAGTTTCTATATTGCTTGAACTCAAAAGAATACATGATGTGGAAATGAATAAAAAAGATAATGTTATAAAAGAGAGTGAACAGTAGATTAAACCTAAAATATCGTTCTCTTTTTATTTCTTGTTGATATGACTTTTAAATTGATAAAATAGGCAACCGAAGTTGCCTACTATGCTTTGTTATCTTTTGTGATATCTAATATAGAGACTGTACTTACTCTTTTCGATTACATTCATCCTTTTCCCATCTATAATGTTCATTTATGACTGATTGATACTAATTCATTAAAACAAGTTCTTGAGGTTATCAAGAACTTGTTTTTTCTAAGAACATGTCAACAAATTTATCTTCAATCTTCTTATATGTGCTTGTTGTGCCATTCTCAATTTTTTTATATACGCCCACTACTTTTTGAGATAATTTGCTAGATTTTAAGCAATACTCATTGCTATTCTCATCTTTCTTTTCTAAAAAGTTATCAATAAAGGTTTGTTCAATCTTTTTATATCTTTTAGAAATATTCTCCCCTAAAGATTTTGGTACTTTCAATTTATATTGATCCATTATTTTTTTCCTCCTTATAATAATGTGCATGCTTTTTGATTAACTTGATAAATTTCTTCATACTTATCATTAATTAGCGGTGTTGCTTTTTCTGTTTTATTTCGTACAATCATTTTGTAACAGACGTATGGAATAATCCATAAGATAGCTCCAATGAAGCCAAAGATGATACACCATTGTATATTTGGAATAACTGCTGTTATTGCGAAAACTGATCCAGCCATGAATGCACACCCAAGTACTCCTATAAAATAAGCTATCGCTGAGCCTAGTAAAGTTTTTGATTGCTCTAAATTATCAAGTTCCTTAATATTGCTTTCAAATTGTTGCTGCAATCTTGATAACTCTGCCTTATTTTTAATTTTACGATCTCTTTTTAATTTTAGTATGATAGAATCCACTTTTGTCACTGAAATAGATCTTCCTTCTACTTTCCAACCATAATTTTCATATCCATCTCTATAGATGGACTCATATTTCTTTTTAATCGTTACCTCTTTATATTCATATCCTACATAATCATTATTCATTGTTTTTTCTTCATTCATTGCTCTTACCTCCTTGTGTCATATTTAATTAAGAAATGGAATATTTAATGCTGGAAAACCACCAACATTGAAATAAGTGAAACCAACAATTGCAAATGCAATAACTAATACTACTGAACCAATAAAATATCTTTTGTTTACGATGTTATCTTTCTTAATAAATCTTTTCAATAATCCTTCTGGTGCCAAAATAAGCACTAAACTAGCCGATCCTATTAGAGTAGCTAAGAATACACTTGTCGATGCTAGACCTAAAGATATATTCATAAATAGTAATCCTACTGAACCAAAAATTCCTGCGACTGCTAAAGCTAATACTCCTATTTTCATTCCCTTGAATAAGCCATCAATTGTTTTAAATATCATCATCATAATTTCCTCTTTTCTTCTATATATTTTTTGTTTTCTTTTCAATTTTCTATTACATCTTCACTTTACACTTCATTTGTTAATGATTTATTTAATAATTGTTTCTGAAATATTAATGTGCAATCATTTTATCTATCACATGTTTATTATCCAACAATTCTTCATATAAGTTCTGTGGCAAATATAAACTACTTTTTCTTCTAAGTTTAATTCCAGCATTTTTAAGAACTTCAGCTACAAATTGTGAACAAAAGTATCTATTCTTCATTACTAATGGAATTCCAAACACACACATTACAACACCAAAACGAGTATATTTAAATGAATCTCTCTGTTTTTGAAAATTGATTACTTGATTTTCAATAATTCCATATTCTTCATCGCTTACTTCTAATACTAATCTTATAGTTTTTTTTCGATTTAATAATTTATATGATTTTTCTAATGCAAATCCATTGAAATTAAATGTAAATGCTTCTTCATATCCTTCTAAACCAAGGGAAATATGTGTGTATTCTTGCTTCGCTGCAACTTTCACAAATCTGGAAAAAGGATCATTAAACTGTGTTAGTATCATTGAAATATGTTTCGTTTTAAAATCATGATTACCAAATTCTAATCCCATATTCTGATTAGTATTATTAATCATTCTTCTGTTTGTTAATGTGTTTGATATAGTTGCCATAATTGCACTCCTTTCTTTTTACACTATTAGAATACAGAAAGTTTATTTATGAATTACTTCTAAAATGTTTCTAAAATGTTAAAAAGTCAAGAAGTTCGCCAGTAATATTTATCCCTTTATTAGAATGTTCCATTCGCTTGTTTTTCCTTTCGAATATTTGGAATAGACATCTATCTCATGAGTAGGATAACTCACGAGACTATTTGTTAATTGATAACACTCTTGACAATAGAAATAGCACAAATGTTTTAAAATACTCCATAGCACCTGTGCCATCTATGTTTTTTCACAAGCACGTTGTAAGGTTACTCTCTTCTTTCATAATAGCAGTTAATCTATAAATCTCCTTTTATTAATAATCTTTATTTAAGAATATTTTTTGATAAATTGACGATCTTCACCAATTCCCACATACTCTATATAATGCCAATTGGAGTGTAAAAGGGTTTTACTAGAATGATCTTCTTTCATTTAGTATCTTTTCTTTGAATATTTGACCATATAAATTCCTAAAAAAATAACTGAGCTTCCAAAAATAAGTGCTAAAATACCATTATATCGAGAAGCCTCAACCGCACTATTGAAAGATAATAGTGCAGTTTGCGTTAGCACTAACGAGATCAATGCAGAACATAAATTAATTATTTTTATAGACTTCACTATTGGTGCTTGTTCCTTTGAATTAGTTAAAATACCATACATAGCAAATCCAATTTCAAAAAATGTTACTGTCGCTATTGCAATTCCCAAAAACATAGAATAATTTGCAATTTCATGTGATATAAATAGGCGACAAGAATAAAAAATATAAGTTAACGCTGTACAAATTAATATTATTCCAACTTGTCTATAGCAATCACAAACATTTTTTTGATCATCATTTTTATAGTGGTATAAGACAACTATTTTAGCAAATGCCATACCTAAATTGTAGAATGCATTAATGCACAAAAAAATAGAATTATTATAAATCCCCATTGCTAACTTTCCAAGTGCTATTAAGCAATTAGAAATAATTGAAGCGTTTGACATAAAAATAATGCGTTCTCTTTTATTGGTTATCAACCTTGATTTCATCATATTCATTATTAGTTGCAAGAAAGCGACTACTTAAATTCAATAGTTACTTTCTTACTGCTCACCTCCTAAAGTTCTTAATTAAGGAATGGAATATTTAATGCTGGAAAACCACCAACATTGAAATAAACGAAACCAACAATTGCAAATGCAATAACTAATACTACTGAACTAATAAAATATCTTTTGTTTACGATGTTATCTTTTTTAATAAATCTTTTCAATAATCCTTCTGGTGCCAAAATAAGCACTAAACTAGCCGATCCTATTAGAGTAGCAAAGAATACACTTGTCGATGCTAGACCTAAAGATATATTCATAAATAGTAATCCTACTGAACCAAAAATTCCTGCGACTGCTAAAGCTAATACTCCTATTTTCATTCCTTTGAATAAGCCATCAATTGTTTTAAATATCATCATCATAATTTCCTCTTTTCTTCTATATATTTCTTGTTTTATTTTCAATTTTCTATTACATCTTCACTTTACACTTCATTTGTTAATAATTTATTTAATAATTATTTCTAAAATGTTAAATATAAAATTTTGTTTTGGCATAATTTTGCAATATAAAAGAGTAAGATTTTTATTTATTTTTCAACACACTCCTTTATAGAATTATATCCGCCTTCATTTAGAATAACAGTATTGCATTATTCTTATTTAGATAAATTTAATTTTATTAATTTTTTATAAAAATCAAGTTAACTTTAGGGAAACCACCATTTGTTACATAGACTAATCCCATTATAGCAATTGATATAACAAGCGATACTGCTGCCACAATCAACTTTTTTCCACCAAGGAAAGCAAGAATAAATGGAATGTTTGGTAATAAGAATACTGAAACTGCGATTGACAAGAATAAACTTGCTATAAATACCAATGCTGAAGAAAATCCAAAAGACAAATTAGTTAATATCAACACAATAGAAACTAAAATACCTAATACACCTAGTGCCCATACTCCATATCTTATTGCTATAAATAAATAATTAATAATTTCAAATAACATCATTTTTAATTTACCCCTTTTCTTTCTTTTTCTTTTATTTCTTTTATTTTTGTTTACGTATATAGTTATACCCTTCAAATACTTCTGAAATGTTTGCGATTTGTTAACGAAATATTAATTAGTGATTTATTTTGCCTAATTTGTATATACCCGCAGTTCACACAGTAAAAAAAGGATATCTATTGCTTAATTAGATATCCTAAATGGTATTTTAAATTCTTATCCTAGTTTTCTTGTGTGGGATACATATTTTTCCCATATCACTTACTAAGTACCATCCTTGATGATTTATCTCAATATGAACCTTTATGAATTTATCCTCTATTTCAATCTCAAAGGACTAACCACAATTGAGTGCGTGTTTAAACCCATACACATGTTTATTACTCTTATCAACATATGACGTTATACATCCTAGCTTTTTCACTTCCATTAATAGCACCTCCTAGTATAATGTAGTTAAGGTATTTCTTAGCTACATTTTAAATTTAGGTTTTTATAAGAGATACCTATAAACTCATGATAGTTTTATACTATAATGATTATAAGATAGAGTGGTTTTA
>Ga0153996_1000778_pt1 | contig 13888 bp, 20 predicted proteins | sample TSNC080MetaG_FD_104728 | JGI IMG/M metagenome (GOLD analysis project Ga0153996, IMG submission 104728) | Attine ant fungus gardens microbial communities from North Carolina, USA - TSNC080 MetaG | ecosystem: Host-associated > Fungi > Mycelium > Unclassified | place: USA: North Carolina, Lumber...
GAACACACTCCCGGTTAGATATCATGATAACATTGTATTACATCGTGCGGAAGATTCACCATTATACCCCCAGGTTGTGAGTGATCATGGTACGGTAATGATGGGCACTCGGAATGGCAGTTGATATACACTCACATTGTTGTTTTACAATGAGCAAGTCAGTACTATGATAAGACACATCATCGCCATGGCTTGGCTGTTATTGAAATCTGAGCCTTTCATTCAGAGTATTGGTCTATGAAGTTGTGTTGCCTGTCGTCATATACACAACATCATAAAAAAGTAACGGGTTATTGTGGCATTGGATCCTAAGACAATTCTGATGTTAATTGGGGATTCGAAGATAGATTGTCATCATGATCGCGGAAATGCATTGTGAGAATTTGGATCATTCATGTTCTTGTCCTCAACATGGCGCGTGAGCACACTTCTGGGTTCTACGGTGTATCCCTGCAGACAAATTCCGACAATTTTACACAGTCGTTATTATGCAGCTGCAGCGGACACAGACTTTAAGCCCAAACCTAAAGCTAGCACTCCTTTACGACGATCTGCTTCCGCTTCGCTTCCCATTCGCACCAATCCTACACCCACTCGAAGTGATATTCAGACTGTGTTCACTCTTGCAACTGCCAAGCGTTTTGTCCTTTCTCGCCTCAGAACTCATTCTGAGCTGCCGGCTCGTTCCCAGACCCTTCATGAGTCATGGTGGATCCCCAAGTGGGCGGGGAAGGGAGGACGAGAGGGGGAGATATTCCTTTTTCCCAATGGAAGTTATGTCTGCTGGGGACTTGGAGAAGAAGATGCATTAGATTTCAAGGCACAGGTGATTGACGGAGCACCTGGCATGCAAATTGCACCACTGCGCGAGGCAGAGGATGAAGAATTGGAATTTGTGGTTGATCCCAGCGAGTTCGTATATTCGTGCCCTAGCTTCCATGCAGCTAACTCATCTGCCCCGTTCGCAGGAAAACTCGCCTTCAAGGGGATTTAATCATCCTTGGGCAAGTCTCTCCACTCAGTGAACCTTCACTGCTTCCTTCCAAACTTCCGCCTATGGTCTTTCCAGTGGAAACTCTTCTTGCACGTTATGCTTATTCCCAGGCGCTTTCGCGTTCAACTGCGTTATCAGCCCTCGAGGTGTCCCTAGATGATTATTTGACGTCCATGGCTTTACTACCCAACTCCCTAGAACAGACCGGAAAGCCAGGGATGGGTCGAACGCAGCTGATTAAAAAACTTGGACAACTCATGAAGTTTAGGCAAGGATTAAAGCTCAACAGGGAAAATTTCAGTGACGTCCCCGATTTTTACTGGGGTGAGCCAGGGCTGGAAAGTGAGTCTTCACCCCGCCTGTTTCATTGCTAAATGACACATTCAAAGAGTACTTTGAATCATTAAGTGATGCACTGGAAGTAAGAGTGCGGACTGCGTCTGTCAATGACAAGATCACCTATGCGACAGAGGTGAGATTGAGACCTTGTGTTTCGACGCCTACTAACCGATTGGGCAGGCCCAGTCTGTCCTTCGACAGTTACTTACAGAAGTATGAGCACAGGATTGGTTATGGCGTCTGTGTAGCTCATCCATCAATTTAGTCTTCAACTCACCGAATGGAATTGGTTATTATCGCACTCATTGCTGTCGAGGTCACCATTGTGAGTATTTATGAATCACTTCTAGGGATATTAATGATTGCTTGACAGGCCCTCATTCGTGATGGCCCAGAGCTTTGGTACATGATTGCTGGAAAGGAATCAGAAGACGAGCACCCTGTATCATCCTAGACTGCTTATCATCTGCCTCCCATCTGCCTCCCAACTCTCTTTAATATACATCATATATCATCATCATTTCCATAGATATAAACGCCTCTCTTGGAAAATCTCAGAATGCAGGAATGCCATTCGCAATATCAGAACTAAGCTGAGGATTCGAGACGATAGGGAGTTGTCCGGGAAAACTGGCATCGAGCAAGTCGGCCACCATCCTGAGGGTAATCAGACCATTGTACTTTTTTGAATTAACAGCAGTACACACCTGCCAAACACTGTAGTGCCATTGACGTTGAGATCTATCATCATCGACGTAGATATTCAAAAACCAAAAGTACGGCGGTTTTGATTACTTACGTGTGTCATCGTCGGGCGTCCTGTTCAATCTGTGAGCGGCATCGGGTCCGATGGCTTCAACCTATTACCAGAGAACAAACGCTCATAAAAACGTTGATCAGACATCATTACCATCCTCTTACGTATTTGATTGAAGCAGCATGTAAATCCAAAAGGTGGGTCTGTTGCTGCTGAGAAATTAAAATCGTCTCTAAAAATCAGTACAAATCATTGGTCAACCTGAAAGCCACACAGACAGACAGACAGACATCAAGTTCGGCGTATACTTACCATCCGCCCAAGGCCCCAAAGTATCTGCAATTGTTCCATCCGAGTTAAAACTTCTCCTCGTCAAACTTGTCACCAACACAGGTTCAGCCCCCAAACCTCGGATCTCCATTACCATCTCAGTCAAATTAGCACCCATAGATTCAGGAGGTGCTATCTTTTGATCATTGTGGCCAAATTGAATCGTCACCAATGTGCGTCGCCCCTTTGCCACTTCACCACGAATAGCAGCGATGGAAATGTCCCAGAAACTACGAGTGCAAGGGCATGTGATTTGAGCTCCAGAGGGGATTTGTGCATGAAACAGTGACTGACTTACCCATCCGCTACAAAACTTCCTGTAGTAGCTCCATTATGGGCCGTATTGATACAAGGCGTTCCCGCCGCAACGGATGGGATATTTCCTGTAATAGAAGAGCCGCAGAGCCCGTTACCCCAACCTCCACTATTTGGTGTAGTCCTACGAAAAGTTCCAGGCTAATACTTTCATAGATCGCACCGATATCCACATACCCGTTTGCGGTAGTACTGTCGCCAACGAGAACAAACGATGTCGGTTCAACTACGGAAGGTGCTGCCTTTGCACACAGAAAAAGTACAATCGACGTCAAAATTTGTAAGAACATCCTTGAAAGGAGTTTGAATGAGTTTTTGGCAGGCGCCTGTTTCTTTTAAAGCGCAGCTCGGGCAAAGAGCGGATGAGATACCTTTGGCCGGTCCGCCTGTTGACAAATACAGCGAGGCACAGGGGATAGTATATTGAGAAGTTCAGTAGAAAACACGTGAAAAATTTGAGATGTATCCAAAATCATTGAGAAACAATGTTCCTTGCGAAAAAATCCCATCTAAAGATAGTAACGATCGCCTATCACCATGTCAGCAGCCACATTCACTGAAAGAACAATTCAACATTCACCTATGTGTCCCATTCCAGGCTGCATAATCCAAGTCTTTCGTCCGACTCCTGTGGGATTCGTCAAGTCATCCTGCAACCCTTCGAGCCAGCATTCTTCCATTTCATCATCGACAGCAGCACAAACGATCTTGACTCCCGGAAAAGCACGTCTAAGAATTGAAATCCCACCGCCACGTGCAACAAGAAAAGTGACGAATACAATACGATCTTCTTGAACACCGTGATCAAGTAGGATACGAATCGACATGAAGGCGGCTGCGCCTGTGCCGATCTACCGGTCCGGGAGGATGATCCAGATTCAAGGGTAAACCGACAACATCAGTGATGCGAGCTCACCTGAACATCAAGAAGGAATACCCAAGTATTCCCTGCCATATGCCGATATCGGATATACTGAGGGAGCATCACCTGAAGACACATTGGTTCTCCTGTAGCAGCGTCTGACTGGACTAATAGAGAGCCCATTGGCGCGTCGCGGATGACCCTCCGAAATCCCCGTTCCAGGCAGCCGCCACTGGAGCAAGTGTTAAGATTGCACTGCAGATAGGTTCCTGAGGACTCACGATCGCTGGATGCAGACTCCACACAGATACTATTGCACGTAATTAGAGTGTGTAGATAACAACATCTGGGGAAACTTTACTGTCACATCAAGCTGCTTTCCAGGTGTTTCAACTCCCAACGGCGTAACCACGGTTCTTGATAAATACGGAACACGCTGCAATGCATGCTCAACAAGAAGCGTTGACAGGCGGTCAACAAAGAAGATGAAATCTTGACGACTACAGTTCCGATCACGCAGAATGGTCAAGATACCCTAGTAAACATGATCATATTCAGAATTTTAGTTCACATGACAATCCCAAATTACCTTGAATTGCGGTGTGTTGGGATGGACAGTCAAATTCAGATATTCTAATGGAGGAGCTGATGGTCCAGTGATGGATTTAGTGTAAAGGTGGGGAATAGCAATCTTTTCGCGGAATTGATTGGAACGCTCCTGAAGCTGACGCCTCACATGGGTACAAATAAGTTCAATTGCAACAGTGTTGTTAGAACCTGGAACAATCTTTTTGGGCTCCTATGAGTACAATGGTTTGAGAGGAGAATTGAAGGGTTACTTGCTATGTCGGCGTGAGAGGCCGTAGGGCGCACAAAATTATCATATGAGGGCTTAACGAAGCGCAAATATCTGTCAATGATGAATATGAGGTTGCTGAAGATGGAAGTTCATTGGACCATACTGGTCCAGTACCCCCTCAACACTCCGATCACGTTCCTTCACATCCCTCTTGATGCGGCGAGCGAGCATCAAATCGGAATCGCACTGTACGAAGATCTGGGCAAAGTGAGACAAGGCAAGGCAAGGTAGCAAAATCACAAATTACCTTAAGGTCATATAGAGCCCTCAACATCGGATCATGCAGGGCCATTATGCCTTCGGCTTCACACTCCATTCAATATCCAAGCTGACACTTCAAATCAACCGAAAGTATTCACCGATTATTACAGTAGCTCCATAAAGGTATTTGGTCTCCTGCAGACGTTGATGCTCCGTGAACGAATATACAGGTATGTTCGACTGTTTACAATCTTTGAGGTCCGCCAAGCACTTGAGTTATTAGCAAGAATGGAAAAGCACGGAAATACATCGTCACTCACTGAAGCAAACATTCGCATGTCGATGGCATCAGGATGATCGAAATCCAACATGTTTGCATGAGCAAGAATAAGTTCCTCGGAGGTATGAGGCTTATAGAAGCTATCCTGTAAGCCAACTCAGCAGGACATACAACCACAATCACTGACACAGTCATCTCACCTGCGAAAGGATGATAACGGTGGGGATAGATCCAAGCGCCCGAACAATTTCACGAGCAACATGTGTCTGGTTCCACAGAACAAATCTCGTACCATAGACCACAGTAGTTGATTCAAGTACGACCACCGACCTTTCCGCTTGCAGAACCTCCTACAATGGCCAATAAGTAAAGTCAAAGTCTATGAAGCAATTGACGACCGCACCGGCAACACCGATCACAAATGCATTACTTGTTTTCCTGCCATCCTCATCATACCTTGGGGCCCGAAAGTCGGATCAGCATGTGCGCAAGAGGTTGTAACACCAATACATACATACCAGGGTGGCCGGCCGTGAGACACCAATACCGTGTTTTTTTGAGGCTGGAAGAGTTTCAAATCCTTCCCAGGCGGAATCGGAGAGGCAGGCATCATGAGAGGACCACTCAGGGTGTGCTTCAAGAGTAGAGCAGACATCCCACTAGTGACACGAGGAGTATAGGGGTGACAATAACATTAGCGGAATGGCTCAGTAAACCATCAACCACATGGTCGAAATCAGGAGCGTTAGGATCACTTTATTTCATACCTAACACTGTCATTTGGATCCTATTATTCAGACGAAATCTATGAATCGTAAGTACAGCATTAGCTTCCTTCGCGTGACTGGAAATTCCACTTGAACATTCATTGTAATTTTCTCTCGTGACTTATTCTTTTTTTGATTCAGAATTTCTATTCCGCAACAAGCAAACTAGTACTAGGACGCAGAGGGCCTAAACAGAGCCCAACATTCAAGTGTGTATCTACAGAAGACTGTAGCTAAAGGAGGAAGGTGTGGGCGAAGTGATTCCATTGACTGTGAGAAGATATGTATTGAAAACCAAACCCGTTTTAGTCCCTACGCTATAAACGGACCAGAATTCTGCATCTGGTGTCAGGAATGGAGATTCTTCAGGCTGACAGACACAATGGACTAGGCATCGCCGACCCCACTCTGGTGGTGAATCATGTAGTCTACAATCTCCTCACACGCGGTTTTCGTCAATGCTGAACAAACCAGTGCTCTTGAACAATTTGGTTGGACCTACGGATACATGCCGGCTTCTTCATCCTCCGACGAGGAAAAGACATTGAACACAGGAAAATCTCATCAATGCGATCATAACAGATGATAATGATCTGATAATTTCTACTCAGTTTCTACTATGCTTCGCCAATGCCCCTCCCCCAACTTACACACTAGCAGCCATGAGCAGTCATAACACATCAATTGGGGGCTGTTCATATTCAGCCTTATGATAACCTAGGTCATGATCCATTGCCGGCCTCCATGTGAAAAACGTTCCATCCATTACATATCCCATTCATCCCTAATATCGGACACGTTGGAGACAGCAGAGTAGGAGACATACTCAACAGTCTCCACAAGTTCTACAACCCTTTCAGCAACACTGTCCTCTTTCTTGTTGCCCCTTATGGCAACCAAGACCCGATCATCTCTATCGCTGGTAGAATATCCGGAGTACATAAGACGTATATCAACATCTTCAATCACTTGAACGATCTTCCCTGTATTGATGTTCCTAACTTCAATGAACTGTGAAGAGACCAACAGGATGTGATTTCCGCGATGGGCAAACCCACTAGCCTGTGTTTCCCACCTGATATAGCCACTTGATCGGCTGGGAATTCCTCGTCTGGTGACATAGCATCCTATCCCTAGATGAGACATAAGGTTCAGCAGTTGTTTTGATGGCTATAAGCGATGCCCACAATCATAAATCAACAAAAGCTCATTGGCGTCGACCCGTGCCAAACCGAGTGGTCTCGCTTCCTTCAATCGGTCTTTGAGCAAGGACATTGGTGCATTGAACATGACATCCTGAAGATCAGGCATAATGGTTATGGCAGACTTGGCAAGGCTGGATGAAAGCTTAATGTGAGCCGTTGGATATGTGATGGGTCGGGCCTACTTGGTCGGGTCTGCGATCACAATCCCGTCCTGTGTACATATTGCAATATTTTTGGTCAAACCAATGACATCAAAGGCATCGCGTGGGATAAATCCGGGCTTCATAGTACAAGTCAGATCAAGATATCAAGACAAATAGATGGCATTCCACCTCGCCGAAGGGTCTGAATGAGGGATTGTTTCCTTTGTTACCCATACTTTTGATTTCTGCTTGATCTATGGCTTCCACGACTTGAAGAGTGAGTGATGTGCTTAATCGTCGTTTGCTCGCATATATGACTGATATTTCGAAATTTCAGCATCAAGATGTGGCTCTCAGCCGTGGACGTGGAACAAGAGATTTACCGAGTGCCCTCCCACCTATTTGTATGCACTTGCAGAAAGTTATATTAGATTCCGAATTGCTGATGTCTTCCTTTGATGCATCTAGCATTTCGGACTCGGTTTGCTCCAAGGCCCGTCGGGCTAGCAACTCTAATGAGTACGAAACTACAGCCGAGTCGGTATGGACAATCAGGCGATTGAATATGCCGCGAATAGTCTCTCCTATTGCTGACATATATCTTGGATTCCGACATTGTAGAACTTGTTTGAAATCTGGTAAATAATCGAATTAGAATTGGCGTCACAAATATTGACCAAATGCACCTTCATGACCTCTGATAGAAACAAAGATCCCAGTGGGGCAACCTACCACCAGAAATTTCCGATTTGCGTAGGCTGAGTACCTCGTTAACATTTACCCAGGATAGTGCTAATAGGGCTTACTGAAAGGTACAATCGATGAGATTCTCCCTGTGACCTTCAATCTCTGCGATGATGTTTCCAACTGGGTTGGAACATGGAAGTAAGAACCACTTATGTTCAGAGGGTCAAACCACTGGAGCAAATTAAAAGCCACGGGAACATCTGGATAAGACTATTACATACCTTGTTTGAATCTTCCCTAAGCCGATGTAGAGCAATAGCCTCAGAAAGACAGGTTTTCCATTTCTGTCGCTGGGCTTCCGATGTCACGTACAAGGTATATCGGCGGGTAGAGCGACTTGAGTGGAAAATAGTAAATGGAAATATAGGCGCTGAATGGGACCTCAAGGTTTCAAGTAAGCCGCCCTCGGACTTGACCCTGCGCGCGTCAGGAGCGTCATCAAAATTCCCGAGTTGCAGGAATGATAGATACAAAGGCTTCAAAAAATGAGTTTAAGCCTTTTCGGAGAGGTGTACAGTCTACCCGTGATGTGAGACGTTGTTTTACCGACGAAGAGTTCTGCTGCTGCTCCTCTCTGGTAAGAAGTACTATGAACCACATGAGAAAAAGGATGTACGGACAAAATGGCAGCCCACAATAATTGTCCAAAAGGGATGCAACGAGGTCATCCCATTCTTCGTGAAATCCAGATTCTGATCTTGTCTTCCTTGTGACCGGGCTGGAGTGGATGAGGGTGCGACTCTGTTCATAAAGATCCATATCCTAATAGAACAGTATATCCACTTCATCTGGCAATGATTCCATTATCTTAAAAAGTCACGCACAATAATTTCGCCCTTTTGATACACAAGGCTTTCGCAAAGGGACCAAAATTTTACTTTGCTTTCGGCGACTTCAATTCCTGGTTGGGTGCTTTTGACACAGTCATGAAGGATCCCCAAGATGAGGGGCAACGTCTCCAAATCTGGGTGTTTGTAGTTCTTTTCAGTAGATTTTAGGGTCTCCTCCAACAACAAGCCCAAACGAGGCAACCTCGTAACTGGTCTGGATAGAAACGTGATGAGATCACGTTTACGGACACGAGGGTCATTATAGATTGACTGGCACAGCTGTTCGTATGCACCGTTACGTTTGAGTTCCTTTCTATGACGTGACTCTGCCAGAGGATAGTGTTTGATGTATGTCTCGTACGCAGAACGGAACTCATTTCTGATCACCCCTAACTAAGAGTTAGAAAAAGGATTTCAAGTATGGAGGTAGTGACACACTATCAAGAATGATGTCGGCTACAGTTTGCAATACTGGATGCTGCTCGGACTGACGCTCAAACAATGCATACAGCAGCTGTTGGTGAAGATTGAAGATCTCTCCGAAGACATCTTGAACGAATGAAGATAAACCATCTGCAGACATAATCTGAGGATGTGCAGCCCAGAGACCGCTAATGAAAAGCTTTCGCATTATCAGATACTTTCCAACCATGACAATACCGGCGCTTTGCATACCGTTTGTACTAGCTCCAAATCAGCAACATAATCACGTTCTCCCTTTATTATTTCGAACATGATTGACTGTCGGCGAACCTCCTGTTTACCTAGGGCAACTTGCGCCTGTGTGGGTACTAGCATGTGCCACTCCTGAATCTGATCGTTGACTTTGCTATTTTGAAAGCGACTAAGCGAATCAACTAGACTGAGATGGTGATAGGAACGGGTATGTTTCGAAGGCCAGAGTTTAGAACCCACTCAGAGTCTGATCCTGGAAAAGATAGCTCTCCTCTGTCTTCATTCCTGGACTAAGATACTTTGGCGTTCCGTCGTGCCTAACATGCGACGAATAACAACGAACCTTAGGGTAATTCTCCAATCCTCCTTGACCATAGTCTTCATGATGTGAAGCGAAGATCTGAGATTGTGATCTCAAGTCATCTACACTACGTCGATGCCGAGGATTCCGGTGTAAACTCGAAATGGACGAAACTGATGGTGTAAAATCTGGCTCTGGGAATGATATGGGCGGATCAAGACCAGGGAAACTTGAGGTAGTGGGATGATTGAAGGATCGTTCTTGCATGGAACGAACGCGAGGACGTGTTCTTTGGGAATCTTCCCAAGGATTGGAGAGAAATGCTATGTTGGTTTCGCGTGAAGTGGGAACATTAGGAAATGTCTGGTTGTGGGTATTGCCATGCATAACAAAGGGCTATCGCGATGGATGGGGAAGATTCGAGCGCAAGTCTCGGCGATACAATATGACCGGCAAACAAAGCCGGCCAATCATCATCTTCTATTCAGTGCTTGGTCACAAAATTGGTTCTCGTTCTATCTCAATGTTTTGATTGAGACAGGTATATCTCAAGCCCACAGGATATCTGTTCCTGGGCTCCCGAGGGTTCTCACTCCGAAACCGGGGAGAAAGCTAACCGAGATGGAGCTGTAATGATTTTTTTGATTTTTTTGCAGTCCTGAAATTTTTGTTCTCCGACATGACTATTCGAGAGCAGAGCATTCACTGCTTTAATTCATTGGCACCTGTCACATCGTAGCCAGTGAGATGTCTGATAGAGCTCGGATGCGAGCTTGCATCGCTACCAATGGCAACTCAATCAGTTCACTGCCTATCTCTCAAACAACTATCTCTCAAACAACAACAACAACAACGAGCTCCTCGCAATATGCAAACTGGGATGTATAAAAGTTAGATTGGCTGGCCACCAAAACTAGTTCTTCTCAAAGCCTCTTCAGCCGAGAAAATGTGTCGCCTCAGACAGTAAGTCATTGTCGTATTTCGTATTTCATTTGCATAACTCACGTTATTCAAAGGGTCAACAAGGTGTATCATGCCTGTGGTCATATTGAAGTTCTGGTACGCCTCAACCTCTGCTCTGAAATTAATCATGAACCAGGCTCTGTTTGCTTGCAGCCAGATGAGCTCGTATGTCAAGGTCTCCCCTGGTGGGACACAGCTTCCTTACATCAGATCAGATAGTTTGCTATACCAAAACCTGCAAGCTCAGTCCAAACCATCCTGAAAGCTGTCAGCCTCCCCGGTGTAGACAGACTTGCTGGCAGAGGTTCGCACCAATATCGTCGTCATCTTGTTGCACACATCAGCTGATGCCATTATTATTGACAGACGGTTGTATCCCGAACAGTACAGTAACGATTTCTCATCTCTGATTTCCGACAAGGCATCCTGATTGGCTATGACAGCACGTAATATATCAGGAAACTGCCCTGCATGCAATTTTAGCGCGTCATAGCGGCTCAAAACAACCAATTTCCCGCTGCCAGCTGGATTTGGCCTTTGTCCTCGACTTTTAAGTAGATAGTCTGCCAGCTGGACTTGGCCTTTGCAGTCGACTTTTAGGTAGATAGTCTATGTATGTCATCATATATTTTAAAATCTACTCATAATGTATCCGATCCCGGATAGTCTTCTACAATCCGCGGTCGGCTTGTGATGTCAAATTACTGAGTTACTATCGCCTTACAGTTTCAATTTATAGCTTGATTAAGTGCATTTATCCTTCAGAAGTGATTTCATCAAAGAACAATTTGGAGACTCAGAACCAAGCCACTATTGATCCGTTGATGCATTTAACGTCGCCAATGATCAATAAAACATCCAGTCAAGGTATCCAAATACCAACCCCTGATTGGCTCTATATCTGAACAATGCGCCCATTGAAACCGTGTCTTGCCATACAATGATGCTGTGATCAAACTATCAGCTGTATGTCTGAACTCACACAGACATCGTGCCATTTCCACTTCATCAAGTGTTTAGTGGTATATCTCGATCACTTAGGCTACAGGGCTACAGTTGTGTCGCTTCCGTCAAATCAAATCTCCAATGCACAAAGCTATATTTATATCTAGGGACCCGGATACACAAGTTGCTAGGAGCTCTGCCATAAGAAACAAAGATAATCAGAATATGCTATGTTGGTTTAGGCGGGGGCGATCGTGACACAACTCGAGAGGGTAGATACGTTTGAGCCTTTTTTTCACACAAAGGTCGTAGACCCATTATCAAGTTAGAACAATTAGTTGTGTGCAACATACTCACCTGGGTAAAACCAAAATGAAACTGCCACGATAGTATAAAGACCTAATAGTGGGTTGGCGTGACATGACTATGAAAGCTGCCTGTGGTACTCACAAATCAGAATCACACCCTCAAGCCAATTTGATTTTCCATCTGCTACAACATAACTCATGACTTGAACTAGATTAAAAGCATGAGAAGATGAGCTGTCGCCCAAGAAGGGCTGTCATACCGGAGAGATAAAGGACCTTTAACGAGCTAAGTCGGTATTCATCGATCAAGAAATCAAGACATCACTAACCACAGATTGAAAGGGATCAAGCAGAAGTGACAAAGGCTTCTGTATGATCCAACCCAGTATGACCATGAAACTAGCTGAATTAACCACCGCTACATCAATCAGGTGGCAAGGAAACATACGGAAAGACAAATAACGCAGTTTGCTTCAAATTAGTCAGCATGGCGCATCATTCCGAGGTACCTCGACGACTCACAATACTCGATCCAACAGCGACACTTACGCTGAGCGTCAATTCATCGCGGACGGACACGTTCACTGCGGTTATGCATTCTGTTGACCCTGATGAGTCAAGTACGCTTCGTTATGCTGGAGTGATTCACCTGCTATGGCCGAGACGCTGGGCAGTACAATTAGACCGATCCACTCTTTGCTGACCGTGGAAGAGACTCCATTCATTGATTCAACTAGTGCCTCTGCGGTGAGGGCTACAACCTGAAATGGTCGTCAACAAAGGAGATTTCCGTGTGCCTGGGCCCAGTGCTGCTTACGATCGTTGCAATCACCATGGAACCCAGTGTCACGGTCCAACTCAGACGAGGTTCTTTATCACGACTCTGGGTTCGATGCTGTTCCTGCACTAAACCCTCTGTATCAAGATCTTCGTATGGCGTCACTGCGATTGTGTCGCTAGACATGTTGCTTATGGATGTATCTTTGCGAGTCAATGGCACCACTTGGGGAGTGGTTAAAACCCCTTGTACTTCATTCTTTCCAGCACTGGAGTTTTTGTGATAGTTATTGGATTTGGAACCAAACGATGTCGCAGAATGTTTTCCCGTATGCTTTGATATCTGGGCCTTCTCTGGACGTGCCACTCGAGCCTTCAATGGCAAGGGCTGACTCTGTTTATTGTGACGGTCGTGATACAAGTGTTTGTGCGACCAGAGTTGGAATACAAGATACGCAGAATAGACTGTGGGAGATGACTAAGGCCAGAGAATGCAGAAGCAAAGGAAAGACCTTACTGAAGAGCAGCACAATGGATACCTGCACCATGATCAGTTGTAATTGAAGAGTAACAGTTACGGCTCTGGTACGTACACCATGAGACATACGAAGAATGTTTTCATTTTGAACCGCAGATGTCTCGATGTTGCTTTCAGCACCCTCCATGAAATGGTAAGCAGCAGGCAGAAGGATTGCACCAACGCTTATACTCATGAGTGATGTGTTCATTTGAGTCGCAGCTGCTTGTCATCGCACATGGCAAACTACTAATGCTGAAAAAAACTTACTTGCGTCAAATCCTTGCTCAGAAAAACGTAGCCCTCCTGCAAAGAAGCACAGTCCTAAAACCAGCACTAAAATCGATGAGGATGGGATGAATTGAGGATTGATGAGGCTTACATAGTTTGCATAGTATAGAACCAACGACTGACAGGAAAAGGTTAGACCGAGAAAGAGGTTCTGGGAAAGCGCTTACGCGCGGACTGTACTACGCCTAATTCGCAACGGTGCAGAGCACTAATCTATGATCAAGAGTGAGGATGACATCGGGAAAATAAATAGATGCGATAACTCACAGAAATAACGATTTCGACTCTGAATATATGCTAGTTAGTGTACCTTGATTAGCGATGTGATAGGGCACCTACATGTTACCCTGCGATCATGATAAGAAAATTTATGAGTAGCATATAGAATGTCATACTCACCAGGCTGACGTTGAGAAGGCCGGTTTTATTTCCGCCTATCCTTAATGCGAGTTCACCTGTCAACAGGTCATGGAGCTGGAGTA
>Ga0153996_1000780_pt1 | contig 13865 bp, 13 predicted proteins | sample TSNC080MetaG_FD_104728 | JGI IMG/M metagenome (GOLD analysis project Ga0153996, IMG submission 104728) | Attine ant fungus gardens microbial communities from North Carolina, USA - TSNC080 MetaG | ecosystem: Host-associated > Fungi > Mycelium > Unclassified | place: USA: North Carolina, Lumber...
TCGGTTATCCTGCGTGTGCTCTGCGGTACCGACTCAAGGCCGACGGAACTGCAGGCACCGATTATTGCAGCATTTTTAGCCGCCTGTATCGTGGCAATGCTTTTCGGGGCGTTCAATGGAATACTGGTAGCCGGTTTTAAGATTCAGCCGATGGTCGCCACATTGATACTATATACGGCGGGACGTTCCATTGCCGCCTGGATCAATAACAATGAGCTTCCGGTGATCAGCGATCCGAGCTTTAGCGTTTTTGGCGGGTTTATCCCTGGGATACCGGTCCCGACGCCATTTTTTATCGCGTTAGTCTGTGTGATTGTGACGGTACTGGTACTGAAATTCACCAACCTGGGACTATACACCCAGGCGGTCGGTATAAATGCAAGCTCCTCCAGATTAAATGGTCTGAATCCGGCCTTTATTAAGTTCCTGAGCTTTGTAATCCTGGGACTATGTGTAGCAGTTGCAGCACTGATTAAGGTGAGCCGTATTTCTTCGATCAATTATTCGGTTATCGCAAAAGATATCGAAATGGATGCGATCCTTGCGGTTGCCTTGGGAGGAAATGTTCTGAGCGGGGGCAGGTTCAATATTGGGGCCTCCATTCTCGGCGCTTATGTTATTCAATTCTTATCAACGACACTTTACAAGTTCAATGTAAGCTCAGATGCACTTTCTGCGTATAAAGCAATTGTTGTCATCGCTCTGGTTGTTTTCAGCGCACCGGTTGTCAGGGAAAGACTCTCGGCGTTCTGGAATAAGGTCAAATTAAAGACGAAGGAGGTCGGTTAGAATGCAAAAAAAAGAAATTTCTGATACCAATTTACTGCTGACCATTACGATCGTTGTTTTCTTTGTCATGTATATAGGGGCAATTGTGTTTCAGGGAAGCGGTTTTTTAAAAGCCCAGACATTCTTTAACATTCTGAATGCAAATGCCGCACTGATTATTGCATCCTGCGGCCTGAGCATCGTCATGATCACCGGCAGTATCGATATTTCAGTCGGGGGCATGGCCGCGCTGGTCAGCATGTGCTGCGCAGTATATCTCGATTACCATAATGGAAATGTCTTTGTGTCGATTTTAATAGCACTGGGTATCGGCCTCGGGTATGGTCTGGTACAAGGGTTTCTCATCGCGTATCTGGAAATTCAGCCATTTATCGTCACCCTGGCAGGTATGTTTTTTGCCCGTGGTATGACGACTATTGTACATACCAACCCTTTTAATGTGGAAAACGAAGCCTTCGTTGCATTGAAAGAGATACGTGTGGTAGTACCCGGCCTTGGTTCGGTTAATAAGCTGGGAAATTATGTAGACGCTTATATTACAATTGGCGTAATCGCCGCTCTGTTGATTGTAGTGCTGCTGTTCTGTGTACTAAGGTGGACAAAGCTTGGCCGTGCATTCTATGCAGTCGGAGGAAACCGGCAAAGTGCACTGCTGCTTGGTATTAATGTGAAGAGAACGAGGTTTTTAGCACATTTGTTCAGCAGTCTTCTGGCCGGTATAGGCGGATACGTGTATTTCCTTTACGTAGGATCCGGTTCCGCCTCTCATGCAAGCGGCATGGAGATGAATGCCATCGCTTCCGCCATCATCGGCGGAACGCTTCTGACAGGGGGAGTAGGTAACATTATCGGAACCCTTTTCGGGGTGCTTTCACTTAGTACGATACAGAATATCGTGGCATCCGCCGGTCTTGATCAGGCATGGTGGACGGGAATTACAATTGCGGCGATGCTTTGTCTGTTTCTGGTAGTTCAGAGCATTGTTCTGGTGCGCAAACGCAGGAATTCGTAATTGATTAAGATTGAAGGGGGCGCAGCAAAGTTTATATATTGCCCACTATTTTATCTTTTACAATAACCACAACTTCTCTCATAATGTAATGCGGTAATAAGATCGGCTTTATATTGGCGGCTATCCCGTCTACATTGGTATACCCCAGTTTCTCAGCCAGTTTGACCGCCCGGAAAATGTGGAAATTATTGCTGATAATACCAATACTGGATTGTATATCGCCAATCTTCCCGGCGCTGTATTTGAGATTTTCATGGGTACTGGTAGATTTTTCTTCCAAAATCATGCGGGATTCGTCGATTCCTTTTGATACCAGATAACGACGCATGCACTCGGCTTCGGTGATATCTTCGCCCATCCCCCGGGCACCGGATAAGACCGCCCTGGTTTCCGGATTTTCAGCAAGATAGGAATATGCTTTGTCCAGACGCATCTGCAGAGAATGGCTGGGAGCTTCTCCCTGCACCCTGGCACCTAATATGATAATATAAGCATAACCTGGTTGTTCCTTTTGGGCCATACCGGATATAATCATAGCTGTCACGATGATAAACACGCAGACAGACAGCACTGCGCAGGTTAGGAATCCCCACTTAATTACCTGGGAAACCGCGGCCCGGCCAAACCATCTGATTCGAAGCTGATTCAATCTTGGCAGGAAGATAAGCAGGATTCCCAGCAGCACCCAGATAAAAGAAGAATCGTTTTCAAATCCTATATACAGTGTAAGAATTACAAAATAGAATAAACTCAAGATGCCGACGACGGGCATATATTTTAATATCATAAATACCTCGTTTCATTATTATCAAATAAAATGTGAATACCCGCGTGAACGGGAATACTCAAAAGATAACCTAAATTAACATATACCGGTAAGAAAGTCAAGCTGTTTCAGGTTTTCTCCGGTTTTCGTCCAACGGACATTTCTTTAAATTATTTAGAGAAATGTTCGCTTTTTTGTGGAAAGAGGGGTATCGGGAAAGAGGATATTGCACCTTATGGGTGCAATTATTTATTTGTACATAAGTCGACAAAATTATACAATATCCATACAAAATCGACTATTGGGAGGGGAATTACATTGAGTGGAAATAAGTTGGTTGTGTACAGGTACAGGGCCGTCAATGTTAACGGACATAGAATCACAGGGGAGCTCACAGCCAAATCCAGCCAGGAGGTTATTGATCTGCTCCACGAGCGGGATTGCCGCCCAACCAATATCGAAGAAAAAGTCAAAACAGCCAAAGAGGTTGGACAGATAGATATAATTCCCAAAAAGGTAAAAACAAAAGACCTTACGATATTCTGCCGCCAGATTTCGACAATGCTTAGAGCGGGATTGCCTTTAGATAAGGCGATGAGACTGCTGATCGGGCAGACCAGTCATAAGACATTGAAGCAAGCGATGGAGGAAGTGTCTACCAAAATAAGCCAGGGAGTATCACTGTCCAGCGCCATGAAAGAACATGCGAAGGTGTTTCCTAAAATACTGGTTAATATGATAGAGGCCGGTGAACTTACCGGTGGTCTGGATATCGCGCTGGTGCGGATGGCGGATTATTTTGCCAAGCAAAATAAGATCAACAACAAGATAAAAGGTGCGATGATATATCCGATTATTTTACTTTGTATGACGGTTCTGGTATTTGTAGGGCTCATGATTTTTATCGTACCGATATTCATAGAGCTGTTCGATTCCAGTGGTACGGAAATGCCGGCAATCACCCGGTTTCTGATTAGTATAAGTGAAGGTATGACTACATATTGGTATCTTTACCTGGGGGCAGTGGTTGGAATTGTATATGGAGTCAGGACATTCCTGGCCTGGGAGAAGGGCAGAAATTGGTTTGATACGTGTAAGCTGACACTGCCGCTCGTCAGAGGACCGATGCAGCAGTTGGTTACTGCGAGATTTACCAGAACCTTATCTACTTTATTGAGCAGCGGTATTCAGCTTGTTAATGCTATGGTTTCAGCTGCAGAGACGGTAAATAATACGATTGTTGAAAAAGCGGTTATTGAGGCAGCAGAAGATGTTAAAAAGGGAGTGCCGTTGGCGGCGCAGCTTGAAAAGATACCATACTTTCCCCCGATGATGACGTCGATGGTGGGGATTGGTGAGGAATCCGGTGAACTGGATGGGATGCTGGAGAAGACTGCCGATTATTATGACGAAGAGGCGGATGCGGCTATCAAAAAACTGACATCGTTTATAGAGCCTTTGGCTTTAGTTTTGGTTGGTGTTGTGGTTGGTGTTGTCGTAATTGCAATGTATTTACCAATGTTCACGAGTTACTCCGCATTAGGATAAATATAGGAGGGCTGTGACAACGGTATTAAATATATTGAAACAAAATACTATAGGAAAGGAGCAGGGAGCAAAGAGCAAAGATGTAAACGCTAAAAACAAAAGCGAATAATTATTCATTCGATGTTTGAAGAACGAGAGGAGAAAGTAAAATGTTAAAAACAATCATGAAAAAAAGAAATAATAAAAAGAAAGGTTTCACACTGGCCGAGTTGGTTATCGTTGTCGCTATCATTGCGATCCTGACAGGATTGGCGGTTATGGTATTTGGCAATATAACTGATTCTGCTAACAATGCAACTTTCCAGTCAAATCACAGATCAGTTGTATCTGGAGTAGTAATGGCTGTAGCTGAAAATGATGGTAGTACGGACGGACTTACAACTGCAGCTATTGACAAATATGTTGCAGACAAGAGTGGTGTGACAGGAGTTACCAATCTGGACGGCAGCCCGAAGGGTTCAACATATGCTGTTAGTATAGCAGGTGATGTGGTTACTGTTACCTCTACATATGACGGTACTACACTTACATATAACTCTAAATAATTAAATTGCTGCTATCCTTAAGCAGCGATATGACTGAGAGAGCGGAATCTGAGATAGATACTCGGATTCCGCTCTCAATGGACAAGTGGGCTAGGAGAAAGAGAGTGTCTGGAGGTAGGATTTGAAGAGGAGAAAAGGTTCGGCTCTGATTATGGTTGTTTGTATTATGGTGGTGATAACAATCGTCATGGGTGGGCTGAGTACCTATTTTATGGTAAATGCCACGCAGGCTACAAAACAAAAAGAACGGATTCAGGCATATTATCTGGCGGCGGCAGGACTGGAGCTTGGTGTGAGTGCATTGATGGAACCTGATATAGACGCATCTGGTAAAGAGTACTATCCTTTGCTGGAATATTATGCTGCCAGTCTGGTATCTGATACACAAAGCCTCGATCTGGGAACCGATAAAAAGGTTACACTTACAATCCAGGCTGTCGACCGTGACGGAAACAGGTTAACCGGCGGTGGCCCGCATGCAAGTATATGGATTCAGATTACGGCGGTAGGTACTTTTACAAACAGTAACGGTATTACCGAACAGGCGGGGAGTGTCAGGGTTGATTCGCAAAATCCTGCAAGTATTATCCGAGAGCTGGAGAGGCCCTAGAATATACAATTGCATGATTTATAGCTTCGGGGAGCATAGGAGGTAAGAGTGAAAAGAATACATAAAAGGAAAAAAGGTATTTCCCTTGTAGAAATTGTTTGTGCTTTAGCATTGCTGAGTATATTTTCAGTTGCTGCGGTAAATCTTCTTCAGATGGGAGCCAAGTCTAATGTAGTAGCTGCCAGAGAGTCTGATCTTCAGAGCGGTGCGCGTGTTGCGATGGAAACTATGACCAATAAAATCCGGTATTCCACAGCGGTCTTTATTATTCCTGAATCGGGGTTTAGTGAGACGAATCTATCAAGCGGGTGGGATTATATGGGAGTGCTTCAGTCTGATGATGGTCTTATGGAAGTGGTTTACTTTGAGTATGATCAGAGTACCAATAGCCATAAAAAGACCATTCTGCTAAAGGGGCATGAAGGTTTTGATTATAATCTGGAATTCAAAAAAGAGAACAGCAATAATGAGAGTCAGCTGGTTCAATATCTTTTTAATATATATCAGGATGGAAACGAGTACTGGGAGCTTGGCTCCGAGGCAGAGGCTTTGAATTCTATGCAGGTAGTCGATTGGGGTACGAACGCGGATAAAGGCAGGGCACTGGCCATCCAGAGTACGGACCGTCAAGTTTCCAAGACTCGCGGCAGGGTAGCTCTCGTTCTGGATGTATCAGGTTCGATGGCGGATAGTTTTTCCGGAAATACCAGCAATAATGAGCGTCATAACGCAATGGTAGCGTCGGCGCTGCAGTTACTGGAGACTTTCGCGGAAGCAGGTAATATTGATGTGGCGGTAATTCCGTATTCCACAACTGCTGATTATCCATCGGGAGCTGTATGGAGGACGGGGGGAATGTCTGACTATCAATTTTTAAATGCCGGTACAAATCATGAACTGCTGCAGAACATGGTCAAAAGCCTTAGTCCGAACGGCGGAACAAATACCGGGGATGGTTTGCGCAGAGCTTATTATGCCTTTGTAAATGATACAGCGCAAAGCGGAAGAACATCGGATTACGTAATTCTTTTATCTGATGGAGATATGACTTTTGCGACGATGGAAGAGGCCAAACCAAATGTGACGGGTACCGTATATACGATTGCTGATGTGGTGGATCGCGGCTTTTATACCGATTCAGGTCCAGCTCCCAATTCAAGCTCGGGCTTAATGTATGGTACAAGCTATTTTAACAGCAGTACCGGTGATGTTGACCGCACCCGGGTATCAAACTGGCTTGTGGGTAAAAGTGCCAGCACTATTTACACAAACATAAAAGGATGTATTTATGGAGTGGGAAGCAATGCCAATGGTACGATAGCCAGCGATGTGTACTCAAAAGGATACATTAAGGAAATGGGAGAGTTTCTGAAGGACTACGATGTAACCCCTTACTATATTGCTGTATCTTCAGATGTTTCAGCCACTGGGGTACAAATAGTTAAGGCGTCATTAGATCTCCAGGATACGTCGGTATATCTTGCGCTGGAACAGGATGAATTATTAACAGCATTCGAATCAATTGGTGAAGCAATTATAGAAGATCTATGGTTTATCAATGGTCCGGGATGGTAAGGAGCTTTCTTAAAAGGAGTGAGCAAAGCATGGTAAAGAGAAATGGGTTTACGATGGTTGAAGCGTTGATTGCTATGGCTCTTCTTTCCGCTATGACCGGTATTTTTATAGCAGGTATTATGCATTCTTATAAATACTTAATGAAGATGAAAGGTCTGACAACCGATGCTTATTCTACGATGCAGAGTGTAGAGAGTGAAGTACAGGGTATCAGGGACGAACTGGAGTCACCGGTTCCGGATATATCAGGATATACCGAATTAAATTATTCTGTGTTCGGCAAGTCGGTCAAAGCCTATGAAGTATCCCTGTCAGGCGATTATGGTCTGATCTGGACTTTAGTGGGTGAAAACACTTATGCAGTATTTGAAGTTCCCAGTATAACGATTTCTGCGGCTCTGGAAAATGGAAATTTTATAACAGCATCCTATCTAAACAGTAGTCTGAAGGCAGAATCGGATGAGGTTCTGGAAGAGGAAGACGAGTCATTGTATCTGACGACGACTTATCGGTGGTATGTGTCAAAAGAAGGATATTATGTTCGCAGCAATGATGCTTCGGATCATTTGAGCGGCGCAGCTTATCCTACTTTTCCGGACGATTATCAGGCGATAGGCGGCACGGCCGGAAAGTCTGACAGCATTAACGTGAGATCGGAAGATTATTTAGGCCGGCATCTATTGATAGCAGCAACTCCGGTTGCGACTTCCGGTAAGATGGGGACACAAGTTGTGAGCAATTATTTATACATATCCGGTCTTCCGGTCACCGGCAGCAGCCTTAAAATGCATCTGGATGCATCACTTATTGAGTTTGACGATTATGATACCTATCTGTCAGGTGCAGGAGAGGTTATAAAATGGACCGATTTTAGCGGCAATGGTTATGATGCTGAAGCAGTGCCCGCGGGTACCGCAATAACCAACCGTACAATTGAATTTGGCAGTTCCTATGCAAATGCTGTTGAGTATGGTGACAGCGAGGTGATGAGTGTTGAATCCAATATCGGGAAGATGCAGAAGTGTACCTTGTTTGTGGTGGTTAATACCGGAATGGGAAATATAAGTACTCCTTTTATTTCCACAAACAACAGCAGTTTCGCTTTAGACCGCCTTATGGTTGGCTCAAGCCAGCTGGATATCAGCGGAGTAACCGATGATGATTGGTATGTTATCGGAATTACCGTAAATAAGTCTGGCCCAACAGGTGTAGTATCTGCTACAGTAGACGATAGTACCATTCAGCAGATACCGATGAGCGGCTCCGATCAGGAGATTGATTTTGAAAATATGACCATTGGAGCGGAAGGTGTAATGCTGGGGGAAATTATTCTCTATGACGAAGTCTTAGATTCCAGTAATTATGATAAAGTTTTGGGTTATCTGCTGGAAAAATATAAAAACAATGAATGAAGGTGAAGGATATTATGGAGCCGGTTTTAAAAATTGTCGAGGAAGAAGATCCGGAAGTTAAGCAAAAACATATTAAAAAACCGAAAGTTCAATCTTTTAAACTGAAGAAAAAATCAAAACCATTGGTTGGGCTTGACATAGGCTCCCACACCATAAAGGTAGCTGTTGGACAATATAAAAATGACAAGATTGTAGTAAAGAAACTTTGCAGTATAAGAATTGCACCGGGTGCGGTGAGAGATGGAAAACTAATCCAGAAAAGTGATACGGAGGCAGCCATTGCAAATCTGCTGAGTGAGGCAGGGGTTAAGAATAAAGAATTTGTCTGTGCAGTGGAAAGCAACGAAGTTGTCCGGCGTGAAATGCTTCTTCCCTGGGTGGATGAAAGTGATATCATGGGGTTGATTACTTATGAGATTGGTCAATATCTGCCGATTAATCCGGAATCTTATATTATCCAATATAAATTGATGGATACGGAAGCGGGAGAAAACGGACAGAAGATGCGGTTAATGGTTTGTGCTGTACCTAAGGAGTTCGTTTCCGATTATATGGATGTTTTGCTTGATGTGCGTTTAAAGCCTTATGCATTGGATACGAACACAAACGCCCTGGAAAAATTATTACTGCTTAAGACCGCTCAGGAGTTCAGGGAGAAAAATTGTGTCTTTATCGATATGGGCCATAACCAATTCCATATTTCATTTTTCCGCAATGGAGACTGCTTGTTTAGTAAGAAAATAGGCATCGGCGGTGATATGCTGAATCATGTTCTGCTGACGAATCTTGAGGTTAGTGAGAGAGATGCAGAGAGGCTAAAGATCCATAATATGGAGAGGATAAGTGTGTTGGAACTCTGCGATGAATACAGCAATACTGATGGTTCTTCCGGAGATTTGGGAGAAATGGTTCTGAAGGGGTTTGTGGATGTCATTAATAATTGGGTTGAAGAGATTAATCATGTTTTAAAATATCTTATCAGAGAACATGCCAGCCTCGATGATATCTTTCTATATGGCGGCTGCTCTTTTATACATGATGTGGACAGTTATTTTGAAAAGAAATTTAAGGTAGAAACGAAGCGTATTGAGATGAATAATAGTGTGGCCGGTAAAGTTGATGTAACGCAGGTACCGATTTATCTAAATGCTATTTGTGCATTAATACGGAACTAATAATTTGTGAGGTTAAAGTAATTTTATGGATATAAATTTTTTTGATCCTATAAGAAAAAAGAAAAAGAAGACAAATTACGTCCCTCTGCTGTCTTTTGCAGTATCGGCCATGACGCTCGCTTTGTTAGTATTGTTCTGTATAGTCAAAAAAGTGGAGTATATGCAGATAAGAGGAAAAGTGGATGATATAAATAGCACGATGGAAGATCCGGTATTTCAAGAGCGCTTAAAAAGTGTGGGCGAAAAAGAAGCAGAGGTGGCGGAAATTACCGAAGGGTATAACTACCTGATGGCCCTGTCAGCATCTGCACAAGGGTATCACACGGTTAAGGAAGAGGTTTTGAAAACCGTGCTGGCCGAACTGACGCAGTCATTATACTTTGAAAAGCTTATGATTACAGGGGATCAGCTGTCGCTGGACGGTTATTCTACAAACGTCCTGGATGTCACTCAATTTGAATATAATCTCAGTAATTGCGGTCTGTTTGAAAACGTAATAGTAAACACCGTGCAGGAGGAAAAGGCGATCTATCTTTTTTCAGGCACACAGATTATCCAGACGACGTACGAATATAGTTTCAATATTGAGCTTACTATTTCAAATAGTCCGGCCATCCAATTACCGGATATTGATATGCCGGATGAGAGCACAGAGGAGAGGTAAAGTGAAAAAAAATAAAGTTATTCTGCCGGCTCTCGCCTGCCTGGTTCTGGCAGTCCTGGTATATATCATGATCTACAGGCCGGTTACTGCCGATGTTGAAGCGATGAAAGAAGAACTTGAAATGGCTGAATTAGAGTATTCGATTAAGCAGGGACGTATTGAAACAATCGCTTCATTGGATAAAGAAGCGAAAAGGATGGCCGACAACAGCGCCGCGGGGTTCTACGGCGAGACACCGCAGGAAGAGCTTATTGTAAAGATCAATGATTTATGCACGGCGGCAGAAGTCAGAGTTCTGGAAATTAATTACGGTGGATTAAGTGAATTTACTCTCCATCCGGCAGAAAACCAGGCAGGCGAAGCAGAACCAGAGGAGCCGGAGGCCGATCCGGCAGAATCAGGAGAGACGGCAGAATCAGAGGAGATAGAGGCAGATTCAGCAGAATCAGAAGAGGCTGAGCAGGGGAGTGCACAGACAGAGGTAACCGATGAAGAGTTGATTTATGGTGATATTTTTACCGTTAAATTTGCAGGTACATATGAACAAATATTATCAATATTAAATGCCATAGATAATAATGATAAAAAAATAGTAAATGCAGGTATAGAAATAGAGACGGAATTAAGTGTTACATCGGAGTTACCGGAGGAACTGACATCCCGATACCCAGATGTGAATTTTGACGAATTAATAGTAGAAGAGGGTGTATTATCCTGCCAGATGGAATTAATCTTTTTCCAATTGGAGGGGATGGAAGAATATGTTATCAAGGACTATAACATATTGGAAGCGGAACCCCGGGAGAAATCAACCTCAGAATCTCCTTTTGATATTTATGAAAATGAATAATATATACGAGAGGCGAAAGTAGGTGGACATTATGGCTGATGCTCAAAGAGCTGAAGAATATGATATGCAGTCGGGAAATGCAGATTTAGAACGGGAAAAAGTAATTGCGCGAATCAGGAAGATGGAACAGCAGGAGCAAAAAGAGAACCGGAAAGAAGCAGGAAATACGTCACGTACCAATACTGGAAAAATCCGCTTTGATTTTATTGATCTGATGGATTATTCGGCCCGGAGAGAAGTAACGCCGAAAGATTCTTATCATATTGTATCTGATGATATGGTCTTGGATGATACGGGCCTGGGTGAGGATGATGCAATATCGCAGGAGAAGGTTGAAGAAAGTATACAGCCGTTACAGCTGGCTGAAGAAAGTATGCAGCCGTTACAGCCGGCCGGGGAAAGTATCCGGCTGACACAGCTGGAGGCGGATGACAATAATCAATCCCTCTTATCATTGAGCCGGGAAGATCCGGCAGAAGAGATGAGCACGGTGATGAAAATACCGGAAAACAGCCAGCCGGCGGAGGAACTGACTGAAAAATCAGTTGCGGAACTGACCGAAAAAGCGGCCGAGGAACCAGCGGCGGAGCTGACTGAGGAACCGGCGGAGGTATTGACTGAAGAACCGGTTAAGCGCGATGTGATACAGCCGGAAGAGAAAAAAGAAAGAAAAAAAAGCGTCTATGAGACAGACCAGCTTTTTGCGCCAATGCTTAAACGGGCGGAGGATATTTCTCTGGCAGCTTTTCTGGCCAATGACACAGATGAAGAATTGGCGGTTTCGGTCGGCGGTGAGTTGTATATCAATACTGCAGCATCCATAAGGCTTTTAGTCAAAGCCGGACATGCCAGTCTGCATATGAAACCGGAGGAGGCAGGGAAGTTATGGGGGACAGTTTGTTTTTATTCGATAGATGCGGGATATACCAACATGGCGTTTTGGAATATTGCTAATGTCGTGTATAAATCCGATTCGGCGAAAGCAAAAGCCATTCTTAAAGTAATCATAAAAAAAGAGAAGAAATTAATGCAGATAATAGACGAATGTTTAAGCCGCAATAAGATGATGGAGGAGTAGAAAATGGAGAACAGAGGTTATCAGTCAGCAGAGGAAGTAAAAAAGCACTTACATGAATTGTATAACAGCAAAATCAATGATCTGGAAGTGTTAAAAGCAGGGCTTGAAGAAATGCGGGGAAAAGAGGAGGCGAGAATTGAACGTGCTGTTCGGGAGCTGGAACAAGAGAAGATCGAGCAGCTAGAATTGTCCAATGAACACTTCCTGGCTTGTGAAAGAGAAAAACTTAACCGTCAGTTTGAGCAAAAAGAAGAAGCTATGAAGAGCCGCTATGCCAAGATGGAAGTAGAGTTTAAACGTCGGGTCCAGGAGAAGGCAAGAGCAATGGTGCAGGAGTATTGCGATGAATTAAAGCAGGGGCTGGATAAAGTTAAGAATGCTTTGGTTATTATGGAAAACAGTATGGCTAAGCTTATTGAGATGCGCGACATTAAATTCGCTGAGGATAGCGAAGAGCCTCAGGTATTTCATGATAACAGGGATTATACCGGTGTCTTATATTCCTCAGAGAACAGTGTGGCTATGCAGATTGAAGAGGAATTTAGAGGGCTGCTGTCAGAACAGGATAAAAAGCTGGAAAGCATTGCCAACCTTATAAACAGAGAATAAGGTAATGTTCCGGGGATGGAGGAATACATGAATACTAAAAAGATGAAAAAAAAGTGGTTATATTTCGGTTTTGTTTGTATTCTGTTTGCTGTTCTGACGGTCGGGGCCTTAGCAGAAGAATCCAATGTTGAAAATCTTGACGGTATTATTCAGCAGGGCAGTGACGACAATCTCATTTTAAGTGAAGAAGAATTCTCAGAAATCACTAGAAACACATCCCGTGATGACGCTGCCGAACGCCTTATGGTCGTTTTAAAGGCCTGCTCACTTCAAGGCGATGTATCTTATTACTGGGGAGGAAAGTCTTCCGTGATCGGCTGGGATGAGCGATGGGGGACCCCGTCATATGTAATTAGTGAAGGAAGCAGCAGTACCGGTACACTTAGAGCTTTTGGGCTGGATTGTTCAGGCTATGTGAATTGGGTATTTAATAATGCCGTGAAGAAAGATATAACCTTCAAGATAGGCGACGGCAGCACCAACCAATGGGAAAATTCCAGTGCCGTCAACTGGCGTGATGCACAAGTGGGAGATCTGGCTTTTTTCTATGATCCCACTGTTACCAGTATCATAAATCACGTCGGAATCGTGGTCGGACAAAATGAGAATAATGAGCTTTTAGTTGCACACTGTTCGAGTTCTTATGACAATGTGGTAATTACGGAAGCACAGTCTGCTGGCTTTAAGTACATCAGAACACCTGATATTTATAAAGATCAAGATTTTATAACACGTGCGGTGCAGCAGGCAGCCGTTGATAAATATTTTCTTAGAATGCTTCAAAGCGAGAGTGCGGATCAAGAATATGCGGAAGCTGAAGAAACAGTTGAAACGGAAGAATCCGCTGATCAGATATATCGGGCAACAAGCAGTTTTAAAAATTAAATGGAAGGAATAAACAGATGGTGGACGGGATGGCGGAACCATATGTTAATCTGGAGAAACTTACAGAGTGTATAGAGCAGATGAAGTTAAGAAAATCGATGAATGGTTTTAACCGTGCGGATGTACTTAAGAAGATAATGGATATGCAGGATATGTTCCAACAGTATATGAATCAATATGAAGAAATATTAGGCGAAAAAGATGCTCATATCACTGAACTTTCTTCCAGAATACATAATTTAAAAGAAAACTATAAACAGAAATTAGTGAAAAAAGACTCAATAGTGAATGGACTGCGGCTTAAATTAGATGAGAAGACCGAACTTACTATAAAACTCTATCGGGAA
>Ga0153996_1000781_pt1 | contig 13845 bp, 13 predicted proteins | sample TSNC080MetaG_FD_104728 | JGI IMG/M metagenome (GOLD analysis project Ga0153996, IMG submission 104728) | Attine ant fungus gardens microbial communities from North Carolina, USA - TSNC080 MetaG | ecosystem: Host-associated > Fungi > Mycelium > Unclassified | place: USA: North Carolina, Lumber...
CCACCAGGAACTCAAGCCCTTCCAGCATCTTCCGGATATGACCGAGATCGGGATCGGTACGCATCGGATCTTCCCCAAATATGTACAGCCCTTTTATCCTGCCTTCTGCAACTGCACGGGGAATCTGTGTCGCAGTCAGCCCGGGGTTAGGATTAAGCGCCACGCCCCAATGATCGGCAAACTTCCGGTTCACCTCCGGGTTGTTAACTTTCTGATAACCGGGGTAATCACCAGGCAGACATCCCATATCACAGGCACCCTGCACATTATTCTGACCGCGGATCGGGTTGACACCGCAGCCGGGACGACCGATCTTCCCGACCAGCATGGCCAGATTAGACAGGCTCATTACCCCCTCTGTGCCGGTAGAGTGCTCAGTGACTCCCAGACAGTACATAATCGGTGCTTTGTCAGCTTTCGCGTACAGATGAGCGGCTTTTCTCAGATCTTCCGGCTGAATTCCACAGATTTCCGACACCTTATCGGGAGTGTACTCCGCAACAATCCGTGCCAGCTCCTCATATCCCTCGGTTCGTGAACGAACAAACCCCATGTCGGCCAGACCGTCCCGGATAATAATATGCATCATTCCATTCGCAAAGGCCACATTTGTCCCCGGCTTTAGCTGCAAATGCACCTCAGCGTTTTTAGTCAGACCTATCTTTCTCGGATCGACCACGATAAGCCTGGTTCCTTCACGTACAGCCCGGCGAATTTTGGTTCCTAAGACCGGATGGGCTTCTTCCGGATTGGAACCGACCAGCAGCATAACATCCACATCTTCACTGGTAATGTCATGAATCGGATTGGTCATGGCTCCTGAACCCAACGTAGTTGCAAGACCTGCAACTGAAGGGCTGTGTCAAACACGAGCGCAGTTATCGACATTGTTGGTGCCGATTGCCGCCCTCATCAGTTTCTGGAACATATAGTTATCTTCGTTCGGTGAACGGGAACAAGAGAAACCGGCCACTGCATCGGCACCATCACGTTCTTTGATCTCGCCCAGTTTCCCGGTGATCAGATCCAGGGCCTCCTCCCAGCCGGCTTCCTCAAACATACCGTTCCGCTTGATCAGCGGCTTGGTCAGCCGGTCAGAAGCGTGGACAAACTTATAGGAGCCAAATCTGCCTTTCACGCAGAGCATTCCATGATTTGAAGGACCATCGGCCGGTTCGGCACCTACCAGCCGGCCATTCTTAGCCAGAAGATCAAGCTGGCACCCCACCGCACAGTGCGGGCAGGTCGTGCGGGTTCTGGTCACTTGATAAGCGCGGTAAGAGGTCTTCTGCGCCTTTGATGACAACGCTCCTGTGGGGCAGACCGCCACGCAGTTTCCGCAGGACTCACATGCGGGATCGGTGCGGGCGATATCATAGCAGGTCGCAATATGCGTATCAAACCCCCTTCCGGCAATACTCAATGTATCCCGGCCCTGCAGCTTCTCGCAGACACGGGCACATTTGCGGCACATGATACATTTTTCCGGATCAAACTCATAGAAGGGGTTGCTGTCATCGACACATCCCCGTACCACCTTGCGCTCTTCGGGAAAACTGGTTTTTTCCAGTCCGTATTCCAGAGCATATTCCTGCAGCCTGCAGTCACTGTTTCTTGCGCAGCCGAAACAGTCAAAGGTGTGATTGCTCAGCAGCAGATCGAGAACAAACCGCCTCGCTTCAATCACCCGTTCACTGCGTGTACGGATTACCATACCATCAGCACAACGCTCGGTACAGGCAGTTGGAAGTCCGCCTTTCCGGCCGCCGTCGGCCTCTACAACACACATACGACAGGACCCGTCAGGCGTTAAATTCTTCAAATAGCACAGGGTCGGTATTTCAATCCCCAGACTCTGAGCTGCCTGCAGCAGTGTTGTTCCCTGGGGCACTGTGCAGGTCTTTCCATCAATACTTAAGGTTACTGTTCCGCTAGTCGTTTCGGTATTCATATTTGCTTTCTCCTCTCTTTCCCCTATCCAATCAAAGCTTCAAATTCACAGCGCCGATGCCGGATGGCACTGCGCACCGATACCGAAACCGACTGTCCCAGCCCACATGCTGAAAGGTTGGTGATATGAGTGAGCATATTTTCTAATCTGGACAGATCTTCCTGACCGGCACAGCCTTTACAGAACCGTCCGATCAGCTCATGCAGACGAGTTGTTCCCAGTCGGCAGGGAGTACACTTACCGCAGGATTCATGGACAAAGAAAGCGATGACGCTTTCCAGATATTCCACGATGCTGACGCTGTTGTCCATGACTACGAGCGCACCGGATCCAATTGCCAGACTACGGTCCCGCATACCTTCATAGCTGTAGTTTAGTCCTTCCATCTGCTCCGGAAACCCGATTGGTCCGCTCTGACCGCCAAAATGGATAAAGCCCAGAGGCCGGCCGGTGGATATCCCGCCGCCGTACGCCTCATTATATAAGATATCGTCAAGCGGTGTCCCCAGCGGTGCTTCGTACACACCGCGGTTTTTAATATGGCCGGAAAGACAGATCAGCTTGGTACCGCCGCCCTTTTCCGTTCCCAGTGCCCGAAAAGCTTCCCCGCCCATATTGAGGATGAGCGGAACATTTGCGAAAGATTCCACATTATTAACCAGAGTAGGCTGTTTAAATAAACCAACATCGGCCAGATGAGGCGGTTTTACCCTGGGCCGGCCGGTCACTCCTTCAATAGAGTTGAGCAGGGCCGAGTTTTCACCGCAAACATAGGCACCAGCACCGGAGACGATGGTGATCGTGTAAGCAAACCCTTCAATCCCCAGAATATGCTTGCCCAGATATCCATGTTTGACGGCATTATCCAGGGCCTGCTGAAATACGTTTTGAATATTGCGGTACTCACCGCGGATATAGATAAACCCGGCCTCAGCGCCAAAAAGATAACCTGCGACCACCATTCCTTCAATTACGCTGAGCGGGTCCTGAGAAAGCAGAACCTTATCCTTAAATGTACCCGGTTCACCCTCATCGGCATTGCATACAATGTATCGGGGATAGCGGGGATTCTCGTATAAATGCCGCCACTTTCTTCCCATCGGATAAGCCGCCCCTCCGCGTCCCAGCAGCATCGCTGCATCTACTTCCGAAAGAATATCCATCTTGTTCATAACGACCGCCTTGCGCAGCGCCTCGAACCCGCCCATGGCGGTATACTCCTCAATTGAAGCGGGGTCGGTCATCTTCCCTATACGTTTTAAGAGCAGATTATCGATCATGATTTTCCCCCTTCCGAAACAAAGTATGTCCGGCGCGCAGCCCGGCGATGATACTCCGGATTTTTTTTTCGTCCAGATTGCCGTACACCGCATCACCGATCTTAATCACCGGACCGCTGTCACAAGCTCCGACACATGGGGTAAAGCGAAGCGCAAACAAGCCGTCGGACGTAGACTGTCCAACTCCTATATCCAGTTCTTGTTCCAATATATGTACCACAGCTTCTGACTTCGAGAATCGGCAGGGTGAGCTATTGCATACCTCCAGAACATACCGGGCCTGCGGCCTGATTTGCAGCATTGCATAATAGCTGGCAATCTCATACACCCGCGACTCAGTAATATCCAGCTCCCCGGCCACCAGCGCTGCCGTCTGCAGATCCACATAACCATCCGGAGAAGCGGACTGCAAATCCAGCAGGATGGCGAGAATATTTTCTTTTCTGCCTCCATTTTTATGGATGATCTCCTTTTTCTGATCATCCGTCAAAGTTTTTTCCATTTTCGTTTTCCCTCCCAATTGTTACATACCAAAATACCCGCTCCCGGCCAGCCCGGCTAAACAGGCCGCACACCAACACTGCCATCGGCGTTCCTGCGGATACAAAAAGCTTCCGCCGCATGACCCTCATCCGGATTGATAACGAAGTCGGCCCACCGAAACACCGCCCGGGCGGACTGCTTCATCGCTTCCGCTTTCTCCGGCTCGAATCCGGCAAATACAAAGGCCCCAGGAACGACAAAGTTCCGCAGGGAGTTGGACTCTGCAATGACCAGCGTTCCGTCAGGAACTTTCGCCAAAAGACTAACTACAGCCTGATCCATACATCCCCTGAGACTTTTGAGCAGGAATGCCTTCCTGGCTCCTGCCGCCAACATCAGAGCCGTATCTTTGTCTGGAAATTCCCCGGTTTCCTCGCATATCTCATAGCTTCCGCATAAACTGGAACATATCCCGCAGCCTGCCTCCCCACGATGGCAGCCGCCGTTTGCCCGGTCGATCCCAATCACTTTAAGCGCATAAATCGGCACCGTCTCTTTCCATGCCTTTATCAGCTGACAGGCCAGAGTTGTTTTACCGCTGTTTCTCCCAAAGGCGCCGATTAACAACATCTGAGGCACTTCCAGCATATGGTTATCTGCCGCCATACCCCGCCCCCTTTCATCACTCCCGCCGCTCATCCCGCCGGGCTTCCCAATGGGCCAGTTCCTGCGGAGTATTGATGTTTATGAAGGCATTTCCTGCTTCCTCCGGGGTAAGGATGATCGGCTTTACCTTAAGATGGATAAATTCAGCACGGATCTGCAGCCGCCCTTTTGAAAGCTGCTCCTTAAAAACCGGCAGACAGCTCTGGTGATAAAAGGCAAATAATGTCTCCATGCGTTCCCCATGTACACAGACGGTGACTTGGCTATTATCAATTTGATCATACATCTTCATCACCAGCGGCAGGTGAATGACCGGCATATCACAGGCCGTCACAAAAATATACGGAGTGCGGCATTCTGACAATGCCGTATAAATCCCCCCCAGCGGCCCGCAGTCAGGCGTCTCATCGGTCAGAACCGAAAATTCTGAAAATGCCTCCACCGCAGCCAGCTTTTCCTTACTGTTGCTCACCAGCACCACCTGCTCAAATACCTCCTTCAGGCACTCGGCATTGCGCTTGAGCAGCCATTCGCCCTGATTCTGAAGAAATGCCTTATCAAACCCCATACGCCGGCTTTTGCCGCCGCAGAGAATTGCAGCGGATGCAATTTTAATTTTATCCATATTAACAGCCTCTCTTATGGATTGGTATTTAATAAATTTTGTTTATAAATTATATCATGGAGAGAGGCAAAAAACCAGATGATATTATTGATAAAACTATAACGTAAATGCCGTAAAATCAAGGGATTTTGGCTTTTCACGGGCAACTGAAAAAGGTGTGTAAGCGTGATGATTTCTCTACTGTTAATATTTTATTTTATTGTTAATTGTTTTTCAAAAATCAATGATTACGATTGATTTTGTCCTTTTAGCATACAAAGTTTAGATAATAAAAAAGAGCTTCCATCTCATAATATACAAGACTTCCGCTCTTTTAGGCATATGAACTTTTGTTAAAACGCTCATACTAATGTACTGCATGTTTAATTATTTATACTGTTCTTTTACCTCAGTCAAAACGCCAAGAACTTTTGATGTATCAAAATATTCGTATGCCTCGTATCCTTTTTCCTGTTTGAAAATAGAATCAAAGCCAGCATTTTTCAAAACTTCTTCGTCATTTTCCAAGGGCCCGTCAGATGATAAACAAATCGAACAAATGGATGTTCCATGCTCTTTTAGCCAATCCGCCCAGGGATCATTATTCCCAAGCGGCTGAATAATTTCAAACCAAAAGTTATCAGAGAAAACACTATCTACCTTCATCGGCGTATCGGTGATGTCGGTTCTTTTATACTTCGTGTAAGGCTCTCTCACCATCTCGTGCTTTTCATCTGACAGATCCGGTATTTTACCTGTACCCAACAAAGTTCTGTACGCTGAAACAGTCTTTTCCAAATCATCGGTCACGACAATTACCTTAACAATATTTGTAGATGATAATGCCATTTCATATCCCTCCTATTTTCTATTTCTATCGTTTACGTACTACTTATTTGTAAATCCACCATCAGCAATAATTTCCGCCCCGGTTACATACGAAGATTCATCAGATGCCAAAAACAGGGCAACGGCAGCAATTTCTTCCGGCTGCCCAATATGTCCTATCGGCAATTGGGATACAATATTGCTCCTTAGTTCATCATTTCCATGAACAAAGTCTGTAAATGCTCGTGTTTCAGTTGGACCGGGGCTTATCGCATTTGCTCTTATACCTTTTTCTGCTAATTCGCCTGTAAATGATCGTGCCAAAGACCTGATCGCCGCTTTTGCCGCATTATAAATGATCGCGTTTTTCCCACCTTGAAATCCCGCAATTGACGATATTAGAACGATTGCAGATTTATCAGACATAAAGGGAAGCAGCTTTTGTACCGTAAAGAAAGATGAAAAAACATTTAAATCCATCACCAAATGAAACTCCTCAGGAGTAATTTCTGAGATTGGATTCTGCGGACCATTCCCAACAATCGGCAACACGGCCTTCAGTTTACGCCCAGTTTTTTTAACAGCTTCCGCTATCTTGTCCAAGTCATCTGCGTTTGTTGCATCAATCTTTATTATATCAAGAACCTGGCTATTATCTGCATATACTTCTTTTGCAGTATCAACATCAAAATCCGCCACGATTAAATCTGCACCTTCACTTATAAAACGCTGTGCAATCGCTTTGCCAATCCCATTCGCTGCACCAGTAACAACGCACAGCTCTTTATTTAACAACTTACCCATATTTATCTCCTATGCCTTTCTCCAAGCACATATTTAAGCTCTGCTTTACACTTTATACTCAAAGAACTCAAATGTTGCTTTTGAATTATACCAAGAATAATCTACCGCCGCTAAACCCACAAATGCTCCCGTGAAAAACCCACCATAATGTGAATTAACGTAGTCGTCGGACAAAACCTTAGCATCCAATTTTACAGGAACTCTGTTCCAGCTTTTCCCGTCAAATGAATATTCATAAAAATAATCCAGATGATCTACAATCGTCTTAAGCCAAACCCACGTGGCATCAGAAGGAATTTTAACAGCATTTTCTTTCAAAATCGAGGTGTATGTTTTGTTATCGCACTCAGCAACTTCTATTACATCATTATTTTCATCGTCTTTGGTGATAAAAATCCATGACCAGTGTTCATTGTTATAATAATTTGCAAGCCCCGCCATCGATTGATAATTGTACGGGCTGAATCTGACTTTTGTTATTGTTTCAAATTTAAAATCCTTCCACCTTCTGGCAACCAGTGATAAATTAAATCTGTTAGAGAGTGAACCCTGCCCGCTCAACTCTAATTTACCGCCGCCCACAGTTCCCATCTTCTCAGAAAATGGGACGCGGAGAGTGTTCCACTCACCGTCAAGTATATCTGACGTGAAATCGTCAAAAACAGCATTGGTTGCCGGAGCCTCCGTTCCTATCGCGTCTTTCGGGGCATCTACTTCTTTCAGGCCGCCATGTCCGCCAACGATGCGGGGCCAGCCGTCCTCATCCCAGTATACTTTTTGAATACTTGTCTCACGTCCAAGCGTACACCAGCCTCTTGGGTCATAGATATTTTCTGTTGGATGGTGGAGGGGTCTGGCACAGAGGGATGCATAATACCATTCTCCCGATGGTGTTTCAACCAGGGAACCATGCCCTTGTTTTTGCAGATAATGATTCGGGGTGTCAAAATTGGTGATAAATGGTCCATCGGGTTCTGTTTCATAAGGTCCGTCAAGTGTTTTGGAACGGGCAACAATTTCTTGATGCGTCCAAACAGTTCCGCCTTCTGCAGCAAATATATAGTAATAGCCATTGATTTTATAGATATGCGGCCCTTCAACCGTCTTGACATCTGTTCCTCTGTATATATTTTTTGCAGTCTCAGGTTTTAATTTATTATGTTGTGTATCATACTCAGTGAGCGTAAGCCCGTTAAATGCATTGTTGTATTCGCGATGATCCCATGTTTGTTGTATAAGATATTTTTTCCCATCATCATCGTGGAAAAGAGACGCATCAAATCCAACCCCATTTAACCTAATCGGAGCCGACCATGGACCTTTGATATCATCAGCAACTGTCAGATAATTATACATATCCTTAAAGGCACCTTCAACCACTTTTACATCCGTATAAACAAGCCAGAACTTTCCCTCAGCATACGTCAGGTCCGGCGCCCAAATGCCGCCTGAACAAAGATTTCCCCTCATATCAAGAAGTTCGGCCCGGTCAAGCACCGAGGTTGTCAAATTCCAATGCACAAGATCTTTGGATTCATGGATTCTCACTCCGGGGAACCACTCAAAAGTCGAAGAAGCAATGTAGTAAGTATCTCCTGCTCTGACGATTGAGGGATCACCATGAAAACCCTTAAGAACCGGGTTTATGATTTTCATAACGTTTCTCCTTTATATTTGAAATCCAGCTGCCGTCTGATTTCGTCCATATTTCCCATTACAGTCAGCGTATCTTCCCAGGGCATCACAGACGACTCTATTTTACCGGAAGCGAGACATCTTTGTACTTCGGCTGCCTCAAAGTGCATTCCATAAAGACCGTCACGTCCGAGGTCATATTTTTCGTGAAACTTTGAAACGTATTCAAGTGTAGAGCCGTCGTTATAATATACTGTAAAATCAGATGGCCGATAAAATTGTCTGCTTATTTCTATTCTGCCCTTTGTCCCGCAAATTGCTGCAGTGACAGGAGATGATGAAATCGACCCGAAGGATAACACCGCAAGTGCCCCCTTTCCACTTTCATATTCAAAAATGGCTGCAGCATTTGAATCTACGCCTGTTGGTGCCGCTGACCCGGCAGCGATTATCCTGGTCGGGCTGCCCAATAGAAATTGCACAAAGGATATTGGATATACGCCTAAATCCAGCAGCGCACCGCCTGCCAGTTCAGGTGCATACAGACGATGCTTCGGATCAAAGGGAAAGCACACCCCGTGGTCTGCAATTATCTGCACTATGTCACCTATCTCGCCCTTATCGACCAGCTCTTTTACCTTGATGATATGGGGCAAAAATCTTGTCCAGTATGCTTCCATTACAAATAGATTCTTCTCTTTTGCCAAATCTAAAATTTCTTTTGCCTGCTTATAGTTTTGTGTGAACGCTTTTTCAACCAAAATAGGTTTGCCGCCATATAAGCATTTCATCGCCCACTCATGGTGCTGTCCATGCGGAGTTGCAACATAAATCACATCTATATCAGGATCTTCTATTAGCGCTTCATAACTCCCATACGTTTTTTCTATTGACGGAAGCATAGATTGAAACTCTTTTGCTTTTTTTAGATCACGAGAACCGATTGCGGCAATATTTCCACCTGCGTTTATCACTTGCATTGAGAAGCAGCTTGCAATCCACCCTGCACCCAACACACCCCATCTATGTGTATTCGGCATATTTTCTTCCAGTTCAATTGGAAAAGACCGATCGAGTAAAAATTCTTTTTTAAGATGTTCCATACATTATAAAAACCTTTCTGTAAATTTATCATACTCCGGATCTTCAATCTGCAGCGACTTGTCAGATAACATATGATCCACTGCTGTTTGTATACCCTCATAATAAGATACCTGTTCAACATATCCCGGAACCAATCTTTTTAGTTTTGAGCAGTCAAACACAAAACTATATGCCTTATCACCGAGCAACTGACCTTTAAAGTCATATTCAGCTCCTTTATCTGCCAATTCTTGGGATGTAACATATTGGGGATTAAAAGTTCCACCGCAGGCATCGGCAACTGCCTGGTAGATCTGATTCCACTGAAGTGAGCGTTCAGAAGCAATTTGCACACTTTCCCCGATCGCTTGTGCATTGCCGATCAGCCCTATGAAAGCCCTTGCAAAATCCTCGTTAAACAGCACCGCCCAAAGGGAAGTGCCATCACCGTGAAGCAGCACTTTTTTCCCTTGTTGTATCCTTTTCAAAACACTATAGGGTCCCTCCTTACCGGTTACATCCAGAGGCAAAAACGTTTTTGAATAGGTATGACTTGGACGCACTATCGTGATTGGGAAATTTTCTTTTTTTTCATATTCCTGCAACAACTTCTCACATTTTATTTTATTATCTGCATACTCCCAAAATGGGTTGCCAAGTGGTGCTTTTTCATTCACAAGCCAATCTGTTGGGGGTTTTCTATAAACTGTTGCTGATGAAATAAAAATATATTGCTTTGTCATTTTATTAAATGTTTCAAAATCACGTTTTATATCCTCAGGAGAAAAGGCGATGAAATTCGCAACCGTGTCGAAGGGACCATATTGTTCCACTGCTTTTTTTACAGCATCAACCCCTTTTGAAACATCTGCAATTATTTGCTTCACACCTTTTGCCAGTTTCTTACTCCCCCTGTTTAAGACATACAATTCGTGCTTATCTGACACACCAAGCTGTTCACTTATGGCAGAACTAATATTTCCCGTTCCGCCGATTAATAATACTTTTTTCATACTTTTCTCTCCTATCCTTATTTAAGCGCACCGGCACTCATTCCTTTTTCGAAATTCTTTTGCATACAGATATATACAATAACTTCCGGAATTGCCGTAATCACTGCTGCTGCCAGTATCTTTGTCTGATCGTTTGTAAACTCCCCCTGGAAAAATTGAGGCAGCAGCGTTACCGTCTGCATATCCGGACTTTGTAAAAACAGCAGCGGCATAAGATACGAATTCCATGAATTGATGAGTGTTAAGACTATAATCGAAGATGCAATTGGTTTCGTCAACGGCAGTATGATATACCTGAATATCAGCCAGGTATTAGCACCATCAATTCTTGCTGCTTCCATCAATTCACTGGGTATCCCCTCATCAAAATTTCTCGCAAGAAGAATTGTAAAGGGCAGCTGCAATGCCGCAATGGGCAAAATAACTGCAAGATGTGTATTGAACATATGCAATTTTTGGAACGTTACAAATAACGGCGATAACAAAATCACCTCCGGAAGTGTCAGCGCAACCAAAATCAACCAGAAAAATACTTCTTTCCCAAATATGTGCAATTTTGCGAACCCAAAACCAGCGGTCATGCTAAATAAATACACTAACAAGATAACGCTGGCCGATATTATCAGTGAATTTCTAAAATAAGTCGGTACAACTCCTGTATCCCATACAGCCTTATAATTCAAAAAACCGGTACCGCCAAGAGAACCAAGGATCATTTGAACCAATGGAAGTGCATACGGTATAGTTAATAGCAGCAGAATAATTTGTAAGCCAATTTTACTTTTTAAACTTCTGAGTTCAAACATTTTATTGCCCCTCTACTTTATTTGCTTTATTTGTCAGTATTGCACCACAAATCGCGAGTACCAGCAAGATCATCGATATTGCAGCAGCGTAGCCAAGATGGGACTGCCTTATTCCCTGCCTATAAATGTATGTACCCAAAAATTCAGTTGCATGATTTGGACCACCAACGGTAATCAGATAGGGAATATCGAACGTTTTTAGCGCTCCGATCACCCCCAGCATAGCAAGAGAAATCGTTGTACCCATACAATTTGGCCAAACAATGCTCGCCATCGTTCTAATGTTACCGGCACCATCTAAATGAGCAGCCTCCAGCATTTCTTTGTCAATTTGACTCATTGCCGCATAATAAAGTATAAAACTCATACCTGTAAATTCCCAAATCGTTATAACCATCAAGACAATAAGAGCTGACGTTGGCTTTGATAACCAGTCCACCGTAATACCCAAATGCAAAGTGTCAAAGATATCCTGCAGCAATCCTTGAGGGGAAAACAGCAATCTAAAAACAGGTGCCATCGTTGCGGGTGCTAAAATGGTCGGTATAAAAACCAGACATTTATGAAGTGTGGCAAATTTAACCTCTGTATGCAGAATTGCAGCAAACACAAACCCCAGAAGATTCTGTACCGCAAATGTTACAACAAAGAAAACAGCTGTGTTTTTTAATGCTTTCCAAAAAACCGGGTCGCCAAGTGCGTGGGCATAATTACTCATTCCAACTCTCGTCTGAACGGGATCTAATCCATTCCAGTCTAAAGTTGACAAATTCAACGTATAGAATATTGAATAATATATAAGTCCCGCAACGAAAACAAACGCGGGAAGAATCCACGGCAGTCCGCTTTGCCTGGTGATTTTGTTTTTTTTACAACTTTCTATACTCATAAAAGCTCCTCTGATTTTCGTTATAGGGACATTGAAAAATCAATGTCCCTACAAAACAATTTTATTTACTACTCGCTGTCAGCCTTTGCCGCCGCAAGCTCAGCCGCACCATCTTCAGGGGTAATCGTACCTCCGGCAACACCTGCCAGGACATCCATCATCGCTTGATTCATATCTGCGTTAATTCCTGCAAAACGAGGATTGTTCTGAGTCTCCATTGCATTTTCAACATATGCTTTTATTGCATCATTCTGCTTTTCAGGATTTACTAATTTTACAACATCCCAATTCGGCGTTGCCGATTTAAGAGACGGAATAACGTTTAGTGTATCCGCTATCATTTGCTGCCCTGTTTGAGAAGTTCCAAGCCAAACAGCAAATGTAGTTGCCGCTTTACGATTCGCTGACGTCGCAGATACTGCTGTTGAGTAGTCTAAATCGCCAAACATGGAACCAGTATTCCCTGTTCCCGCTATATCAGGAAAGTCAATCGGCACCATCGTGAACGGCTCCGCTGTTGATGATGCAGCTTCAATAGCAGTTTTCATCGTATCCGGCAAAGCATTTGATGTGTACCACGAACCCATCATTATCATTGCATATTGCTGAGACATGAATAAATTGTTAGCATCCGGATATTGTTGAAGACCAAGGGCTCCCTTTTGCATAATTCCATCATCAAATAAACCCTTCCACAATTCCAAAGATTTTACAATTGTATCATCAGTCCATTCTATTTCACCTTCCGACGCTTTTGTAAAAGCTCCCGGGCTTACATTGTCTACAATTGCATGGAACGTATCTATGTTAAATGCACCTTGCCCTGCACCTTGAACAAAACCTCCGATACCATGTTCCTCAAGAGTCCTGCAAACACTTTTCCACTCTTCATAATTAGTCGGAGCTTTCAAGTCGTATTTATCAAAGATACCCTGATTGATCCAAAGATTTCCGGAATAAACCGTTCCAACACCAAGACCTTTCAATTGTCCATCAACAGTCATTGTTGTAATGGAATCCTCATTCAACTTGTCTTCATAATCATCTCCTAATGCCTCTTTTACAGCATCTGTCAAATCAATTGCCTGACCGCCGAATACTTCTATACCACCATTGCCTGACCCGGCTGAAACTTCAAACGCATCAACACCTTCATTATTTGCTAAAGCAGGTCTAATAGCTGCATTGTAATCATCTATAGACGTTTGTTTCCACGTCACTTTAATGTCTGGATATTCTTTATTGAACTCTTTAATGAAATTTTCATTTTCTGGAGAACCCGGCGTCCACCCCCACCAAACAATTTCTCCGGATGTTTCTGTCGAAGTATCTTCCGGCTCTTTACTACTGCTTCCGCTGCCGCTTCCGCATCCTGAAAGCACAGCCATTGTCAATAATGCCGTTAGCGCTATTTTTACTCTTTTCATTTTTCAACCTTACCTCCTTTTAACTGCTTACAAAAATGCTTCCTGATATATTTCTTCTACACAAATAACTGCCTGTCTTCCTTTCTCCTTTCACATTTTAGTGAGCGCTCGTCTAAGATTACTATTCAGCCCTGTGATCTTCATAGCAATACATTTACTATATCATTTTATTTTTGGTATTTCTTTTCATTTATTGCTATCCCCCTTCTATATTTTGCTATGTTCTCATTGAATTTTTATATATTTTTTGTTTTTTATAGCTATTCCATAGAATTTATTGTCTGTTTTTATGAGATTTACCTATTTTATTTTTTTATTTTTTGATATATGATATGGATAACTTGGGTTTCTCATCGCAAGTTATCACAAGTTTTGA
>Ga0153996_1000782_pt1 | contig 13832 bp, 14 predicted proteins | sample TSNC080MetaG_FD_104728 | JGI IMG/M metagenome (GOLD analysis project Ga0153996, IMG submission 104728) | Attine ant fungus gardens microbial communities from North Carolina, USA - TSNC080 MetaG | ecosystem: Host-associated > Fungi > Mycelium > Unclassified | place: USA: North Carolina, Lumber...
AGATGAAAAAAAACGGATTTCAGACTGTGGCTCAGTCTGTGCGTGAGCATGGCTCAATTTATCGCGTGAAGGTGGCTCAGGCTCCGCCGGAATGCCGGCTCAACGGGGGCGAAATATTCATAAGATTTTTTTGTATATTATCTTTGTGCTTGGTGTTTTAGGCACGCTCACACTGCCGTTTATGTTGGAGTTTTATACCGGCTACTTTTATGACGCCTATTATTTGGAACCGGGATACCGCACATTTATTCTCACATTCATGATTGTGGTCGCAATTCCAGGGCTTTGGATTGTGTTGGAAATGATTTGGATGCTGCGTTCAATCCCGCAGGATCCTTTTGTGATGCGTAACGTGCGTGCGTTGAATCGTATTGGTGTTATTTTGCTCGCCCTGGCAGTATTATTCTTTGCAAAGTGCTTTATATATGTCACTTTTTTGACGATGGGGTGTGGATTTCTTTTTATTGTATGCGGATTATTTGCCTTTACACTAGCCAACCTATTTCGCCAAGCGGTAGCTTTTAAAGATGAAAACGACCTGACAATTTAGCGGGAGGAGATGGAATGATCATAATTAATTTGGATGTTATGATGGCTAAACGTAAGATTGGCCTTTCGGAACTTGCTGCTCGCATTGATCTGACGCAGGCGAACCTCTCGATCCTAAAAACCGGAAAGGGAAAAGCTATCCGTTTTTCAACGCTGAACCGGATTTGCAAAGAGCTTGATTGCCAGCCAGGGGATATCCTGGAATATGTGGAAGGAGAACAAGATAATGATGAATGAGCAATCTTTCAATACGCCTGATACGCCGCAGCAAATACAGATTATGCCAGATATGGCGGACGTTATTAAAAGCAAGGAAAAGCGGCATTTTTCCGCCGCAGAAAAGCTGTTGCTGCTGGTGGCGTTTATTGTAGCTGTTTTGTGTGACCGGCTACTATTCGCGCCGATTTTCCGGGATTCCGACTATATTGCAAAATTTGCGGGTATATTTTGGCTGTGTTATCTTGCAACTTTTTATTTGTTCTATTGGAAAAGGCTCTCGCATAACTGGATTTTATGGTTTGTTGCAGGATGCTGTACTGCCCTTTGTGCATGGAACTTTTTCTTCACCGATAATGACAGTAATTTTGAATTCAGCTTTTTGACCTATCTTGTAATCCCCGCCGTTCTGATGGCGCATGCGCAATTCGCGACAGGTGACTACAAGTTAAAGGATGCGGGGAAAATTGCAGTTGCATGGCTCTTAGGCTGGATAATCAAACCTTTCTCCGGGATTCCCGCTCTTTTCGGAGTGGCGGGCTCAATGATTTCGGGCGGTAACAAATCCACGGCTAAAAAAACTGTCCTCGGGATTGGGATTACTTTGCCGCTCCTTTGTGTAATCGTCCCGCTACTCTGCGGCGCAGACCGGGTGTTTGGGTACTACCTCAAACGAATAGTGGGCAACTGGAATTTTAGCTCACTAGTTGGACATATAATCGTGGTTGCCCTGGCTTTCGCACTATTTTATTCTTTTCTATGGAACACGGGGTTCGGGACAAGGGAAAAGGCCGCTCAAAAGATGGCCATGCAAATTGATACGATCATTTGTTTTATCGTTTTGGGCTCTGTAACAATACTCTATGTTGTATTCTGCGTGGTACAATTCACATACCTTTTTGCTGGAGCAGTGGATATGCGCCCTTGCGCTGTTTGCGGCCAGACGTTTCCGTCGCGCACTAATCATGCGTATTGCTCGGCGGCTTGCGCGGATAAGGCAAGGAGGCGGCGGCAACGGGAATACATGAAAAAACGGAGGGGTAAATGTTAGCTTTCTTAGGCTATAACCCCGCATAATAAAAGGCTTTTTAAGGTGAAAAACCGGGCGGGTAGTATTACGGTATTACCCACCCCGGTTTTTGAGGATAGAAAGCTAACATTTCCACATCAGAAAGGAAAGCAAAAATGGACGATAACAAGCAAAATGATGTCATACACGGCTATGAGATCAAGCGATCTATTGTTTTTGAAAACAACCGAGGCTTTGCCCTTGCCGAAAACCCAAACGCTCCGCAGCCCTTTGTGACTTGGATGTTTACCGAGGACGAAAACGGCGGGCGCGATCACTATTGGGGCCATTATACTAAAAACGGCGATACGGCGACAAGGGATTATGAGCTTCGTATTGCCGAGTACCAAAAGGATTACGGCCTGTCCGAAAGAGGGGCCTACAAATACTATTCGACACAGAGGCCCGTCGTTATTGGCACATTCCCGAAAACGGATAACGGCCCTGTTCGGCTCGTCAATTTTGAGGAGCGCGAAGGTGTTGAGCAGGGCCGTTATCAAGCATGGGGCTATCTTGTGTATGACGCGCCTTTGACGGAAAAGCAGATTGACGATTACGAGCTTCGGGCCGCGCCCGATAATCCCGACGTTAAAAAGCGTGTGCATGAACAGGCGCAGATTGTAGGCCAATGGGAGGAAAAACAAAAAATACTGGACAGCCATCGTTTTACATTTTCAGTCTCAAGCAACGGCAAATTTATCGCATATGTAAAAAAGAATTATATCACTCCCGAACAGATGGCGGAGCGGCATAGCTATGTTATGGAGCGCAAGGCCTGCGACGAAAAAAAGCCGATTGCTGCCCAGCTTGCCGAGGGCGCGGAACAGGCGGCGCGGGATAATGCCGAGCGGCCCTCGTCCCCAGCAAACACGGATAAAAGGGAGGATAGGTAAAATGGGCGCGAACCGCAAGCGGAGCGCCCATCTTCATGTGCTGGTAACAACCGAGGAGCTTGAACTGATCCGGGGCCGCATGGCCGAGGCCGGGATTACCAATACCGGCGCGTATGTGCGGAAAATGGCGTTAAATGGCTATGTTCTAAATGTTGACCTCTCGCCCGTCCGGGAGCTTGTGTCCTTACAGCGCAAATGCTCAAACAATCTCAATCAAGTTGCTATCCATGCCAACAGCTACGGGATATATGAGCATGAAATAAAGGGCCTGCAAAAAGATTGCGCCGCGTTATGGGGGCCGCTCTCCGATCTGCTGAAACAACTTTCGGCATTAGTGGGGCTTTAGGGAAAAGGGAGCGGCGATGCCGCCGCTCCCTTGCTTTTGGACTTCTGGACATTTTGTCCAGAAGTCAGTTTCCGAAAGAAAGTATTCACTACTTAAAAGGGTCTTTTGAATATTTGAACGGTAGAGAGTGCGTTTGATTTTTTATGTACTTCTTGAAGCGCAATCATGTAACTTTCAATACTATCTTCAATATTAGCAATTCTTGTTATGTGAAACTCGCTTGTTACTCCTTGTATAAATTCTATTAGCCTTGCTTTGTTGTCATAATGAAAGCCTTGAGTGCGCGGATTTAACGCCCCTTGATTAAATTTTTCGTTGGAAGGGTCAAAGTTTGGCAGAAAAACAAAATCATAGACACAATCTTTTACCCACGCTGCCCCCATTTCATTTAAGCACATTATTCTTGTGTAAAAATTATCCGACAGCATAAATACCACATGCAAAGTATTCTCGTTAAAAGATTCTTTTAGGTGTTTACTGAAATCTTTTTTAAGAGGGATACCTGTATTATCATAACTGGTATATATAAGCAAATCGTCACTAATCCCTATCGCTTTTAAGAGTTCAATAAATGGGGCAACAATGTGTCGGTCTGCACTCGCATGAGAAATCAGCAATTTATTCATATTATCTATCAGCACACCTTTTCATTTTTATGCAAAAGACGATTATATGTCTCTAATTATACACCACGCAGCCATATCTTACAATATCTTTCCACTTCTGGACAAAATGTCCAGAAGTGACGGCGGCGGGAAGGAGGGCCGCGCATGGCGGCAACGCGCCTGATTAAGCATCATATCAGCAAGGGCGAAACGATAGCGCAGTCAATGCAAGATCGTTTTGATTACGGGCAAAACCCCGACAAGACGCAGGACGGCGAATTGATTGCGGCGTATATGTGCGACCCCTTAACCGCCGACGCGGAATTTTTGCTTTCAAAGGCAAAATACAAGGCGATCACGGGCCGGGAACAGAAACAAGATCAAGATATATTGTTCTATCAAATACGCCAGTCATTTGTTCCCGGCGAAACAGACCCCGAAACCGCGCTAAAAATCGGCTATGATCTCGCTTTTCGCTGGACGAAGGGCCGACATGCTTTCTTTGTGGTATCGCATGTAGACCGCCCGCATCCCCATGTGCATATTTATTATAACTCAACCGCCCTTGACTGTACACGCAAATTCCGTGATTTTTTTGGCTCGGTGTGGGCTTTGCGGCGTTTATCCGACCGCATCTGTCTTGAAAACAATCTATCCGTTATCAAAACCCCGAAGCTCAAAAGCAAGGGGAAGTATAAGCATTACGGCGAGTGGCTCGGAAACGATAAGCCGCTTTCCTATCAGGAACAGCTAAAGGCGGCAATCGACGCGGTTTTATCTGGGCAACCGAAGGATTTTGCCGTTTTTCTCGCGGCGATGGCGGCGGCGGGGTATGAGCATAAATATGGGCGCGGCGGCGTGTTGAGCTTCCGCGCCCCGGCCTATGGACAGGATAAGTTTACCCGGTTCCGGGCTTCCACGCTGGGCGAGGGCTACGGGCAGGAGGATATTATTGCAATCATTGAGGGCCGCGCCCCGCTCCCGGCTGGGCGCGCCCGCGCCGGAGCCGGACAGGGGCTGTCTGCCGGATCGCCGCGCAAAGTCAATCTGATTATTGACATACAGGCACGGCTGAAAGACGGCAAAGGCCCGGCGTATGAACGCTGGGCCAAAGTGTACAATCTTAAAATGATGGCGGCGGCATTACAGTATTTGCAGGAGAATAATCTGCTTGCCTATGCGGATTTAGCGGCGAAAGCGGATAAGGCCGTCGACCGTTTCCATGACCTTGCCGGGCAGATCCAAAAGACCGAGGCGGCGATGAATGTCAATGCCGAGCTAAAGGCCGCGATGATTGATTACGCAAAAACCCGGCCCGTGTTCGACGGGTATAAGGCCGCGAAGTACAGTAATAAATATCTTGCGGAGCATGAGGACGATATACATCTGCACCGGGCGGCGCGGGCCACGTTCGACCGCGTTCTGGCCGGGGGCAAGCTCCCAAAGATGGACGCGCTCAAAACCGAATGGCAAAAGCTGACGGCTGATAAAAAATCCTTGTATGCGCGGTACAGGGCGGTGCAAAAGGAAATGCGGGAGGTTGTGTCGGTAAAATCGAATGTCGATCACTTGCTTGGCATTACTGATGGGCAGAGGACAAAAGAAGCGGAGCGTTAGCCCCACGATCCCACTTCTGGACAAATTGTCCAGAAGTGGTGTATTAAGATAGAATGAACCGCCGCATTAGGAAACTTATTGCGAACTATGCAGAAAGCTATTTTAGTCAGTCTTTCACATTTTGCTTGGATATGGATTTATTAGTATAGCAGCACATAAAATCTTGCAGTTTTAAGTCCTTGAACTTCTCATTCAATTTAGCAAAACTTTCTGTTTTGCTTTGCAAATTATCGCCGTTTAAGGAAGCGACATTCTTTATTTCTCTTAGCTTTTCAGCCGCTATTTGTATGTTATTGTTGACGGTATGTCTAAATTCGGTTGCCGTTCCGTAAGCGCAACCTCGTTTGCAATTATCAACAAGTATTAGGCGGGGGGTAACTGAATCGTGCTTTTTATCTAATATTCCTTTTAAATACTCATACACCTGCTGTTCGTTTTCCGTTTGGCAGATATGAACATCATCGCCAAGATAAAATTCAAGATTTTCTCGAAAACCGCCCGGTAACGATATAAGATTGCTAATGCCAAGGTTTGATTCATCATAAAATTCAGGATAAGTATTGAGGTCGATTCCCGCTTTGTTTATATGCCGCATCAAACTCAAATAAGTCACGTTATAGCGGATTAAGTTTTTAGTATGTGGGGACTCTAACTCCTCTTTTCTTCCGATGCAAGGACCTAGAATAGCCAAATCATCATTTATTTTCAGATATTTCTTTAAATAAATAGCCACGCACATTATAGTGCTCTGAAAGGGCATAAGGAAATCCAGTAATTTGGGTTGATGTTTTTTTATGTAGCTTACTATTGCGGGACATGGCTGCGAAATCATTACCGTTGCGTTGTTATTGCGGATGTAGTTTAAGTATGCCCATATAGTAAGGTCTGCCCATAAGCTCACATTATAAAACTTGTTAACGCCCAAAGACTTCAAGTATCCAAGAATGTTTTTGTGTTCATTTGTATAGTTAAGGAAAAAGGATGGGGACACAAGTAATGAAATCTTTTTTCCATATTTCAAATCAGCGAAAAACGCTGAGCAGTCATCACGAAACTGGCGCGCTCCATGTGTGCAGACATCTATACATTTTCCGCAGAAAATACATTCATTACCATTTACTTGTATTTTATCTGTTCCGTTTTCATCTACTGCCACAAAATTCGCCCTCTGCACCGGGCATTTACGAATACAATCTTGGCAACCAATACACCGGGCTGTGTCCGTGTAAATCAACCCGCCATTCAGTTGTGCTTGTGCCATACACAACACCACCCTATCACAACTAATAAATACTGTTCATGCGCCTTTTCTTCCTATACACAATTATACACTTTACCATTATATTTTACAACATTGATCCACTTCTGGACAATTTGTCCAGAAGTTATCTATTAAAAAAACAGCGAAAGGAAAACAAAAAATGAAACAAAAGAAAAAACCGGGCGGCGTGTTCGCTGAAAGAATTGACGGAAAGATTATGCGGCAGACCTTGCGGGCGTGCTGGCCCCTGTACATCGTGGCGCTTGTTGTGGGCGTGTCGTGCGCGTTGGCCCTTTCCCTGCACTATGCAAAACCCGCAAAATATGAGCTTGAAACGGCTGGCGGCGAGATTGATTTTGCCGCCCCGGAGCTTCGGGTGCATACTGCGGAGGACGGGATCGCCGTCGTAAATCCTGTTAAACCCGACGCGCAGCCCGCGAGGGCAATATCCGACCCCGACACCATCTGGACAGCCGATCCCGCGCCAACATATGGCGGCTTTACCCTACCTGTGGCGATGGACGGCGACAGCATCGGAGTCCTTACTATTCCCGATATTGATTTATCCGTGCGCGTCTATGAAAGCGATAGCGAAATGGAGGATATGGAACGGGGCGCGGCGCACTTCAAAAGTACATCAGCCTTTGACGGCAACATCGGAATTTCCGCCCACAACGTAAATTTTAGCGGCTCGGCGGGGTATTTCTATAACTTGCACAAGCTCAAAAAAGGCGCGGTGATCGAATATGAAACCGCGCTTGGCATACGCGAATACACGGTTACAAGCATAAAGGAAATATCTGAAAATGACTGGAGCCTGTTGGATAGGACGGAGGATAACCGCATTACTTTAATTACTTGTATCACGGGCAAGCCCACGATGCGCCTTGTCGTTCAAGGGGCCGAGCGGCGATCCTGACGCGGCGGCATCCTTGTTGCATCCCTATGGGGATGGTATAATTATAGTAGCAGATACCCCTATACTTTATTTCAGAAAAGGAGGCGTTCTTTATGAAAAATTGTATGGTACGCGCTTTTATAGCGATGTGTTTAGCAAGCGTTATGCTTGCGGGAATGACTATGACGGCCAGCGCATCGGAGCCGGATTACAGCAAGGAAATTGAGGAAATGACAAAATGGCTGGACGGTATGACGGTTACGCCGAGCGCAGGATCGTCTGCTCCGTCAAATTCATCCAACAATGCCGCCGCCCCCAAAATGCTGACCGAGGACGAGTTAAAAGCCTATACAGATACGTTGTTTGAGCTTGTAAACCGGGAACGGGAAAAGGCGGGGCTTGCTTCGTTGGAACGCGACAGCCTGTTAGACGAGGCGGCAATGCTCCGGGCCGGGGAAATAAAGGTTGTGGATAATGCCGGAGGCGAACCGCACACAAGGCCGGACGGTACAAATTTCAGAACCGTGTTAGACGATACGTGGATTGACGGTAAACTGTGCGGCGAAAACATAGGCCGCGCACATTCCACGCCGCAGGACGCTATAAAATCGTGGATGACTTCTGACGGACACCGCAGAAACATTTTGCGGGAAAACTACGGGAGCATCGGAATTGGCGTTTATCAGCGCCCGGACGGGAAGATCGACTGGATTCAGATTTTTATGCTATAGTAAAATATTTGCTTGATAAGGCCGTTATCTGAAAAAAAGATAGCGGCTTTTGTCATGCAAAAAAACAAGCTCCAACTTCTGGACAAATTGTCCAGAAGTAGCGCGGCCCCACATACTTCGCAGTAATGGCTCTTTGGAATATTCCCCGTCGCCGCTTTTCATTTCAGCATAGGCGGGAGCGGGCGGTCAAGAGTGGCGCGAACGCGCCACCGCCGTTAGGCGGCTTGTATAGTCCAAAACAGCGTAAGATGAAGCATTTATCTGATTAGAGTTGCCTGTTATCGCGCCTGTTTTTCCAGAGATAATGACGCCGCCTCCTGAGAGGATTCCGTTACTGCCGATACTTTTAATATTACCCACTGTACCGGAGATTGTGATGTTGCCGCCGGTGTAAATACCACTAGAACCAGCAGTAATATCGCCTATTTCGCCAATAATTGTAATATCGCCTGTTGAATAGATGGCGGAGCTAGTACCATCATTGGTGATCGTAATAGCGGAGCCTTTCCCTTTAATGGTCGCGCCATTAGGTAACCGTAGTCCGTCCCGGTTTTGCGGATATATTCTAACCGTACTATCTAATGTAACGTCTTCGGCAGCTGTTATATCAACCGCCCAAACGCCGCTCGTACCGTCGCCTATAATGGTAATCGGGTCGGTTCCACCAACGCTTATGCCATTGTAAGTAGATAGAATAACAGTATATCTGCCATCAGTACCCGCCGCGCCGCCGTTGGGCGGGTTTGCAAGGTCAAGGGTATTTGCGTCGGTTGCCAGCGGCATGATCCCCACTCCGCCCTCCGGCCTGATAAACACCGAAATAGCCGGGGCGGTCACGCCCTCCGCCGGTATGTAACCCTCCGGCAGCACGGGCGCAAAGGCATACCACGCCGAAGCCTCCGGGTCAAAGGCCGGTTCGCTCTCCCATGTCACGCCGCCGATCTCAATGGGGTTGCCGTCCGTGTCCGCGCCGTTTAGCGTATCCGGCAGGGTCAGCGCGTCCAGCGCGGTACCGAAGTCGTACCCCTGCCACTGTATTTCTTCCTCCAGTTCGTCAAACGCCGTGACAACTACCGTGCTTGCGGGTACTTCCACAACGCCGGATTCGCCCAGCGCATGGCGGTCATCCTCCGCGAACGCCAAAACCGGCGCGGCACTAAATGCCAGAGCAAGGGACAGCATCCATGCCATAAGCTTTGAAAGGGTCTTGCTTTTGTACATGTAATTTCCTCCTAACGTTTCGTTTTATAAGGCATCATAAAGTATAATCAATTATACTACGCCAAGATTGCTCTGTGTTCCTAAACTTTATAGGAGTTTGGGGAAATCTGACCGGTAGAAGTGGACATACCGTCTTGTCGTGATATAATAATTGTAACTTCATCCGCAAATCGCCGGAGGTGTACGCGTGGAAACAGGATTTACGATTGTACTGTTGGTTCTGGTGTTTCTTTTTTATCTGTCAAACCCGAATAACAAGGTCAATAAATGGTGCGCCATGTCAGGCTTTCTGTTTTGGCTCGGCATTGCAAAGGAAGCCGTGCTGTACAATATCCTCCCGAAGCTTGGATCGGCAGGGCTTTATGAGCATTTTATGCCTGTCAACAGCGTCTGCACATGGGCACTGTATTCGCTTGCCATGCCTACAACCGTTATATTCTCGCTATACTTCTGTGACATGGATCAATCGCGGCCGGAGCGTATGCGCTTTTTGAAAATGGCGATGTATGTTCCCGCGCTTATCCTTCTGTTTTTCTTTTCACCGATGAAATTCCATTTCTATCAATTAAACAGCCTCCCCTTCTGGATTACATACGCCGTATACAATTTCAGCTTTGGAATCGCGTTCACTTGCCTGATGATCAAGGGTGTTCGGATAGAAAAGCCCGGTAAGGCAAAGACGCAAAAAAAGCGCGTCGCAATGATGATATTACCGCCTGTACTGTTTTGGATGACTTCGGTTTTTATTACCCATCCATTTCAAATGAACGGCCTGTTAAAACTCTGGCGGTATAACACATATATCCTGATTGGCTGCGTTGCTTTTTTTATTATTATGGCATTCCATGACGGCTTTATGGGATTAAGGCTGTCCCGCGAAACCTATAGCTGGAACAGCGACATGAGCCTGATAAACACAAGCGCGGAATACTGGAGCCACATGCTCAAAAGCCAGACTTCCAAAATGGAATTGTGCATAGAGCAGTTAAAAACGCAATTTGAGCAGCCGCCCGAAGAGCTCGCCATTCTGTCGCGCTCCATTGCCACCCTCAAAAGCTATATGGACAAAATAAAGCGGCAATCCCAAGAGATCCATCTGCTGGAAGAGCCTTGCAGGATAACCGAGATGCTGGCAGACGCAATGTCTGGAATCCTGCCCCAAAGCTCCGGCATAACGGTGAATATCGGAATTGCGGACAATGTGTTTTGTTTGTGCGATAAAAGCCATATGACCGAACTGTTTTCCAATATCATAACAAACGCCGCCGAAGCCATACAAGGGAGCGGGACAATTGAGATTACAGGCGCATATGACAAATCCAGCTACCTTTTGCGGATAAAAGACAGCGGAATTGGGATGGACGATGATATGGTTAATAGCATATTCACACCCTATTTCACCACGAAAAACACAGAGAAGAATTTTGGGCTTGGCCTCGCATACTGCAAAAATGTTATTACAAAACACGGCGGCGATATATCCGCGAAAAGCAAACGGGGAAAAGGGACGACAATAACTGTTGCTATCCCCGCAAGGCGTATTGCAAGCGGAACGGAGGGCCGGGATGAATGATAAGGTGAGAATCCTGTTGGTAGAGGACGATGATGATTTTGTTTTCCTGATTCAAAAGCTGATTCAAAAGGACACGAGGCTGGAATATTTAGGTCATGCTTCCGACAGAGCCTCCGGCGTCCTAATGACCCAAAACCTAAAACCCGATATTGTCGTAATGGACTTAAACCTATCCGGCAGTGAGCTTGACGGCATTGAGGCCGCGAAAAAAATCCGGCTGACAACGGATGCTAAGATTTTACTGCTCACTTCGTTTGAGCGGCATGAAATTGTGATCGGCGCAAGCAAAAAGGCTTTTGCCTCCGGCTACGTTTTTAAAAGCGGGTGCCAGTCGCTTGCGGATACTGTTTATATGACCGCGACGTCACATACTCCACAGGAGCAATTTATTAAGGAATTATTGCTTAGCGGCCTCACTCCGGCTGAAAAATCCCTCATCACCTATTTGATTGAGGGGGCAGATGATACACTGCTCCCGTCCTCACAAAAAACAATATCCAACCAGAAAACGAGTATATTTAAAAAGCTGGGACTGAAAAACACAGCCGAGTTAATTCGTGTATTTAAGTGATGGCATAGCAGTTACCGCAGATAACACGCAGGGGACCCAATCAGGCCCCCTGTATTTTTGCGCCTTAATCCGTTGTATTCCTATAAATCATAGGAACACAGCCGGAGTAAGATATGATATAATGCCTATAATAGCCATATTTACCTATTACTTTTAGGAGGGTTTCATTGTGAAGAAATTAATTACAACCTTGCTGATCGTATTACTTTTGGCAACCAGCTTCAGCATTCCCGTGTTTGCCGCACCATGCGCGATATGCAACGGGGGAACAATTACATGCTCTTTTTGTCATGGAACAGGCAAGGCTACACAGTTTAACGTCGCTCCATCCGACATGATAGAAAATGCGGATTGTCCACGTTGCGGCGGGACAGGTAGTGTCAAATGCACCGTCTGCAACGGGACGGGGGAGGGGCCGTCTGGCGGCAGTAACAGCAGTGGCAATAATGCGGGAAATACAAGCAACGCCCTCCCCTACGTAAACCCGAACCAAACCTATGAAGTAAGAGTAGGCGAAACAATCAAAATGCGTTCCGGAACATTGGACGCCATACCGGGTACTAATCGCTGGGTGCAGGCAGATTACGCGTCTGGGGGGATTGTTTTTATAGGCGAGGACTTGGGCACCAGCGGCAGCGAAATTGTCTACTTCACAGGAAATAAAGTCGGCACGGCAACAGTACGGTATACTTATTCCTATACGCCGCCCGGAGGTTATACACGAGACTCTTCCTTTGTGTTTTACATTAAGGTGACAGAAGGCAATTCAAGCTCTGAAACGGAATCCTCAGCCCCGGTCGATTCGAGTTCTAAATCGGAACCCTCAACCCCGTCTGAAACAACACCTCCGGCAACCACCGGCAAAGTCACGGTTGGCAACACGAGCGGGAATCTTGCGAACGGCGGGGCGGTTGTTGAATCCGGCGGTTATATTTATCAAAGCCACGATAACGCGCGCCTCGTGAAAGCGCACGCGGACGGTACAGCCACAGAAATCACCGGCGACAATCCCCGCAATATCAATGTTATTGGCGACTGGATTTATTATCAAAACATAGAAGATCATACAATCTACAAAATTAAAACAAACGGCACGGAAAGACAGCAAATAAGCCAGGATAAGAATTATCATGGCCTTGTCGCGGCGGGTGAATGGCTTTATTATTCAAACGGCAGTGATGATAGCAAGCTGTATAAAATGAAAACCGATGGTTCCGGTAGTAAAAAACTATCGAATTATGGTGCTTTTGATATCTATGTAGCCGGTGAATGGATTTACTATAATAATCTGCAAGGAATTTATAAGGTCAAAACGGACGGTACGGGAAATACGAAACTCTGCGGTGATGGTGGCAACACCATGAATGTAATAGCGGACTGGATATATTATGTTAACAGAGATGACAGTAAGATTTACAAAATTAAAACGGATGGCACCGGCAGAACAAAATTAAGTGATAATAAGTATGAATATGTTAACGTCAGCGGCGGTTGGGTTTATTGTACCGGCAAGGACGGCCTTTACAGAATCAAAACTGACGGTACAGGCAGACAAAGGTTAAAGAGCGGCAATATAGGAGCTACTTTCCTGACAAAAGATTGGATCTATTTTTACGAAACCGAGAACTCCAATGCCGAGCTATGCCGCGCAGCCTTACAGTAAGTCATGATCGTTAAGGAGAGCTATAACCCATGCCTGAATACAGAGCTTTCATCAGTTACCGGCACAGGCCGCTGGATATTGCCGCCGCAAAAGCGGTTCAGTCAAAGCTGGAAACCTTCCGCATACCGTCCTACATAAGCAAAAAAGACGGGATTAAGAAGCTTGGCCGCTGTTTCCGCGATCAGGACGAGTTGCCGACAAGCAGTAATCTTGCCGACAATATTGTTGATGCGCTTGAAAATTCGCAGTGGCTTATTGTGATATGCACCCCAGCGCTTTCCGAATCAAAGTGGTGCCTGACCGAGATTGAAACATTCATAAAGCTGCATGGCCGCGACCGGGTATTGGCAGTGCTGGCAGAGGGGGAGCCCGGGGAGAGCTTCCCCTCCCTCTTGCGTTTTGAAACGCTTGATGACGGCACGGTTGTAGAACGCGAACCTCTGGCCGCCGACATTCGCGGGCAGATGAAAAAGAAGCTCAAAATAGAGAAGCTTCGGCTGATCGCCCCCATGCTGGGGGTCGGCTTTGACGATTTGCGCAGGCGGGCGCGGGAACGGTTTATGAAAACAGTGGTTGCCGCCAGCCTCGCGGTCGTGGTATTTTTCGCGGGCTTTGGCAG
>Ga0153996_1000783_pt1 | contig 13827 bp, 8 predicted proteins | sample TSNC080MetaG_FD_104728 | JGI IMG/M metagenome (GOLD analysis project Ga0153996, IMG submission 104728) | Attine ant fungus gardens microbial communities from North Carolina, USA - TSNC080 MetaG | ecosystem: Host-associated > Fungi > Mycelium > Unclassified | place: USA: North Carolina, Lumber...
TCTCTTTAATCTCTTAGGGTTCAATTCCCCGCAGCTCTGCTGCGCTTCCTTATAAAAAACAGAACGCGTAGCTAAGATTAGGGGGATTGATACCCCGCAGTCTCTGCTGCGGGGTAGTTCATTCTTATGCATGATCATATTAACTAAATTATCAACAATTTCCTGATATTTTAATTTCATTTTGTCATATGGTTTAAATAGGGTAAAGGGATATATGTGTCTTGCGGCAGCGGCATGGGTTTTTAACGGAAAAATGTTCATTTTTGTAATCTCCTTTTCATAATTAGTTGAGCTATTTCCTTGCTTTTGATTAGGCCTATACGGTTCGGGAAATGATGTCTAAGGATTTTAAATGATGCTCACAATTCGTCCTCCCTTTATAAAAACAGATTGGGCTGCTTATATAAAAAAAGAATGTATAATTATACATTCTGCTATCTATGCATTTAAAATTTTATTTTCTTTTTGTATGTAATATGTAAATAAAATTTTCTTAAAAGTAATCGTAGTAGGAAACAAAATACTCCGACAGCATTTTACAAAATTAACTCTTTGAATTATATCATTTATTCCCTTTTAATTACGCCCTTTACCATTACATACCCCTTATGCCATTATCATATACAATTTTCTACGTAACAATTTAAGCCAAAAATAATTGATACCGAGATATCCTGCTAATTACAGTTTAGCAGCTTCCTGTAAAAGTTTATTCATAAAAAGCATCGCCCGCTGTTCGTCTTCCCGCGTATCAATATAGTAATCACAAGACATCCGGCTATTTTTGTGTCCCAACTGTTTCGATATTCTCTCCAGGCTTTCATTTTCTTGATTGTACTGATAAGAGGCATAAAATCGCCTGAGCTTATGCCATGTGATATGTTCAAGTCCGGTTTCTTCCGTAAGCCGTTTGAAATCCTTGTAAAACAGCGCTTTCGATAACGGTCTGCCTTTGCGTGTGCAAAATATAAAATCATCATCGTGGAACTCGTCCACAGAATTCTTCCTGCCATTATATTCTGCTTTCGATATTTCAAGATATTTTAATACCATATTAGGTATATCAATGTATCGATTTCCGTGAAAAGTCTTAGTACACTTCTCGCTTTTAGTTTTACTTCCCTCTGAAAGATTATTGTCATATTGCGATTTTCCAAGACTTCGGGATATATATAGCTTGTGTTCATGGGGATTGATATCCGAGTACTTTAAAGCGCACATCTCGCTTTTCCTCAGACCTAGACAAGCACATAATAGGATAGCCAAGTGAAGCTCGGAATTAATTCGGCTTGCTTCCAATAGTTTTTTAATATCGCTTTCAAGAGGCGCAGAAGGCAATGGCTTTCTAATATACGTCGAGAACTGCACACTTTTTGCGGGGTTATATGGGAGCTTCTTTTGTTGGTATGCGTAATCCAGCGCTGTGTATGTCACCGTTTTTACCAGCTTGCCCATATGCAAGGATTTTTCGCAGGCGTATCGATATAACTCATAGATATAGCTTGACTTTAAATCACACAAGCGGATGTCGCCTATTTGAGGCACTATATAATTAAAAACGCAGTTGCGGTATGACATGTATGAATCGTATTGCAATGCTGGTTTTTTTACACTTTCTATCCACTCAGTAAAAAAAAGACCGGTGCTGATCACATCCCCATCAATATAAGTCCCGTGAAAAACAGACATCTCTATTTCCAGCTTGGCTCGAATGGCTTCTTCCTTACTCGAATAGCCGGATTTGGAACGCACGCGCTTATTACCGTTTTCATCAGTAATATAGAATAGAAATTTCCAAGTTTCCCCGCACTTGTAGGGGTTGCCTCTCTTCTGATACTTCTTTTTCATTGGGTCATACCACCTTCCCAAACAAACAATTAAAAGAATCTGGGTTCCTTTTATATACGAGCTCCCTAAGATATCCAAATCGGTCTTCCGCTGTCTTGTATGACACATATCCGAACAAGCGCGATACAGTCAACAGCTCAAACCCGTTCTTCAAGAGAATAAATGCCATGGAATCTCTCAAATTCCGAAATGGGATATGAGGTAGCCCCGCTTTCTCAGTCAACTTTTTCAATGCTGTATTCAAGCAGCTTCCAGAACGTTTTGAACCATTCGATTGGCAGGAAACATATTTTTTCATGTATCCCGAATCCGTGCTTTGTTTCTCACGCCGGCGAAGTTGTTCCAGAACTTCCTGAGGTAAAGTAAGAATTCTCGTGTTCCCTGTTCTGATTTTCATGAGTCCTAACTCAAAGTCTATGTCTTCATATTGGAGTTCAAAGATATCCTGTTTTGTCAATCCCATCAGCATTGCAAGCAAAAACTCCAAATATGTACTTGTTCCCTCAGCCAATTTTAACAAACAGAGAAACTCCTCCTGCGTCATGACGTATGGAGGAGTTTTTATGATTTGCGGCATATGTACATTACTGGCCGGATTTTGTCCGATAACCCCACATTGGACGGCATTCTCACAACAAGCATACAATAAATCCTTGATTGATTTAACATAGCCCGGCGTTTCATTGGCATAGTAAATCAGTAATCGCTCTATTGTAGGTCTATCCAATTGATGCAAAAGTGCATTTGAATCCAGTTTAGCTTGCAATAATTTTAAGGTGTATTCATACGTCCTTGCCGTTTCAGGTTGAATTCGTTTGACATAGTTCCCATAAAACCAAGTTTTCATATAATGCCAGAACAGAATGTCAGTTTTGTTTTCAGGAACATTCTCCCCTTTCCCCCATAATAGCCTCTGTTTTTTCAACGCCTCTTTTGCGTCGTTTTCTAAAGTAAAGCCCGCTTTCCGTCTTCGCTTTTTAATTCCTGACGCGTCATACTCGTAATACTCAATGTTCCATGAGCCGCGATAATAGAATGGATTACCGCGTTTCTGATAAGTCTTTTTTTCCATATTTGCCTCCATATATTAGCTATGTAAAAATACATGCAGGCATGATTATATCAGAGTGAGCACTTTTCATCACATGAAAAAATTTACCAAGGGCCACGCAAGTCTTCTCATACCTTCAGAGAGAAATGTTTACATACATTTACATATCATTTGTATATAACAAAAAAGTCCAATCAAGGTTGCTTTCTTGATTGGGCTTTTCCGACAGACTTGAATTGTTAAAGCATGAACAACAGGTTTATTATAGTAGGCCTTTTGTCATCCTACAATCTAGGATCCACCGGTTCGCTTTCCATGGCGAGCACAGCAAAAACGCATTCATGGGTGCGGTATAGAGGCTCCTTCGCTACAAAACGCTCCAATGATTCCATCCCAAGCGAAAACTCAGACAGGGCCAACCGCCGCTTTTTGCCAAGAGAGCGCTTTTTCAGACGTTCTAAATGGCCACCCAATGTATATTCAGGGCCGTAGATGATCCGCAGGTATTCCCGGCCCCGGCACTTGACCGCCGGTTGCAGCAGCTCACCTTTTACTCCATGAGAGATGAAATCCATCGACTTCACCACCATGCCCTCGCCGCCTGAACTGGTCAACTCTAGCCACCAGTTAACGCCATTCTGTACACTGGCTTCATCGTTCAAATCCACCTGAATGTGGTTGGTGGCCATGAACAGCGGGTCGGAGCCGGTCATGTGCCTTTTAATCACATCCATGTGGATCAGATGCTTCTCGCCGCTCCACACCTTACCTTCGGTGGCGAGGATGTGGAAGGGTGCAATGCGATAATCCTCGATGGAATCTACCGGCCAGCAGTATTGGCGGTAGGCGTCGGTATATTGCTCCAAGCTTTCCCGGCGCTGTTTGTAGCTTTCCAGCACCGCGCTCAAATCTACGTTCTGCCCGGAGGCGTTCTCCTCCACGGCAAAGAACCGGGTTTGCAGCCGCACTGCCTGCTCCAGAGCAGAAACAGCGTTTTGCAGGCCGTTGCGCCCTGCCCGGCCAGTGGGAGCGTATTGCTCCACCAGTAACTTTTGAGCCTTGGCCGACCAAGGCATCAGCTCGGTGTCCAGGCAGACCCAATTGGTGGAATATTCCTCCCAAAAGCCGGTGCCGGTGAGGACGTTACGCAACCGGTCAAGAATGGTGTTTTCCATCTCCCTCTGGGATTCCTCGAAGAAATGCCGACCGGTGCGGGTGTAGATGAGTCCGATGCTGCCGTCCAGAACGCCAAAGCGCTCCTTTGCGGTTTCCTGATCCCGGCAGAGGACAATCACCGCCCGGGAACCCATATGCTTCTGTTCACAGACCACCTGCTTTACGCCACGGCTGCGGTAATATTCAAAAGCCTCCAGCGGATGCTCCAGATAGTCTTCGAACTTGCTGGTTTCACAGGGGGACATGGTGGGCGGCAGGTAGATGAGCCAATGGGGATCGGCCGCAAACCGGCTCATGATCTCCAGAGCGGCGGCGGAATTCTCCTCCTGCACGGTAATGTTACGATACAACCTAGTAGAGATAATCCGCTTGCCCAGTACATCCCGGATGTTGAGCATGTCGCCCTGCACCTGGATATCATGATCGAGCGGCTTTGCAGGCTTGTAATACTGCCTTTCTGCCGGAACTTGTGCCATTTCTCCCTCAGGGTAGCGGTAGGCCGTCAGCTTGCCGCCGAAGACACAGCCGGTGTCGACGCAAACCGTGTTGTTAAGGCTTTGCACTTCGACGGATGGCGTGTGGCCGTAGACCGCCAATGCTTTGCCCCGGTATTCCTCCGCCCAATTCAGACGTACGAGCAGCCCAAATTCGTCAGTCTCCCCGGTTGTCTCACCGTAAAGACAGAATTGCCGTACTCGGCCAGAACCCCTGCCCTGGAATTTTTCTTTCAGCCCCGCGTGGGCCACCACCAGCTTGCCGTCATCCAGCACATAGTGGCTGATGAGTCCATCAATAAAGGTCGCCACCTTATTCCGAAACTCCTCCGTCTCCGCTTCCAACTGCTCCACGGTAATATCCAGCCCATGGGTGAGAGTAGCCTTGCCGGTGCGGAGGTATTTCAGCAGCTTGGCGTCGTGGTTACCCGGCACACATAGAGCGTTGCCGGCTTCCACCATACTCATTACAAGGCGGAGCACCTCCACGTTTTTAGGGCCGCGGTCGCAGAGATCACCTAGGAATACAGCCTTTCTGTTTTCAGGCGGAGTGGCGATACAACTCTCTTTGTCCACCACATACCCCATTTGAGAAAGTAACGCACACAGCTCGTCATAGCAGCCGTGGATATCCCCGATGATATCAAAGGGGCCCGTTTCCTCCCGCTTGTCGTTCCACAGCTTTGTACGGACAATCTCAACTTCATCCGCCTCTTCCGGGAAATGGAGTACATACACAAACCGGAAGCCCTCCTTTTTGAGATAGGGGAGACTGCGTTTTAAATCCCGAGTATGATTTTGGATCACATGGGATGGGTAGTTGCGGCCCTCCCTTTGGTTATTGCGGTCAAGGCAAACCTCGGGCGGGAAATCCAACACGATGGCCACGGCGTGGCAATTCTGTTCCTTCGCCAGTTTCAGCACCTGTTCCCGGGCGGATTTCTGCACATTGGTGGCGTCAATGACGGTGAGCTTTCCTGCCCCCAACCGCTTGTTGGCAATGTAGTAAAGGCTGTCAAAGGCCGCCCCCGTTGCGCTTTGATCGTTATCGTCGTCGGAAACAAGTCCTCGGAAGAAGTCGGAACTGAGAACTTCGGTGGGCTTGAAATGCTTCTTCGCAAAGGTAGATTTACCGCTGCCGGTGGAGCCCATGAGCGCCACCACGCAGAGATTTGGAATTTCTATTCGCATAGGGTGAACACTCCCATCTGGGTCGGCGTGCCCCGAGTTTCGTCTTCATCGCCGATATCGCTGTATTTGACTGTGTAGCCATATTTGTCTGCTACTTCATTGCCCCACTGCAGGAACTCCGCCCTTGTCCACTCGAAGCGGTGGTCGCCGTGGCGAAGGCTGCCCTCAGTGAGGCTCTCGTAATTCTCATTGTACTCAATGTTGGGCGTAGTCAGCACCACCACAGGCGGCTTGGTGGCGCCAAACAGTATCTGCTCGAAAGCGGCCAGACGGTTTTGGTCAAGATGCTCGATGACCTCCACCACAGCAGCAGCATCGTAACCGGCATAGCGGTCGTCCTTGTAGGTGAGAGAGCTTTGGAACAGATTGATACGGTTCTTTTGAAGCTCTGGCATACGGTCAACCTTAAGCCGCTGATATGCCCGCTCCAATATGGAGCAGCTCACGTCCATCCCGGCAACCTTGGCAAAAGATTTCTCCTTCATCAGCAGCTGTAACAGATTTCCTTCCCCACAGCCCATATCTATAACCGAAGTGGCCCCTACTTCTTTCAGAGCATCCACCACCGCTGTAAGCCTGCGGGAATTGAGGCTGGGCTTCTTGAGTGCATTGTCGGTTTCGTCAGCTTCCTCGATGGCTCCGCCCTCGCCGTTGTCCAAACGATCCAGCGCCAAACGGGCCAAACCCTGCTTGCGGGCAAAGTACCGGCGGGTAATGAATTCCTTCTCCGGATGCTCCTCCAGCCATCTCTCACCGTGGCGGAGCAGCTTCTCCACCTCCTCCTTGCCCACCCAGTAATGCTTCTGCCGGTCAAAGACCGGAATCAGCACATACAGGTGGCGCAACAGATCTTGGAGGCGGACTTTGCCGGATAGTGTGAGATCAACATAGCGGCTGCCGCCCCATTCAGGGTGTTTTTCATCCAGTTCGGAGGCGGTGAACACTACAGTGTATCCAAGGGGAGCAAACACGCTTTCCAGCATGGCGGTGTCGCCCCGACAGGGCAGCATAGTGACGATAGCGGTAAGGTCAAGCGCACTGTCCGCCATCTCTTGGCGCTTGTCGCACCGCCCGGTCATAGCAGTGCCGTACACCTTGGAGATAGCAGTACTCATAAAAGAAGAACTGACATAGGGCCGGTCGTTGACGTAATCGAACAAGCCCCCGTCCCGGGAACCGACTTTTCCCCTTGCCAGATCTAACGGATCGATGTCCAGCAGAAGCGCAGCAGTACAAATGTTGGTCTCCGCCTCCATATAAAACACATAGGCCTTGCCGTAGCTAAGGTCAAATACCTGCGGCCGCTGGGGATTCTTGTGGAGCAGAAAGCCGAGGTCGGTGGCATTCTGTCCCTGATATGTTATGGTCAGAAGCATCTTTATCGCTTCCTTTCGGTCATTATTCTCTCAGTATATCACATTCCGGCCAAGGGAAAGAATTTTTTTGCATTCTCTGTTGTATATGCAGCCAAGTCCTTCTACTGTCTCGCCCCGGCATTTCGCGATTTCTGCCGCGATGTGTGGTAAGTAAGCCGGCTCATTGCGGTTACTTTGCGGTCTGGGTTTCAAATTTCGGGGGATGAGGAAGGGCGCGTCGGTCTCGATCATCAGTTTTTCCTTCCCCCACCCCCAGCCCCGCCGCCTTGACGATCTCCTTTGCCATACAGCGGCGGTTGATGTCGGCGTATTCTTGAGTGATGGCCATATCATGGAGGTAATCCTCCAACATCTGGCCGTCCAGCCATGCCAAAGTTTTGTTCACCTGCGAAATAGGCAGCTTTTTCAGCCGCTTCTGGATTTCCTTTTCCTTACCCTGAGCTTTTAGTGTGTCAATCAACTCCTGAGCTGCCCGGCTGTCCAGCTTGCGCTGCTGCACGGCGGCGTTTTGGTAGTAATCCGCCACCTGTTTGCCCAGATACCGACTGCCGGAATGGATGACAAGATAGAGCTTACCATCGTCGTCCTTGTCCAGCTCAATGAAGTGGTTGCCGCCGCCCAGCGTGCCAATGGAGCTGTAGGCACGGTCGAGATTGACATGCTTGGCGCAGCGCAACGCATGGATATGGGTGGAAAGCGCCATCTCATGGGCTTCCTTTCGCACGGCAAATCCGGCGGGAATTTTCTTGTGGATGACTTTATCCAGTTGTTGGAGTTCGATATGCCTGTCGCGCAGCAGTACGGTTTCCATGCCACATCCGATATCCACACCCACCATATAGGGCACCACCTTACCATGGATGGTCATGGTGGTTCCGATGGTGCAGCCCGCTCCGGCGTGGGTATCCGGCATGATGCGGACAGTACTGTCAGCTGCGAAATCTTGATTCAGCAGCATAATAATTTGCGAAATCGCCTCCTGCTCCACATTGTCGGTGAAGACCTTGGCGGTATTGTATTTTCCGGTTAATTCAATCATAAATGTCAAACCTTTCTATTCAAAGACAAAAACGGGGCCGCCGGGACGAAAGGGCAGCTTTGCCCCTTTGGGGATCAGAACCGCGTGATCCCGGCGGCAGGTGAAATGGTCGCAGTATGCATCGGTGATAATCAGGACGGGGCCATCCTTTGGAAAGTCGGGAGACTTCTCCAGAAAGTCGATGCCAGGCTGAAGCACCGTACCGCCCCGTCCTTTTATCTGTACCCGCCCCATAATGGCATCGGGGGCGAGGTAGCCCGCGTCGTAGGCGACCGCGTCACAGAAGATTACCCGGGCATAGGGGACATCCCGGCTGTCGGCATAACTTGCCACCGACCCCAGCGCCACCGCCAGCATGTAGCGGTCCATAGAGCCGGAGGTGTCGATGACCACGCCAAAAGTGCGTCCTTCCAGCGCGTCACTATCCGGCACCGTTCTGGGACGGACAATATCCGGCGTGGAGGATTGCCTGCGGCTGGCACGGGAGTAGGTACGCTTCTTCTCGATTGGTGCGAAGAAATTGTCAAACCAGCGGGCAAGCTCCACATCCCAAGGGATAGGATCGCGGTAAAGGGCCTGAATTTCCTCCTCCAGCCCAGCCGGAACAAGGCCCCGCCCGGCTTTGTGGTACTCAAATCCCTCACTGATGGCCCGGCGGTAGAAGTCATCCAAGCCAACCGGCGCTTTGTAGAAGCGGATATCTCCTTCCCCGAGGATATCGGAGAGACCTTTCCCGCGCAGAGTAGCCAGTTTCCTGAATTTACGGATATCCTTTACAATATTATCATAGATTGTTTCAGCTGACATCCCCGCAAAATCGGGATCGTACAAAAGCTCCATCTTGGGCATTTCACCTACACCCATCTGGGTGAGCCAGCCGTTTATGACGTAGTCGCAGGCCACGTTCCAGAGATATGGGTCCCGGCCCTGGCAACGGCTCTGGTGCCGCAGGCCCACATGGAGGAACTCGTGTGCCATCACAAAGCGGCACTCCTCCTGGGTGAGTCCCGCACCGGGACTGATGAAGATAGTCTGGGTCGCTTCACTGATGGCCGCGGTGGAGATCTCCTCCCGCCGGCAGATATCCGGGTCTTCAATGACCTTAAAACTGGTAGCCAGCGCCCCCAGCAGCGGGTAACTGGAAATGAACCAGCGCCGGGCTTTTTCGGCGGGGGTGGCGGCAAGTCCCTCCCGGTCGGTGATGGAGGTCAACCGCCCGGCGGCCACGCCCACTGCGGCGGAGACCGCATTTGTGAGCGCATCGGCAAATATGTTCGTGTAATGCTGTTTTGCGTTTACGCCGCGACGGTAATAGCGAGGGCCTCCCTGTGCCGCCAGCTCGAAATCCATGAAGCCGCTCCCGGTGGAAAAGCCGCCATGCAGCTCGTCGGTCAGGGTGAAATCCTGCATCCGGCGGTAAAGTTCCTCCTCGCTGTCCGCAGGGTAAGGCGGCTGGATGCGCATGAATTCCGGGGCGCGAAACAGCTTGGCGTCGGCTAAGAATTTGGCAATGTACATATCACAGGCCACATTCCATTTGACAGGATCGGCCTTCTGTTCAAAGTGCCACAGTCCATAGTGGAGAAGGCAGTGGGCCAGCACATAGGCCCACTCCTCGGGGGCCAAGCGCATTTTCCGGCTTACTGTGATGTAGCCATGGTCGCCGCAGCAGGCAGCCCCTTTTTTCTGGGCGTTTTCAACCGGGTTCACATGCACATACCGCAGCAGCGGCCCGAAAATGGGATGCCGCTCCACCATGTCATATCCCGGCTGGAACTGCTCCAGCCAGATATCTTTTTTCTTTTGCTTAGGCATTTTTCTTTTCCCTCTGTACCAGTCGGGGCAGATCGCGGACAATCTCCACCATGAAGTAGCCGGGCAGGGCCTTACCGTCATCATCTGCCACCACCATCTGGGCAATTTCAAAGCTCAGCTCCGCCAACTCTTTGATGCGGGCCTTGGCGGTGAAGATCAGCTCCTTGTCCTTGGCACCCGCCTGCTCCTTGTTTTCGGGCAGGCATTTCAGCAGGTGCGCCCGAAAGCTCTGGGCCAGGAAGTAGAGAATATCCCTGTCCTCGGGAGTGGAGGGCCAGCGCTCATCGCCGTCTAAAATGGATTTCAATTTGTACCTGTTCCGTAGCTGCTTGATAAATGCCCGGAACTGTGTGGCATGAGCGGGAGATAATGTCCCTGCCGCCAGCATCTCGATTTCCTTGTCGGTGATCTGATCGCCATATTGATGCATGGCGTCCGACAGCATGTGCCATGAGCGGGGCGTGGAGAAAGCCTCCTCCGTTTTGGGCGGCTTCGCCCACAGGTGGTCGGGGCGCTGGGTGATGTAGTCGGTGATCATGGGATGGATTCCCGCCTCGTAAGCCCAGTTAAGCCAATCGTCCGCGGAAACGGAAAGCTCCACATGCACCATGCGATTGATGAGCGCCGAGCTCATGGGCTTGACAATAGCGGCGTCCTGAGCGCGGTTGCCGGCGCCGATCACCACCGAACCCTCCGGTAAGTGGTATTCTCCGACACGGCGGTCGTTGATAAGGCTATAAAAACTCTTCTGAATCTCCTGTGAGCAGGCGTTGAGTTCATCTAGGAAGAGGACATAGGGCTCGTCGCGGACAATCATGCGGGGCGGAAAGAATTTGGAACAGCCGTCCACGATCTGGGGAACGCCTATGATATCTTCGGGTGCGAGCTGGCTGCCAAGCAGGGAGACGCACTCCATTCCTACCTCAGCAGCAAATTGCTCCACAAGCGAGGATTTTCCAATGCCGGGCGCGCCCCAGATGAAAACGGGACGAACAATCGCCACATTAAGCAAGAATTCCTTCAGTGTATTTTGGGTTAATTTGATTGATAAGTTCATAATAATCCTTTCAAACTGTAAAAAAGCATGCAAAAAGGCCCGAAGCATGATGGCTTCGGGCCTTTGTCTCAATATATGCCTATACAAGGGCGCGCCCTATGAAAAGGCCACGCCATGCAGCATAATGGAGAGTCCGAAACCTGATAATTGATTTATCCGTTCTGGCAGATAGTTTTTCAGCACAGCGTTTGCCTCCTTTGTCATAATTTTGTAACCTTTTGCAGTATAGCAGAATGAAATAACTTTTGTCAAGAAAAATTTACCGGACAACCGGCAAGAAGTTTCAGTATACTGAATACAAGATAATCTTTTCAGCAATAATTGATGCAATGTATCATCAAATGCTATTCCGTCATTTCACAAAAGATTTGGTGAGGCAGCCTCCCTGCTTCACTACATATTGGTTAATATCCTCAAGGATAGCCTCATTGCTATAATAATGAAGCTATCGTACATGCAAATCACGCAGGGAATATCGTCAACGGCGTGTTTGACAAGGCGAAAAGCAAACCACAGGATGTTGCGATTTAAATTCGTAGCAAAATTCGTAGCACAACAACGACGAAAATCACGCATCAACTAATGAAAACAAGTGCTTTCAGCTGCTATATAATCTTCAAAAAACGTATGTTGAAGCCATAAAACAAAGCCTATCCCCACAACAATGCGAACGCAAGGGAATATGCTCAAAAAATATTACATTAGATGTTTTGGCACTTGCAAGCATTCATTTGTAGTAATAATAGGAGCACAAAAGTCCGGAGGGTACAGGGCAAATAAAGCAAATGAGGGGCGGCGAAAAACTCCTCCCATGTTGCGATGGGATTCTCCGGGTAATCCAGCGGTCCCGAATGAGATTTTGTCGTTTCTGAATGGAAGCACCAGTCATATACCCTTTGTTTATCACTGAGCTCTGCGGGAACTAATTTGACTTTATTTCCCTTAATCATACTTAATCTCTCTTTTCCTTACTTTATCTATAAACATAATCCCGTCAAGATGGTCGATTTCATGGCAGAACGCAGCAGCTAGGAAATCACTTCCGCTGACGGTTATCGGATTGCCGCTTGTATGACTCGCCGGACTCATCAGCGAGAATTTGTATAATGAGGTGCATGATGGCTTTTGTTTGGAAAAGAGGGTCCTGTTACTGTGTAATCTACAATTATGTGAATGAGCATGGTGAAAAGAAACGAAAATGGGAGTCTGGGTATACCTACAAAGACGCACTGAAGCGGAAATCTGAAATTGAGCATGAACAATTAAACGGTAATTTTACGGCGCCGACCAATATAACGTTATCCGAATTTGTAGATTTGTGGCTTCCCATACAAGCTAAAAGCAACTGGCAGTTCAATACATATTCGGCATCTGTAGGATGTATTAATAATCATATTCTGCCATACATCGGGAAAACACCGCTGCAAAAACTCACCCCCTATCAGACAGAAAAATTAATCAGCGATCTATACAGTAAGAAAAAGGCAAATCACAAAAAGAACATTGAAAGCGATACCGAAAATGTTCTTTCTTCAACAACTATAAAATATATCTATCTATTATTGAAACAAATGCTCGATAAAGCGGTAATATGGGGATATATCAGCAAAAACCCGGTGATGTGCAAACCACCTAAAAGAAGTGAATTTGAACAAAGTATTTGGCAACCAGAGGATTTTGTATTTGCAATTGAAAATATTCAACACCCATTATTACACCTGGCCGTACATCTGTCGTTCATCTGCTCACTTCGTATTGGAGAACTTTTAGCTATTACATTGGACGATGTTAATTTTGAAGACCGCAGCATCCATATTAGCAAAACCATACAAAGAGTAAGAAGCGAAGCCTTGTCTCTGTTACCGCACCACAGTATCGTCAAAATTTTCCCCTCTAAATTGGAAAAGAGTAACTCGCGCCTTATTCTCAAGGATCCTAAAACCAAAACCAGCTGCCGCAAAGTGTATTTGACGCAGCCTTTGCTTGAGGAAATACAGGAGAGAATGCTACGAATCGAAACTGCTCAGGGTTTTTATGGCTGGAAAGGTGACAGCTTACTCTTTTGCCTTGATGAGACTGGTGACCCCATTGAACCTAATCTTTGCGAAAAGTGGTTTGTAAAATGGCAGAAGAAAAATCTTTCGGACTGTTCCCATATTTCCTTCCACGGCATCCGGCATTCCAGTGCGACATACAAGTTGATATTGAGCGAAGGCGATTATAAAGCGGTACAAGGAGATACGGGACATAAGACCGCAGATATGCTTATGAACACATATGCCCATATTCAGGATATAAACCGGCAAAAGCTGGCTAAGAAGCTGGAGCAGGAATTCTATGTCTCAAAGTAGATTCTCCTCCACTATAATCCGCGCTTGCGTTTTGCAAGCGCGCGTAGTATAATTATTTATAATTGGGTCAGGCCTTTTGTTAAATGCAAAATGGTCATAGACCTACTGGCTACGAATCAATCACTCAGGGATTCGTTTTTCTCTAATAAATATAAGTGTATATGCATTTTTATAAATCGTTTGTATTATTATGGACTCATTACAATCCTCCCCCTTTAGATAATAAAAGGCACTACCTGCAACAAAGCATGTAGTGCCTTACTATATGATATTCAAAATTGGCTTAATCTTGAGGGAGCGCCAAACACGATAATGAACTACCCCGCAGCAGAGACTGCGGGGTATCAATCCCCCTAATCTTAGCTACGCGTTCTGTTTTTTATAAGGAAGCGCAGCAGAGCTGCGGGGAATTGAACCCTAAGAGATTAA
>Ga0153996_1000785_pt1 | contig 13816 bp, 6 predicted proteins | sample TSNC080MetaG_FD_104728 | JGI IMG/M metagenome (GOLD analysis project Ga0153996, IMG submission 104728) | Attine ant fungus gardens microbial communities from North Carolina, USA - TSNC080 MetaG | ecosystem: Host-associated > Fungi > Mycelium > Unclassified | place: USA: North Carolina, Lumber...
GGCTGTCCTTTGTTCTAAGAAAAGGACAGATGACTATCTATGGGTAATTAATGAAGTCCATGTGCAAACATTGAGGTCTTCATATCTCCACTAATATTAATTGCCTTGAGGTTGTTCTAGGCTAATTCTGAGCGTTATGAAGAAGGCTTCTGCTGAGCCTAGAACCAAAGCATTGATCATGGTGGTTTCCGAGATATTAGCGATTTAATAAACGGTAACATGGTGGTTACCAGTTGATCTGCTTAATATATCAGCCATTATTGACAGCCTTGAGACGTGACTGGTATCAATCGAAAGGTCTTCTTAAGGGCTTTAAGCTGGCCTTAAGACCGTGGGAATCGTCGAAGAATTGGTGGAGATATGACCAAATGAAGTTTATGACACTTTTTCCACAATGTTCCTCTATTCTCTTCCTTAACTCTTCCACTGAACTCCTCCTCCATTCTTGTTATGCTTCTTATGGCTTGGCCATGCGCACTGCCTCCTTCTCTTCTACCTTTCTCAATTCTCTTTCCTATGCTTCTTCTCTTACAGGGTATGCCAGTCTCTTCTCTTGCTGTGCCTTTTGTGACCTTGCCACATGTGCTGCATATGCGCTGCCTTTTTCTTTTCCTACAATGAACACTCCCTACACTTGTGTCCCTTTTCTCCATACTTAAAACATTCTGCTGCCTCTATTTCCTGCCTTCTGATCATCCTCTCTTCCAACCCACACTGCATTACTCTACTCCTTAATACTTTGAACTTATTCTGGGGAGTAGTTCTCTTTTTCTCTTCCCTCTTATTCCTATAATTTCAGGCCAGGTGCCCAAACTTCTTGCAACATCAACATAGCTTCCCCTTCCTTCCTTCCAGTTCTATCCTTAGTTTAGTGAGGGCATACTTTTCGCTAAGCAAGTTGCTCATGAGAGATTTATATTAGGTTTGAGACATTGTGCTGATGCCTCAAGGGTACAGAGTTAATGTTTGATCTTACTAAAGTTACGTCTGTTGGGGTGTAAGATCTTCACCCAACCAGACACCTACTGCCTTATTTACTACTGCCCTAGTAATATGGTTATACAATTACTCTACAGAGGAGATCTCTACTCTAGACAGCCTCTTAGGAGTAACTGTCAATCCTCTGCATATACTACTCATAATGGAGCATAGCATAAGATTTATACTAAGAAGCAGTACAAGTAATCTACTAAACACTACTTGATTGCGAGGTTAGGTCTCAGTAGTAGTACCCAAGCTTGGTACTACACTTTCACCTACTGTCCCTAACTGACAGTGAAGTCCTCTTAAGCCAAGGGCCTAGTTATATATGGAGGTAGCTACTGATCATGATGATCAGTAGCCGAGGGTTGGTTTAAATGAGATAAGAGATTGAGCAAGGTCTAAGGCAGATGGTGCTCTGAAATGAATCAAGTTCTAGTGTCAGAGAGCCAAACTCCGTGCTGGAATTAAGCCAACTGTCCTTTGTTCAGCGTTTGACAAAGAGAACTCAATAGAGTTTCCATTGGATTTACTACACTATATATACAATTACTATGTGGCTATGCTCCTTTGTTTCCCATGGTCTCTATGTTACTCATCAACTGACTTTTCTGTCACATATTGTGACTGTGACATAACTATTCTATGACCATTATCACAAAATTTTGTGACTCTGTGACTTGTTACATGATATCTTCCTGCACTCTACCTTAGTAAGAAAAGAAAAGAAAAAGAAAAGAAAAAGAGATATTGAATAATAACTTAGCTGTTTTGCCAAGTCATGACAGTATAGAGACCATGGGAGTTAGGGAGCATAGCCATATAGTAATTGTATATATAGTGTAGTAAATCTAATGGGAACTCTATCAAGTTCTCTTTGTCAAATGCTGATAAAGAGTAGTTGGCTTTATTCTGGCTCAGGAGTTGGCTCACTGACATAGTATACTTATACTGTTCTTAGTATAAACCTTGTGCTGGAGTCCATTGTGACTTGTACATGCAGAGGAGTGACAGTTACTCTCTAAGAGGCCATCTAGATTAGGGATCCCATCTATTGGATAATAGTTTAACTCTATTATTAAGGTAGTAGTTAGCAGGGCAGTAGGACTTTGGCTAGGTAAAGATTTTGTACCCTAGTAGATGTAGTTTATATAGCAAGACTCAAATTTATCTTTGTACCCTCAGAGGCATAGCATAATATCTCTAATCCAATACAATGACCTAATGAGCAGCATACTCAAACAAAAACACTCTCTTACCAAACTGAGGGAAGAACTTGAAGGAAAAAAAAGAAAGATGTGTTTCAGTTGCAAGAAGTTTGGGTACCTGGCCTGAAACTACAGAAATCAGGAAGGAGGAGAAAAGAGGAAATCTGTTCCTCAAAATAAATTTGAAGTATTAGCAAGTAAAGTGATGGAGTGTGGGGTAGAGCTAAGAAAACAAGAGACAGAAAAGAGAGGCTAGGTAGTTGAATACTTTAAGTATGGGACAAAGGGGCATAAGTGCAGGGAATGTCCCATGTGGAAGGAGAAAAAAAAGTAAAAGAAAAAAGAGTGGCACATATGGCAATACCACAAAAGGCATAGCAAAAGGAGTAGAGAAAAAGTTCAGTACATATCTTACAATGGAAAGTACAGAAGCACTATAGGAAAGATATCCCTGATGAGGTATACCTATTAGAGTTGAGGTAGTATACCAAGAAAGTAGTAGTGTCCTACTTGGTGTACAAAGAGTATGGAAAGCAAGAATATTATATAAAAGAGAACAGGGAACAGGGGGTCATTTCTAGGAGAAAACTAGAAGAACTAAAGTAGTGTAGATATTTAAGGAAAGAAGAAAGGAAGGTAGTGCATCTCAAAGAGGGAAAAGTATAGCAGAGCAGTGCACAGGCAAGAGCTCTAGAAGGCATAGTAAAAGAGAGGAGTAGTCAAAGGGAGATCAGGAAAACCTTCAAAATGCTAAGAAAAGTGTAGTTGAATATTGGAGTAGAAAAGATAGACACTTGTAAGAGTGTTGCAGTAAAAGTGCTCTTGAACAGTGGCACAATGGGGATGTTCATGGATAGGAGAACTGTAATAAAATACAGGTTTAAGCTGTAGAAATTAGAAAGGTCAATACCAGTTAGAAATGTCAATAGAACAAATAATAGTAAAGGAGCCATTACATATCAAGTAAAAGTGAATGTATATTATAAGGGCCATATTGAGAAAATAAGGATGGACATATGCAATTTGGAAAAGACAGAAGTGATACTGGGAATACTATGGTTATAAGCACATAACCCAGAAATAAATTGGGAAACTGGAAAAGTTAAGATAACAAGGTATTCACCATTGTGTGGTAGGATAGGACAAAAAAAAGAAGAAAAGAAAGTCAAAAGGGGAAAAAGGATAGTAACCCTAGAGAAAGAGAAAATTGTTAGATGGATGATAGACGATAAGAAAGATTGGGGAAAGGAAAAAGAAATGGAAGAAGATCATAGAAAGATTGAAGAGATAGTCCCAAGGAAATTCTGGAAGTAGAGAAAAGTCTTTGGAAAGGTGAAATCTGAGAGAATGCTGACTAGGAAAACTTGGGATCATGCTATAGATCTCAAAGAGACATTTAAACCATAGAAAGGAAAAATATACTCTTTATTCAAGAATAAAAGAAAAGAAGTTCAGAAATTCATGAAAAACCAACTAAAAAATGGATATATTAGACTATCAAAATCCTCTTAGATATCACCAGTTTTTTTTGTGGGCAAAAAGGATAATAGCAAGAGAATAGTAATGGACTATTGTAATCTTAATGACCAGATAGTGAAAAACAACTACCTGCTCCTATTAATTACAGAGTTAATCAATAACATAGAGAGTAAGAAAGTATTTACTAAAATGAATCTAAGGTGGGGGTTCAATAATATGAGAATAAAGAAAGAAAACGAGTGAAAAGGGGTATTTACAATGCATGTAGAATCCTTCAAACTAACAGTTATATTCTTTGGAATAACAAACTTGCCAACAACGTTCTAGGCAATGATGAATGAGATACTAAGGAACTTAATAAACAAAGGAAAGGTTACAGTCTTTGAAGACAATGTGCTAGTGGGAACAGAAATAGAGAAAGTGTCATGACTTAGCAAAATGGCTAAGTCATTATTTATATTTCTTTTCTTTTTCTTTTTCTTTTAGACTTACTATATATAAAAAATGCTGGAAAGTGTCATATCACAAGTGACACACAAATTACCATCACATGATATGTCATATAATTGGTGTGGGAAAATAGTGCACAGACCATATAGTAGTTATATAAGTAGTATAGAAAATCTAATAGGAACTCTATTGAGTTCTTCTTGTTAACTTGGACTTGGAGAGTGATTAAGTTGCTACAAGAAGGACATGATAAGATTATAGAAGAAATATTGAAGAGGTTAGAAGAGAATGACTTGTATATTAAGCTAGAAAAATATATATAAAAAGTGAGGAAGATAGGATTTCTAGGGGTTGTTATAGGACCTAATAGAATAGAAATAGAAAAGGAGAAAGTAAATGGAGTACTAAGTTGGCTAGAGCCAAAGAACATAAAAGACATTAGGAAATTTTTAGGTCTTGCAAACTACTATAGGAGGTTTATTAAAGACTATGCTTAAGTAGCTAGGCCGATAAACATATTAATGAGAAAAGATATGAAATAGCAGTGGAGATAGGAGCAGCAACAGGCATTTAACAAGCTCAAACAAGTTTTTACAACAAGACCAGTATTAGCAGTCCTAGACTTAGACAAAGAGTTCAGGATAGAAGTAGATACTTCAAATTATGCAACTAGAGAAATACTATCTATGAGATGCTCTAATGAATTATAGAGACCAGTAGCTTTTATCTCAAAATCTCTAAGTGATATAGAAAGGAATTACGAGACACATGATAAAGAGATGTTGGCTGTTGTCAAATATAAAGATACTTTCTCAAAGAAGCAACAGTTAAATTTAAGATCTAGACAAATCATAAGAATCTTGTTATAACTTGATGCAACTATGACAACAGTGATGGACAGGATCAGTTGATGGAAGAGAATGACAGATAACATGGGAAAAGATCAGGAACGACTAAAAGACATAGGAAGAGAACTTGTATTATTAAATAGGAACAAATAGATAAGAAATGTATAAATAGTATCATGCTCAAGTGATACCTTGTGACAAGTTGCCATTACCAACACACAACTAGTCACTTACCTCAGCACAACCTTTACCAATTCTAACCCTAGCTAGGTAATTTAACCAAATTCCTATCACTCTGACTCATCTTCTACATTATAAGTAGCTAGCCAATGTAATCATCTCTTAGCTTCATTATTCACTAAGTCTGCTCTCTCCTGTCTTGCTTCCTCTACTTTTCCTCTCTTGAAATAAACTCTTGTCTTTTTGTTGAATCTGAGTAGATAAGCACAGAGAGAGACATAACCCTGAAGGTTGAGGTCATACCCACCCAAACCCAAAGGAGACGACTTGACAAATAGTGTAAAAGAATCAAGCAAGAACTCTATTGAGTTCTCTTCTAACCCTGAAGAGCTCTCTTGATCCTAACCCAGGATTAAGGTCTTAAGTCAGTTACTAACAAATCTTGAATACTTCATGAAAGCACAAAAGTTAAATCATAGACAAGCTAGATGGGCACTGTACTTATCAAGATTTAACTTCATACTGAAACATGTTCCAGGAAGTAAGATGGGGAAGACAGATAGCCTAAGTAGAAGATTGGACTAGGAGATAGGAGTAGAAAAGAACAATGAAAATGGAACATTGGTAAAGCCAGAATAGCTAGAGATGCAGAGAACTGAGAAAGTAGATTTGTTGGAGAAAGTAAAGCAGTCTAAAGTAAAGGACAATGAGGTAGTAAAAGCTATAGAAAAGATGAAACAAGCAGGGGTGAAAATATTAAGAGATGAGGAGTGGAGAGAAGTAGATGGTGTAATATATAAAAAAGGGAAAGTGTATGTGCCAAAAGATAATAAATTGAGGGCAGAGATTATCAGGTTACATCATGATATGCCAATAGGAGAGCATGGAGGATAGTGGAAGACTATAGAATTAGTCACTACAGATTTCTGGTAGTCAAAAGTAACCAAGGAGGTAAAACAATATGTGGAGAGGTGTAATGTTTACCAGAAAAATAAAAATTGCACAGAATAGCCAGTAGGAAAATTAATACCAAACTCACTACCTGAGAAACCTTGGACATATACTTTATCACAAAATTGCCTTTGGCTTAAGAGTACAACTCTATTCTAGTAGTGGTAGATTGGTTAACAAAAATAGTTCATTTTATACCAACTATGGAGAAAACATTAGCAGAAGGGTTAGTAAGGTTGTTTAGGGACAATGTGTAGAAACTGCACAGTCTTCTAGAGAGTATAATATCAGATAGATGTCATGACTTGGCAAAATGGCTAAGTCATTATTTATATTTCTTTTCTTTTCTTTTTCTTTTTCTTTGGACTTACAACTACAAGGTGGAGCATGGGAAAGTATTACGTGACTTTGTCACAATGTCACAATTGGTGTGACAGATAGTCACAGATGGTCACATCACAAGTCACATAACTAGAGTAACATGAGGACCATGGGAGAGTCAGCGCATAGCCACGGTAGTAAAATGTATAAGTAGATAGAGAAATGAGCGAGAACTCCATCGAGTTCTCTTTGTCAAACTCTGAACAAAGAGACAGTTGGCTTAATTCCGGTCATCGGACTTTAGACGCTGACAATAGAGGACTATAGTTCACAGCAGAATTAATGCAAGAGTTGAATTGAATGCTAGGGATCGAGAGTAAAATATTAATGGTATTCTATTCTCAAATAGATGGACAAACAGAGAGAGTTAATCAAGAGCTCAAACAATACCTAAGAATGTTCATAGATCATAGGCAAGAGCAATGACAAGACTGGCTAGAAACAGCAGAGTTTGTATATAATAATAAAGTATACTCAAGTACAAAGATATCACCCTTTAGGGCCAATCATGGGCAAGATCCTAGAATAGGATTTGAAGGAAAAAAGAAGCGGAAGTACAAAGAGGCAGAAAAGTTTATAAAGAAAATAAAGGAAATTCAAGAGGAAGCAAAAGTAGCTCTAGGAGAAGTACAAGAAGAGATGAAGAAATACACTGATAGAAAAAGGGCAGAAGTTAACAAGTATAGAGTGAGGGACTTAGTAATATTAAGTACTAAGGATCTGAAATATCAGATGATTGGTAGAAGAACAAAGAAGCTGATAGAAAGATTTGTTAGGCCTTACAGAGTAAAGAAAATTGTATCATTGAATACAGTAGAATTAGAACTACCAAATACAGTAAAAATATACCCAGTAGTTAACATTAGTAGAATACAAAAATATGTAGGACAAGTAGAGAAGCAGAGAAAGAAAAAACCAGCTCCAGTTATAATTGAAGGAGAGGAAGAGTAAGAGATAGAGAGAATCTTGAACAGGCAATGAGTGAAAGGCAAGGACAAGTACTTGATATGCTAGAAGGAATTTACAGCAGAATCTAATACCTGGGAAGGAAGGAAGAACTTGGAAAATGCAAAAAAGACAATAGAAGAGTTCAAAAAGGAATATTAGTGAGACATAGAAGAAGTAAATTGGCAAGAAAGAGAAGAAGGAACATTTAGGAGAAGAGAATTGCCAAGGAGATTTACAACAAAGAAATTATTTGGATAGACAAATAAAATATATGATGAAGAATATTGGAGAAGATTGGAAAGGAATTGGAGATACTAGAAAGGAGGACAAGCAAAAAAAAGAGAAATCTTGGAAATGATTGAAAAGAAAAAAGAAGAAAATTCAGGGGTGAGAAAATGAATAGAAGAAAATGAAGATGAAATAGATAATATAGTTGATCCTTATTACAAGTTGTAAAAATCCTCAGAACAAGGAAACTTAAGAGGAAGGTAGTGTTATGACTTGGCAAAACAGATAAGTCATTATTTATATTATATTATATTTTATTTTATTTTCTTTTCTTTTATCTTGGGCTTACTATACAGAAAGAAGTATGGAAAAGTGTTACATCACAAGTGTTACAGCATTACATCACATGATGGGTCATATGATGGGTATGGGAAAATAGTACACAGACCATGTAGTAGTTGTATAAGTAGTATAGAAAATCTAATGGGAACTTTATTGAGTTCTTCTTGTCAACTCAGACTTAAAGGGTGATTAAGTCATCTAGGCTAAGTTGCTACAACATATTAAGACAACTGATGGTTAATAGCCACTTGAGGGTACCTGGCTCTCTGCAACCTACAAGGAAGAGTTCTAGTACTCACTCACAGATAGAATATCTTGCTTGTCACCTATACCTTATTAGGGAGGCAATCCTAGATAAGCCAACTAAAAAAGACTGAGATAGCATGAACTATCCTTGGTCTTTTCACATAGAGCTTTGGCTTGTTGTGGAAGTCACCAGTGCCTTTCTAAAAGGGGATCTAATCAAAGTACTAGGAAATGGTGTTTGTGATTTTATATGCAATATGGGAGAGCTGATTTGATCAGGGCACAAAATATGAAGTGGGAGTGGGGTTGGCATCTACTATGTATGCGAGACCAAACATGGGAGTGATGGCGCTGACACATAGTTCAACTTTTCACATGCTCTCTCTTTTCACTCAAAAACTCTATAAAATTCAATAAAATTCAGAATAAATTCAAATAAATTACAATAAATTACAATAAAATTGGAATAGGCAGTGAGAAAAGCAAGCTGACTGTGGCCTTACTATTGTAGAAAGGGAGCAAAGCGACCTGACTTACAACAGTACAAACTACCAGTATAGAAAGGGAGTAGAGCAACCTAACATACAATATTGCTTATTGTGCCGCAGACCGTTGTTGGAAGGGAGCAAAGTGACCTGATCAATGACATTATCTGCAGCTACATAGACCATTGTTGGGAGGGAGCAAAGTGACCTAATAGACAATACTACTTACTGTCATGCAGACTGTTATAGAAAGAGAGCATAGCGGGCTAACTTCAGCACAAACTTAATAACATAGAATTAGTAGCAGGTTCTGGATAGGCCAGAGGCCCAGATAAAAACCTTGTGGTAAGTACATGTGTTGGAAGCTAGGTTGCCTTCTTTTTTTCTATAATTAGTTATTTCTTTCTTTTAGTATTTGCTTTTTTTAGCCTTGTGCTTAAATAGTATAGAAAATGCATTTATAATGTACATCACAGGGTTGTAGTCCCTTGACCTATTTTTAGCTACCATGGTCTGCCTATGCACTCCATGTTATAAAAGTATTGATTTAAAAAAAAAATCTAGGCCTCTAGCCTATCTAAACTCTCTACTAATTCTGTGTTATTAAGTTTGTGTTAAAGCTAGTCTACTATGCTCCCTTTCTACAATGGTCTGTGTTACAGCAAGGTCTATCAGGTTGCTTTGTTCCCTTTTTATACTGGTAGTTTCTAGTATTGTACATTAGGTTGTTTTGCTCCCTTCCTACACTAGTGGTTTATAGAGTTGTGAGTCAGGTTGCTTTGTTCTCTTTCTACAACAGTGAAGTCATAGTCAGCTTGCTTTGCTCACTGTATGTTCCAATTTTATTATAATTTATTCTGAATTTTGTAGAATTTTGTAGAATTTTTAAGAGAAAAAGAAAGACCATATGAAGAAATTTGATGACCAATCCTTAGCTAATACTTACATAATTTTACATAATTAATTAGAAAACACCATTATCTCATATTTAGTCTTATATGCATACTAGATTTGGTCTTGTATACCTGCTAGACTAGTTCAACTAGTATTTAACTAGTATATATGCTGTGTCACATGTGGGATGATGGTTGCTAACTTAGTGCTGACTAAATTTTGGCTAAACATGACTAAGTTTTATCTTTTTACTCAAAAATTCAAATAAATTAGAATCAAATTGGAATAGGTAGTAAGCAAAGTGAGCTGACCATAACCTCACAAACCATTGTAGGAAGAGAGCAAAGTAACCTGACAAATAACACTGCTCACTGTGACATAGACCATTGTAGAAAGAAAGTAAAGTAATCTAATTGTCAAGAAAGCTAACTCTGAGCTGGAATTAAGCCAACTGCTCTTTATTAGTGTTAGACAAAGAGAACTTGTTAGAGTCCTTGCTGTATTGGGTTAATCTACTTATACTAATTCTAGTTAGTCTGTGCACTCTTTATTTACACTCCCAGCTAAACTCTTGTGACATTATGTGCTATAACATGTGCTGTGACTTATGTGACTTTTTTTTTGATGTCACATCCTGTCACAAAGTGTGACATGACTTTCCCATGCTATTTATAGAAAAATAAATAAAAAAGAAAATAAAAATGTCTTGGTAAGGTAATTCATAACACTAATAAACAACATTGTTTACTATTATATAGACTATTGTAGAAAAGAAATGTAGTAGACTAACTTCAACACAAACTTAATCACATAGAATCAGTAGAGGGTTTAAGTTAGGCTAGAGACCAAAATAAAAAAACTTCATGTAAAGTTGTACAATAAACTGTGGTAATACACATATTGCACTATATTAGTGTAATATAACATAAAACTCAGATATGGCTCTCAAAACAAAATAGTGCTCTTAAAAATACTATCCCATATAGTGATTTTGGCTACTTTTAGGATCTTTGGCTAGTCATGTCTAATCAACAAACTTTAAACTATACATAAGAATTAACACAACAATGAAACTAGTCCTTTTGAAAGGTAATAAAAAGTATTCAACTATATGTGATAGTGGTATGCTGTGATAATTACTTATTATAAACATTTTTTGCTGAGAAACAAAGAAATTATAGCCTAAAGGTAGATTATATTATATAATAGTAAAGTAATTGATAGAGGGTCTAGCTATCAAGCTAGCAGTAGTGTCAGCAAGCCAACTCCTGAGCCAGAATCAAGCCAACTGCCCTTTTATCAGTGTTTGACAAAGAGAACTTGATAGAGTTCCCATTGGATTTACTATACTATATATACAATTACTATGTAGCTATGCTCCTTTATCTCCTATGGTCTCTATGTTACTTATTAACTAACTCCTCTGTCACATATCATGACTGTGACTTGTGACCATTCTGTGACAATAGTCATACCCTTTGTGACTCTGTGACTTGTTACATGATATCTACCCACACTCTACCTTAGTAATAAAAGAAAAAAAAAGAAATATTAAATAATGACTTAGCCATTTTTGCCAAGTCATGACAAGTAGCTTGTTAGATATAGTAGGGATTTAGGTTAGGAATACTAATAGAGTTTGGATCTGATACATGGGGATGAATACTATTCTGTATCAAGTCACCCTTTGATGCTAGTGCTAGCATAAGTGTTTTCTTAAGCCTGGTAAGCTATAAGTATACTAAATGAGATAATACTCAATGTGTTGATTGGGATCAACCAAATTGAAACTCAGACATAAATAGCAAAGTGTGATATTAGTCAGCTCCTGTCAGCGTCTAAAGTCCGATGACCAGAATTAAGCCAACTGTCTCTTTGTTCAGAGTTTGACAAAGAGAACTCGATGGAGTTCTCGCTCATTTCTCTACCTACTTATACACTTTACTACTATGGCTATGTGCTTATTCTCCCATGGTCCTCATGTTACTCTAGTCATGTGACACCTTGTGACTGTGACTTGTGACTTGACCATCTGTGACCACCCGTCACACCATTGTGACATTGTGACAAAGTCACATGATACTTTCCCACACTCCACCTTGTAGTTGTAAGTCCAAAGAAAAAGAAAAAGAAAAGAAAAGAAATATAAATAATAACTTAGCCGTTTTGCCAAGTCATGACAGCTCCCTGCCTCAATTGGGTAATGAGAGCAGATTGTATAAGATCAATTCAAGAAGAGAACCATATCTTGGAAATTGACTCTCAATGGGGTTTGATAACAATCTGTATTGCTTAGAGAATACCTAGAACAACTATTGATACTATAACACTATTCTTACAATAACATGATCTTACCCAAAAATATATTGTACCTAGGGTTCATTTGATAGGATTACTATTCATCTAATAGACTACCAAAGTATGCTCCCAGAGTGGAAAGGTGTTTTTGATAGAATCATTAGTATTAAAATACTGGAGTATACCAGAAAGGAATATTTTAATATATATTGGAAAATTGTAGATTGGGCTCTCAAGCCATAGACTAGAGCAGGTATTGTTCAAGTAATCACAATTCTAGAAGCTAGTATATATGGGCTTTTCTTTTTTTCTTCTATTTTTGGCATGTCTAAGACAACTTCTCAAGGATAGAACCAATATAATAAAGAGATTGACTTTGTTCAAAAATGGGTTTGTTCATCCTCATAAGGCTATGCCATTAACTACAACCACTAATGCCTTAGTCTTTGTACTAGTCATCAGAGTGTATCTTCTAGTTTGCTTTACCTAATCTACTAATGTTGATTATACCTTTAGTCTTTCCATCCTATACTCTTACTCCTAATAGATAACCTTCACTCTGGATCTAAGAGGAGATCAAAATAGTTGATTTGGTAAATAACATTGGGCTCTACTATACTGGGATACTTTGGGAATAGTGCTAGTGTTTCCTAGACTAATTTGATGATGTGATTGTCCTTGCACTCAAGGCAGAATACTTCTCTATGGTGGGTGGAGATTAGGGGCTAAATGAGATAGAAGTTTTCAAGAGAAAATGATTATATGGGTATGCAGAGATTAGACACTTACTTCTACTAATTCACTTCTCTTGCAGATTATTACTGTTATAGTGAGATTGGATTTATGACTAGGACTCTTGGAAGTAAGGTTTCTACTGGATCTTGTGTATATGCTTGGCTGTTGAATAGATGCACAGATCACATCATTACATTTGCTCATGAGGGCTATGAAGATTTTGGTTGTAACATCTTCACTAGAGAATAACTGATTCTGAGGTGCATAACATCTAAGGAATTTCCACTGGGTCCAAGTGTTTCAGAATAATTTACAACCAGGTACAAGAATGTACTTGTAATGTGCTTACTAACTTGATCCCACTCAATCTTATCTGCTATAGTCACTCCAAGGGTCCTACCTGGAAGACCATCCTATAATTCTGACTGTGTCTCACCACACCCACCATCCATTTGAGCACATATTCCTTGTCCTTCAGGTCAAACAACAGACCCCTACCTCACCTCTTGGACAAGAATGATAGTGGCTTTGACAGTGTGAAAAGATGGGGGTAGACCCTCAAAGTTGCCCAAAGAGGATGGTAAAGACATTTGTACAGATTGTCAATACATGTGAACAGACCTTCAGCCTTGTGTTCTTCAATGTATTGACAATGATACTTCATCCAATATCGGTCGATCCAAATCACCTCCGGCATTTCACAAATTGTAGTGAAGACAATGTCCATGAATTAAGACTGTGGGAACCCTTTGAAATAACTATACAGAACCTATTTCGGCATTTCCCGGTTAAAGCGATCAGTATACACAGAGGAAAGGCGTTCGTCGTCGTCGCTGATAAGAATGGTCAACATTCCCAAGTGAGATTCGTTCAACACCATTAGTCAGTCTGCTAATATACCTCTCTTCAGAACTCGCCGAACATGTAGGCATGGTTATTTGGCATGATGGTACAATCACTCAAAGGCAGGCACACAGATTGCAAGGGCAAGACTTGCAAGAAACACACGTATGCTGTTGGGATGGCTCTGGTCAACCAATCATTTCGCTGATAAGATGTACTACAGGCCGCATAAGGTGACACAATACAAGAAGGGCAAGGACTCTCTCTTCGCGCAAGGAAAACGTCGTTACGATCGAAAGCAGTCGGGTTATGGTGGTCA
>Ga0153996_1000787_pt1 | contig 13807 bp, 11 predicted proteins | sample TSNC080MetaG_FD_104728 | JGI IMG/M metagenome (GOLD analysis project Ga0153996, IMG submission 104728) | Attine ant fungus gardens microbial communities from North Carolina, USA - TSNC080 MetaG | ecosystem: Host-associated > Fungi > Mycelium > Unclassified | place: USA: North Carolina, Lumber...
ATTCCACCTTTCGATCATCCTTGGAGACTTGATGGTTTCCTATTTTTTAAATCGCAACATAAGCACCTTGATAAGGGGGCTAATGTTTAACTTTTTTTGAGACATTTTCAAAATCGGTTGACACATATATTAATCAATTCTTTTTTATGACTAACGTGAAAACTTTAAATAGTTAAATTTACTCAATCTGCATATAGTTACGTTAGATTCCTTTTCTTTGAGAAGGCTGCCATTTGTAAGGAAATCAAATTTGATTGAGTTCTAAATCACAAATCTTCTTTACCTACTCAATCCATCAATATTGCAATGTTGCAATGCAAAGGATTGTCTTGATACTCTTATTGACTCTAGGATTGCTGTTAACCATAACTCTCAGCGAAGCAAAAGATAAATTAGGATTAATATAGAAATTAAAAAGAGGATTACTGTCCTCTCACATAATATCTTGACTATCTAAAATAATTGTTACTGGTCCATCATTTAATATATGAACTTTCATATCTTCTTTAAATCGACCAGTTTCAACACGTATTCCTTCATCCAACAACTTTTGATTAAATAGGGTATACAACTGATTTGCTTCTGCTTGGTTCATTGCATCTGTAAAACTTGGTCTTCTTCCTTTCTTACAGTCTGCATACAAAGTAAATTGAGAAATAGATAGGATTGCACCACCAACTTCTCTTAATGAAAGATTTAACTTTCCATTTTCATCTTCAAAAATACGTAGATTTATTAATTTATGAATCATTTTATCAATGATGTTACTAGTATCTGAATAAGTGAAGCCGACTAATACAACAAAGCCATTATCAATTTCTCCTACAATAGTTCCTTCAACTTCTACACTACCATGTGTTACTCTTTGTATAACAATTTTCATTATTTTCTCCTAATTACAATTTTCTTCTCAGAATCTTTGATAGAATCAAAACTTACATGACAATATCCATTTGGATTTTTATCTAAATAATTTTGATGATATTCTTCAGCATTATAAAATATCTTTAGCAAATCTACTTCTACTACTATTTTATCTTGATATTTTTTATGTTGTTGATTCATAAAAGTAAGAATTTGATTTTCTTGTTCCTTATTATTGTAATAAACCCCAGTACGATAGTTCGTTCCAATATCTCCGCCTTGTTTATTTAATGAGGTTGGATCAATAATTCTAAATAAATGATCTAAGATATTAATTAACGAAATTTGAGTAGAATTAAATAATAATTCTACGACCTCAGTATGACCAGTATTCTCCTCTTTAACTTCGTGATATACTGGATTTTCTTTATACCCCTGTGCATAACCTACTCTAGTATGACAAATACCTTTTATTTTCTTATAATAGGCTTCTACACCCCAAAAACATCCGCCAGCAACAACTATTCTATTTAAGAAGTTACTGCTCAATAAATTCTTAATGATAGTATCTTCAATTTGATTGGTATTATTATTTAAAACATCAAACCAATGAACATCAAACTGATTTTTAAACCAAGTCATTTGTCGTTTCGCAAAATTCCGAGAATTTTGCTTTATTTTATCAATCGTGTTTTCAAATCTTTCTTTACCTTCTAAATAGGGAAACCATTCTTTATAGCCTATAGCTTGCATACTTTGCATTGTTGATTTTACATTTTTTTGATGATATAAATAGTTAATCTCATCTAATAATCCATTTTCTAGCATACTATCAACTCTTTGATTAATACGTTGATATAACTTTGTTCTTTCACAAGTAAGACCAATCATAAATAGATCATAGATTGGGGTTTTTTCTTGCTTTAATAATCTATCGCTTTTCTTTTCACCAGATTGTTCATAAATTTCAATAGCTCTTAAAACACGTCTGCGATTATTAGGATGCAAAATCTTTGCACTTTCTGCATCAATAGATACTAAATAATCATATAATTCTTGATTATCATAATTCTCATATTTTTGGTTGGTTTGCCATTGATGTGGATGCTCATTAAACTCATAATCATATAAAGCTGCTTTTATATATAAACCAGTTCCACCTACAATAATTGGTAATCTTCCTCTATCATGGATATCATGAATTAGTTCTCTTACGCTCTTTTGAAACTCTTGTACACTATAATTATCATCAACATTAATAATATCAATCAAATGATGAGGAACTCCTTGCATCTCTTTAGCAGTTACCTTTGCTGTACCAATGGTAAGTTCTTTATAAAGTTGCATGGAATCTCCACTAATAATTTCTCCATCTAAGTATTTAGCAAGTCTAATTCCTAGATTTGTTTTTCCAACTGCCGTAGGTCCAATAATAGTGATTACTTTTATATTCTCGCTCATAAATCTCTCCTACACTATTCGTTTAAACATTTTTTCAATTTCATAGATAGTATATGAAATAATCGTTGGTCTTCCATGAGGACATACATAAGGATTATCACAGCACATTAATTCATCGACAATATTTTGCATCGAACGTGTATCTAAATAGGTATTGCCTTTGATGGACGCTTTACAACTTAATGTAGCAATGGCATCTTTCCGTAATGATAAGACATCTATTTTTTGATTGCGAAGAATTTGTTGTAGCATTTCTTCTATATAAAATTGCTCATCAATTTGTTTCATCCAAATAGGTAATTCTTTGACAACAAAACTTTGTGTACCAAAAGGTTCCAATGTGATTCCAACTTCTAATAGCATATCACTTCTTTCATTTAAATAATTCCATTCACTAAATGGAAATTCTAAGATAATTGGTACTAATAAATCTTGCATTGATAAATCCAATGTATCAAATTTTTCCACATAATATTCGTAATTAACACGTTCTTTAGCTGCATGCTGATCAATAATATACATACCACTTTCATCTTCTGCAATAATGTATGTTCCATGCACTTGACCTTTAACGAGTAATTTTTTCTTCATTTCTTTTTGTTTACTAATTACCTTATTACTAGTATTCGTTTCAAATGTCTGACTTTCTTCTAGATTATTCTCTTTATCAAAATCAACTGAATATTCTTCTAAAGCTTCATTAATTAATGGTTCTGTTTTCGTAATAATATGTTGACTTTCAAACGGTTCTTGCTCTTCTTCATTATGATAACTATGATTAAAATCCAAACTAGATTGAACTACGTCTTGCTTTTTTATCGTTTCCTTTTTCTGTGGGACTTGATATGTTAAATCAACTCCTTGTAAAGCTTCTACAATTCCATTTGTTAGTAATTCTTTTAAGGCTTGTTCTTTAGAAAAACGAACTTCTAACTTCGCGGGATGAACATTGACATCGACTAAATATGGTTCAATCTCAATATTAATAAAAACCATAGGATGTCTATTTGGAAATAAATAGTTTCGATAAACAGCATCAATGGTATCAACAACTAGACTATTTCTGATGACACGATGATTGACTAAGATATTCATATAATTCTTATTTGAGCGAGACAATTCGATTTTTGAAATATAACCGCTAATATGGAATTCATCATTACTAAAATCAACGTTAATTAGTTGTTTGGCAACTCCTAATCCATAAATATTATGGATGACTTCTAATAAATTATTATTTCCATTACTTTTAAATACCAATTTTGATTGATGATATAAAGAAAATGAAATCGATGGATAAGCAATTGCTATATTTTCTATATATCCTTGTATTTTTGAAAATTCACTATTAATTGTGCTCATATATTTCAATCTTGCTGGAACATTTTGAAAAAGCTTTGTAATTGTAATCTCAGTTCCTCGTTTTGCTTCTGAAAATGTTTCTTCTACTAGTTTGCCAAATTCATAAGCAATCAAATGCCCGACTCCATCTTGACAAGTTTTTAATTCAAAACGTGAAATAGAGGCAATTGATGGAATTGCTTCTCCTCGAAAACCTAAAGAAGATATTCTAAATAAATCAAAATCACTTCTTATTTTACTTGTGGCATGTCGTTGAAAACATAGTAAAGCATCTTCTTTACTCATTCCAATTCCATTATCTGTAATTCTGATTTCAGTTAATCCACTATCAATGATTTCTATTTTTATTGAGTCACTATTAGCATCAATACTATTTTCTACTAGTTCTTTTACAACATTACTTGGTCTTTCAATCACTTCACCTGCAGCAATTCTATTCGCCAAGCTTTCATCTAATACTTGAATCATTCCCATATTAAGCCTCCTTCTTTACCATTTTCTTTAATTCTACCAAGGTTGATAATGCTTCAATAGGAGAAAGATTCATTGGATCAATTTTAGATAGATACGTAACAATTTCTAATTGTTGATTTGAAATGATTGGTTCTTCTTTTTGAATAATTGGTTGAATATCTTGTTTCTCAAATTCTACTAATAGTGAATCTGCTCTACCTAAAATACTCTCTGGTAAATCTGCTAATCTTGCAACATTAACACCATAGGACTTGTTTGCTTTTCCATCCTTTATCTTATATAAGAAGATAATTTGATTATCTTTCTCTTGTACTGATGTATGAACATTTTTAACACTTGTAATTTTATCTTCTAATAGCGTTAATTCATGATAATGAGTAGAAAATAATGTAATACAATGAATATTTTTAGCAATATATTCGACGATTGATTGGGCAATAGCCATCCCATCGAATGTTGCTGTACCTCTTCCGATTTCATCAAAGATAATTAATGAATTTTCAGTTGCATTTCGTAACGCATGGTTTGCTTCCAACATTTCGACCATAAATGTTGATTGCCCAGATACTAAATCATCGCTTGCACCAATTCTAGTAAATAATTGATCAAATATAGGTAAATTTGCTTGTCGACAAGGAACAAAGCATCCAATTTGTGCCATTATTACTGTTAATGCAATTTGTCTCATATAGGTACTTTTACCACCCATATTTGGACCAGTAATTAATAATATATTTTCCTCACTATCCATGCAAATATCATTTTCTACATAATTAGATTTTTTCATTACTTCTTCTATCACACCATGACGCCCTTCATGAATTTCTAAATGATGTTGATTATTAAAGATTGGTCGAATATATTGATTATTGGAAGAAACAGTAGCTAATGCTATGTAAACATCTATTTGTGCAAGTAACTTAGCAGCATCTTGTATTTTATCAACTTGTTCTTTTACGGAATTTCGAATTTGTAAAAACAATTCATATTCAAGGTTCTCTATTTTATCTTGAGAACTTACGATTTTCGATTCCATTTCTTTTAATTCTGGTGTAATAAATCGTTCTGCATTTGCTAAACTTTGCTTTCTTTGATAATTAAATTCATCTTTTACTAAAGGTAAATAACTACGAGTCACTTCAATATAATAACCAAATACTTTATTGAAGCCTACTTTTAAATTTTTAATTCCTGTTTTTACTTTTTCTTCTTCTAAGAAATTAAGAATCCATTGTTTACCGTTCTTACGGATATCAAAATATTCATCTAACTCTTGATTGAACCCTTCTTTAAACATACCACCTTCTTTAATTTGAATTGGTGGTGTTTCTAGAAATGCATTATCAATTAATGAAATGATAGAAGTAAAATCAGAAATTCGTTCTACTAAATCATTAATATAAGGATGATTTAAACTAAGCAACTGGTGTTTTAACTCTGGTAAAAGTGTTAATGATTTTGCAATCCAAAGTAAGTCTCTGGCATTTACATTACCATAAGCAACTCTAGCAGCTAATTTTTCTAAATCATATACTTCTTTTAATACTTCTTTAATCGTTTCTCTTTCAATAAAATTTTGGGTAAAGGTTTCTACTATATCTAAACGATACTCAATATCTTCTTTCGAAACTAATGGTTTATGAATCCATTGCTTTAATAATCTTGAACCCATTGCTGTTTTTGTTTTATCCAACAACCATAATAAACTACCGTATTTTTCTTGACTACGCAAAGTAGATGTTAATTCTAGTGCAGCTTTTGTATGGTAATCCATTAATAAATATGATTCAGCTTTAATTTCTTGTACATTTTGCAAATAATCTAAATCACGTTTTTGAGTTTCCAGTAGATAATTAATTAATAGAGAACATGTTTTTATTTGTTTAAAATCATGAATCTTTATTAATATTTCTTCTTTTTTCTGACTTAAATGAGCATCTTCAAAATAAGAAATTAAGATATTATGTTTTTCTTTTAAATTTAGGTATGTACTTTCTTCTACTTCTTTTGAAACAATCATTTCTCGAACTTGCATACTAAGGACTTCGTTTTCTAATAGATATAATTTTTTATCTAACGTTTCTACAAACATTTCACCAGTTGTTAAATCGCAGAACGCTAACACATAATTAAAATCGAATACACCTAAAGCAGCAATAAAATGATTGCTAGTATCTGTCAGTTGGTTCATAAAAGCACCAGGAGTAATCACTTGTACTACGTCTCGTTTTACAATACCTTTTGTCGCATTTGCGTCTTCCATTTGTTCTGCAATTGCTACTTTATAACCTTTTTCAATTAATTTTTGAATATATCCATTCACAGCATGAAAAGGAACACCACACATTGGTACTCGATCTTCTACCCCTGCATCTCTTCCAGTCAAGGCAATTTCTAGTTCTTTTGAGGCGGTTTTTGCATCATCAAAAAACATTTCATAAAAATCACCTAAACGATACATCACAATTGTATCAGGATATTGTTTTTTTATTTCTAAATATTGCATCATCATTGGTGTATATTTTTGTTCCATGTTACCACTCCCTAACCATTAAATTATAGCATAACCATCATCATTTGACAAAAATTATCAAAGAAAAAACAAGCTTTTTCTTGCTTGTCATTCTTTTATGAAGTTTTGATTTATGACAAAATCAACAGCCGTCACTTCATCAGTGTTCACGATCGTTTCAATATTTAAGAAAACCTCACCTAACACATCACATTTAAATTGTTTTTCAACGACTATTTCTACAGTATGTTCGTTTATGACATTAGCTTTCGAACAATGCGGCTGTAATAAACAAGCAACACTTACATTATGGGATTCTAACAATGAATCAACTTCCATATAAGTGATTGTAAATTCTTCCTCATATTCTTTCTTTTCTAAAAAGACATCACTACTGTCTTCTTTTGAAGCATACCATAAGTTCACATCAAAACTTCCGTTTAAATGTACTTTTCCATCTTTTATATTTGCTGAATATTTATGGTTTACAATCCAGCAACCTAAAACAGAAGCTACGTAATCATCAACTTGAATTTTATAAGATTCAGTAGATTCTATGTTTCCTTTAGCAATAACTGCTTTTGTAAATATTTCTCTTACTGGCATAACGACTCCTCCTTACCTTTACTATATGGAAAGAAAGAACTATTTATGCTCTAATTTATCATAATTGTACTTACTTCATAACTAAAATATGTGCTATTTATTTATAAGTTATTTTGAATGATAGTAATAATCTCTTGTATTATTTTATTTACTTCCTCTTTTTCATATAAATAATTAACAATTAAAGGATGATTTTTTAAAATTTGGATTTTATTTTCATAATCCTGCATCATCTCATCTGAAACAGTACCTTTATTTCTTTGTGAAGAAATCATTTTTTGTAATAGCTTTACTTCTTCTTCTAATCCTTTAACATTCAGTGACTGAATTTTATTCTCATATTCTTTATAGGAAATAACATTTGGATCTTCTAGTAATAATCGATTAATTTGAATCGCAAGTTGTTCTGCCTTATTCATAAATCATTTCACCTTTTAAAGCCCAAGTGCCAGCTTCTGTAATTTTCACTTTGACAATTGTACCAATTGCAGAAAAATCACCTTCAAAATTGACTAGCTTTTGCGACTCTGTATAACCAGTTAAGATATTATGATTACGCTTTGAAGCTCCTTCTACTAATACTTTAACTACATTTCCTATATATGCTTGATTTTTTTGTAATGCATACATATTAACTTTTTGATTTAATTTATACAATCGTAATTGCTTCTCTTCCAAAGGAACATTATCTTCCATTTTAGCAGCTGGTGTTCCAATTCTAGGAGAATAAATAAATGTATATGCATTATCATATTGACAATATTCAACAATATCTATTGTTTCTAAAAATTGATCACTATCTTCATTTGGAAAACCAACAATAATATCCGTAGAGATTGCACAATTAGGTAGTTTCACTTTGATTGTATCAAATAACTTCTTGTACTCTTGAATTGTGTAGCGCCTACCCATTAATTTTAATATCTCATTATTACCAGATTGTACTGGTAAATGAATAAATGGCATTATATTCTCATATTTAGCAATAATATCAATCATCGTATCAGAAAAATCCCAAGGATGACTAGTCATAAAACGAATCCGTGGAATCGAAGTCTTAGCAACCGCTTCTAGTAAAGAGGCAAAAGATTCGCCATTTTTTAAGTCTTTTCCATAGGAATTAACGTTTTGTCCTAGTAACGTAACTTCTTGATAACCATCTTCTATCAGTTCTTGTACCTCATTAATAATATCTTCTTTTAATCTAGAACGCTCTTTGCCTCTAGTATAAGGAACGATACAATAGGTGCAAAATTTATCACATCCATACATGATATTTACCCATGCTTTGTATTTATTAGCTCTAGTAGAAGGAATATTTTCAATAACATCTCCCTCTTTTGACCATACCTCAATGACCATTTCTTTTGAAAAAATAGCATCTTTTAACAACATAGGTAAACGATGTATATTATGTGTACCAAACACTAAATCAACATATGGATAAGATGCTAAAATTTTTGAAACAACTGCTTCTTCTTGAGCCATACAACCACATACGCCAACAATTAATTCTGGATTCGTTCGTTTCATTTTTTTTGCACTACCAAGTTTGCCAAAAAATTTTAATTCTGCATTCTCTCTAATCGCACAAGTATTAAAAATAATAATATCGGCTTCTTCAAAAACAGAAGTAGCAGTATACTGCATAATCTCTAAGATACCAGCAAGTGTTTCTGTATCTCTTTCATTTGCCTGACAACCGTATGTTTGTATATAATACTTTTTATTTTTTCCTAAAGTAGCTATTTCATAAGGAATATTAAATGCATCTTTGATAAAATGAACATCCATTTTCCCTCTTTTTTTTGCTTGGTTCAAAGAAGGACCATTAAAATATTTTGAATAATCTTTTTCTTCCATAACTATCACCTTTTCCAATTACAAAGAGAATTATAACATAAAAAGATAAGGAAACAAAACAGTTAATTATATTTATCTTTTGAACTGTTGAATGAAAAAGTGAAATTAGATTAGAAGAAGAGAAGTGGAAGTAAGTCTTTCAATAAGTGATAGTAATGATGTGTTTATTTTATCTTTATGTATTACTCATAGTGAACTTCACTCCCTATATAGTGGAATTTAACTTTTCACTTTAGTTTTAAAGATAGGTTAAAGATAAAAAAAATAGTTATTGACAAGATACAGATTTCTGCTTATAATGTAAGCGTAATCAATGAGAGTTACTCTTTAAGAGGCTTCACCAACGATACAAATCTTAGACATATATGTTAAAGGGATTTTATCATGTGATAGCTAATTAAAGAGTTTTTTGTTATCACATGGAATACACAGGAGGAGATTATGTTCGAATTTTTAAATAATAAGAAAGTTCATTTATATGCTCCTGTAAATGGACGCACAATTTGTCTTGATGATGTACCAGACAAAGTATTTTCATCGCACATGATGGGTGAAGGAATTGCATTTGAATTTAATGATAATATAGTTTGTTCACCATGTGATGGAGTTATTTCACTTATTCCATCAACATTACATGCTTTTGGAATCTATGCAAATAATGGAGCAGAAATTTTAGTTCACATAGGTTTAGATACTGTTTATCTAAATGGAAAAGGATTTGAAAAACTTGCAACACAAGGTGATAAGGTAAAAAAAGGAACACCTATTATCAAGATTGATAGGCAATTTATGAATCAACAAATAATATCTTTGATAACACCTGTTGTTATAACAAATAGTAATAATTATGATATAGCTATTCATAATAATAGAAGTGTTAAAGTAGGAGAATCGAAGATTTTAGAAGTAAAGAAAAAGTAGCGAGGGATGTTTATGATAGTTATTAAAAAAATTAATAATAATGCTGCTATATGTTTAGATAGTTTAGGCATTGAAGTTGTAGCTATTGGAACAGGTATCGGCTTTCCCCAAGTGCCTTATGAAATAGACAATTTAGGCGTTATTCAAAGAACTTATTATGATGTCGATCCAACATACATCAATTTACTGAATCTAATTTCTGAAGATGTATTTCAAGTAACTGCAAAAATTGTAGATATATTTAAAGGACAGGTCGATTCTGAAGTTAGCTCAAATATTGTTTTTACTCTTGCAGATCACATAGAATTTGCAATTGAAAGAACTAAGAAAAATACCCAAATTGATACACCATTGTTGTATGAAATACAGAATTTGTATGAAATGGAATATGAAATCGGATTAATGGCTTTAAAATTAATATATAAAGATTTAAAGATTCGATTACCAAAAAGTGAAGCTGGAAATATAGCCTTACATTTAATCAATGCACAATCAACAACCTCAAAAAAAGATTCATCTCTAAATATAAATGAAATGTTAGAAGAAGTAACTAATATTATTGGATTCTCATTTCAAATATATATTAATAGAGATAGCTTAAATTATTCTAGATTTGCTTCTCATTTTCAGTATTTAATAAAAAGACAGCAAAAAGGAAAAGCAATCGCTAGCGATAATTTAAAAATGTATGAAACATTGATTAAAGAATATCCAGAAACAGCTAAATGTACAGAAAAAATAAAAGAATATTTAAACGAAGAATTTAATTTTATATTAGATGACGAAGAATTATTATATTTAATTTTACATATTAACAGATTATGTGTTCGAGAGGATTGTTACCGAAAGGGCATCACCCCATCACAATAAGCAATAAATTAAGTTTGCTTTTGCTATGGGGTTTTATTTTAGAAAAGGAGAAAAAAAAGATGGCAAATAAGAAGAAGTATGAAGATTTAGTTAATCAAATAGCAGATTTGCTTGGAGGAATTGAAAATATAAATTTCTTTACACATTGTGTAACAAGATTACGTTTTACTATTAAAGATAGAGGATTAGTTAAAGATGAGGATATTGAAAAAATACAAGGTGTTGTAGGAATCAATTGGGCAGCAGAACAATTGCAAATAATTATTGGTCAAAATGTTAGTGATGTATATAATATGATCTGTGATAAAACAGGATTAAATATGGAAAATCCTGTTGATGAGAACTTAGATGATGTAGATGAAAATAAGAAATTCTCATTAAAAGGATTAGGAAATGCTGTTTTAGGTTATATCTCTCCCGTTATGTTTGGAATTTTACCAGTAATGATTGGTGCGGCTATGTGTAAAACAATCGCCGTTATTATTGGCCCTGGTGTGTTGAATATCGTAGATGAGAGTAATGACTTATATTTACTTTTTATCATGTTGTACAATACATTTTTCTATTTTCTTCCAGTATATTTAGCATATTTAGCTTCAAAACAACTGAAGACAAATGTGTTATTAGGAATGTTTATGGGTCTAATGATTATTACACCAGATTTAGTAAATATGGTTGGAGTGAGAGAAACATTCTCAGTGTATGGTTTCTCTGTACCAGTTGCTAATTATTCACAGACATTTCTTCCCGTTATTGTAGGGATTTGGATAATGTCTTATGTTTATCGCTATTTAAATAAATATATACCTACAGTCATAGCACCTATTCTTGTACCAACGCTTACAATACTAATTATGACACCAATCATGTTAGGCGTTTGTGCACCATTAGGGACATATTTAGGAAATATCCTAGGTAATATATTCATTTCTTTAGTTACTGCCAATGTAGTTATTAGAATCTTAGCCTATATTGGGTTAGGAATTCTATTCCCATACATTATTCTTGGCGGAATGCATATGGTTTTGATAAACTTTGCAATTTTAACATTTTTGGAAAATGGATTTGAAGCCTTCGTATTACCAGTGAGTATAGGATATTCTTTTGCAGTGTACGGGTTAGCTTTAGGAGCTTTCTTAAAATTTAGACAAAAAGAAAATAAAGCAACTGCATTGAGCTGTTTAGCTTCTGGATTATTAGCAGGTATTTCTGAACCAATTTTGTATGGAATTGTATTGAAATATAAGAATGCTATGAAAGCACTTATAATTCCTTGTGCTATTGGAGGGCTGTATTGTGGAATTTTGCTACCAAAAGTATATGTTGCTGGAAGTTTAGTAAACATTTTTTCTACTGTTCCAATGTGGATTGGTGGATCGAATGCCAACGTAATAACTGGTGTTGTTTTGATGATTTTAACATTTATTGTATCGGCAGTATCATCCTATTTATTAATTGATTATAGAACAGATTAGTCATATGCCTTAAGTTTGGATAGATGTTGTATCTGCTTAAACTAAAAAGATATGGGTTTGTTATGTAAATAAAGATGAGGTATGGTATTTATTAAATTTGAGAAAAGACTCTATTCATCGGTATAAGAGTAGTATAGAATCAAGTGATAAAAATTTATAAAGTGAGGTAGAAAAAATGGGTATACCAAAAATTGAATTAAGAAAACTAACAGCAAATGATTTATCAGTACAACCTGATTGTTTTAAAAACGATGTTGATAAAGACGCAGAATGCTATATGTTTGCAAACTATGGAATGTTATTCGTAGAAGATGAGAAAAAGCCTTTATTTTATTTTAGGCATAGCGGAATTAATAATCCACGTTGGGCAGGTATTGTTCATTTAGGAGATGGTCCGTTTTCAACACAGACTAGTGCACATCATAACGATATTGCACAAAGTGATACAGAATGTATACCATGGAAACTAGTAAATGAAGAAAAAGGTATCTATGAAATATCTTCTAAAGATCCCTTTTCCAAATTAAGTTATTCTCCGGATGAATTTGAATGGATCGAAGGAAAAGAAGGATCAATTTTAAATATAAAAGGCAAACCTATCCCTTTTGCAATCTTTGTCCATCAAAATGATATACAAGATACATATATTCTTCAATACGCAACTTTAGAAGGTACCTATGAAGGTAGACCAGTAAAGGGATTTATGGCACATGATAGAATTTTCCATTCTACTATAAATAATGTCGATGTGATCAAACCAGATTATACTTATACTCTAGGAATTTATTCTGGAATTAGAGAAGATGGAAGAAGAGAAATATTTGATGCATATTTCAAGGATGAAAATGGAAAAGGAATTGCAATTTATTGGTTGGAAGGAGAAGATCCGATTTTTACAGATGAATGCGTTATGGAAGCTGACTGGCATCATTTGCCATACGTACCTGAAGGAGATAATACTGTAGTTGCGACAGAAATCACATATAGGATGCCAAATGGACCTGAGATTCACTATACAGGAAAATGGGGAGCAAAAGGGTTTACTGAAAAGCCACGAATTGAAAGAGTTGGTCAGTCTCATTCTTTAGGAACATGGTATGTAGGTAATACACCATATAAGCATACAATTTGGAGTGTTTTAAATGAAAATATGAACGCAACTCCAGAACGTATTAACAAAATGGGTTTAAAAGTTGTTGATTAGTAATGACAAGCGAAAAATAGTCAACTTCTAAGTTCAAAAAAGAATTTTTAGCTTAAAGAAAAAGCAGAATAGTGATATGATTCTCAAAAGTAGACAGTAGAAATAATTAAAAACTGTCAACGAAGGAGAATCATATTTTATTATGCCAAGAAAAAGTAAGTTCACGAAAGAACTAAAAATAGAAGTAGTTAGAAG
>Ga0153996_1000789_pt1 | contig 13773 bp, 11 predicted proteins | sample TSNC080MetaG_FD_104728 | JGI IMG/M metagenome (GOLD analysis project Ga0153996, IMG submission 104728) | Attine ant fungus gardens microbial communities from North Carolina, USA - TSNC080 MetaG | ecosystem: Host-associated > Fungi > Mycelium > Unclassified | place: USA: North Carolina, Lumber...
CACAGTAGTAAAGTGTATAAGTAGGTAGAGAAATGAGCGAGAACTCCATCGAGTTCTCTTTGTCAAACTCTGAACAAAGAGACAGTTGGCTTAATTCCGGTCATCGGACTTTAGACGCTGACATTCTCCCCTTCTAAATGTTCCTTTCTCGCATTCTTGTTTTGCTATGTCTTCCATATCTTGCTAGTATTCCTTCTCAAATTCTTTGATTGCTTTTTTCACGTTTTCCAAATTCTCTCTTTCTTTCCAAGTATCTGACTCCGCCGTGAATCCCTTTCAGCATACCAAGTATTTGTCCTTTCCTTTTACTCGTCACTTGTTCAAGATTCTCTTTACCTCCCATTCTTCTTCTCTCTCAATTATTACTAGAGCTGGTTGCTCCTTTTTCTGCCCCTCTACTTGCCCTACATATCTATGTATTCTACTAATATTGACTACTGGATGTATTTTGATTGTGCTAGGTAGTTCTAATTCAACTGCGTTTGATGATATGATCTTCTTAATCTTATAAGGGCCTATGAATCTTTCTGTCAACTTCTCCGTCTTTCTCCTGACCATCTGGTACTTCAGATCCTTAGTACTCAATATCACTAAGTCCTCTACTTTATAGTCATCTGCTTCTCCTCTCTTCCTATCTGTGTATTTATTTCTTTCTGCACTTTCCCTAGCGCTGCTTTTGCCTCCTCCTGTATTTCCTTCATTTTCTCAATGAATTTTTCTGCTCCCTCATACTTTCCCTTCTTTCTTCTTTCAAACCCTATCCTGGGATCTTGCCCATAGTTTGCTTTAAAGGGCGACGTCCGAGTACTCGAGTGCGTTTTATTATTGTATGCAAATTCTGCCATTTCTAACCATTCTGGCCACTGTTCTTGCCTATGATTGATGAACATTCTTAAGTACTGTTCCAACTCCTGATTGACTCTCTCTGTTTGTTTGTCTATCTGAGGGTAAAATGCCATTGACAATTTACTCTTGATCCCCAGCATCCCATTCAACTCTCTCATTAGTCCTGCCACAAATTGGGACCTCCTATCTGAGATGATACTTTTAGGTAGCCTATGTAACTTCCACACATTATCTCTGAACAACTGTGCTAATTCTTCTGCCAACGTTTTCTCTGTAGTAGGTATGAAATGTACCATTTTAGTTAACCTATTGACTACTACTAAGATTAAGTTGTATCCTTGAGCTAAAGGTAGCTTTGTGATAAAGTTTACTGATATATGCATTCAGGGTTTTTCCAGAATAGAATTGGGCATTAGTTTGCTTGCTGGTGGTTCTGTGTGATTTTTATTTCGCTGACAAGTATCGCACCCCTCCACATATCTCTTCACCTCTTTGGTCACTCCTGGCCACTAAAAGTTCTGGGTAACCAATTCTACTGTCTTCTACTGTCCTCCATGACCTCCTACTAGTGTATCGTGATGTAGCCTGATTATTTCTGTTCTAAGCTTATCATCTTTTGGTATATAGACCTTCCCTTCTTTGTACATAATGCCATCAACTTCTCTCTACTCTTTATCTCTTAACATTTTTACCCCTGCTCTTTTCATTTCTTCTACTACTTTTACTACCTCGTCATCTTTTACTTTCGACTTCCTTACTTCTTCTAGTAGATCTACCCCATCTACTATTATTTCTACTGCCTCTGTTCTTCTTACTTCTAGCCACTTTGGTTTCACCATCATCTCATTTTCATTGTCCTTTTTCACTCCAACCTCCCAGTCTAGTCTTCTACTGAGACTGTTTGCTTTTCCCATCTTGCTTCCTAGAACATGTTTTAATGTAAAGTCAAACCTAGATAGGTACAAAGCCCATCATGCTTGTTTTTGATTCAACTTCTGTGCTTTCATGAAGTATTCAAGGTTCTTGTGATCTGTCCATATCTTGAATTTAACTGTTGCTCCTTCCAGGAAGTGTTTCCATACTTCTAAGCATCTAACGACTGCTAACATCTCTTTGTCATGTATCTCATAGTTTCTTTCTATATTACTTAGAGATTTAGAAATGAAAGCAACTGGTCTCCATTTTTCATCTGAGCATTTCATTGAGAGTACTTCTCTAGTAGCATAATTTGAAGTGTCAGCTTCTACCCTAAATTCTTTGTCTAAATCTGGGGCCGCTAATACTGGTCTGCTAATGAAGATCCTTTTCAGCTTGTCAAATGCTTTCTGTTGTGTTTCCTCCCATCACCACTTCTCATCTTTTTGTGTAAGCACGTTCATCGGCCTAGCTACTTGAGAAAAATCTTTAATGAACCTCCTGTAATAGTTTATGAGGCCTAAGAATTCTGACGTTTTTTACATTCTTTGGCTGTGACCAACTAAGTACTCCATCCACTTTCTCTGCCTCCATTTCTATTCCATTAGGTCCTATGATGACCCCTAGGAATCCTATTTTCCTTGCCTTCCACACACATTTTTCCAGCTTGATGTACAAGTCATTCTCCTCCAACCTTCTCAGTATTTCTTTCACAATTTCATTGTGTTCTTCCTTTGTTTCTGTTTCTACCAACACATTGTCTATAAATGCTGCTACTTTTCCCTCATTAATTAAATCCCTTAAGATTTCATTCATCATTGCCTAGAATGTAGTAGGTGAATTTTTTATCCCAAAGAACATTATTGTTGGCTTGAAGAAACCTATATGCGTTGTGAATGCTCCCTTCCATTCATTCCTCTCCTTTATCCTCACATTATTGAACCTCTACCTGAGATCTATTTTGATGAACACTTTCTTACTCCTCATGTTGTCAATCAGCTCCATGATCAATAGGAGCAGGTAATTGTTCTTTATCGTCTGGTCGTTCAGGTTACAGTAGTCCATTACCATCCTTTTGCTGCCATCTTTCTTGCTTACAAAAAACACTGGCAACGTTTGAGATGATTTTGAGGGTCTGATATACTCTTTCCTTAGCTGATCCTCCACAAATTTCTGGACTTCTTCCTTTTCATTTTTGGATAACGGGTAAATCCTTCCTTTTCGCGGTTTAAACGTCTCTTTGAGATCTATAGCATGATCCCAAGTTTTTCTAGTTGGCATTCTTTTCGACCTTACCTTCCCAAACACCTTTTTCCACTTCAGAAATCTTTTCAGGACCATTTTCTCAATTTTCCTGTGGTCTTTCTCTATCTCTTCCTCTTTTCCCTAATTCTCCTTATTATCTATTGTCCATCTGACAATTTTCTCTTCCTCTAGAATCACTGCCCTTTTGACCTTCTCTTTCTTTTGACTCTTTCTACCACACAATGGCAGGCATCTCGTCATTTGAACTTCTCTTGTTTTCCAATTTATCTCGGGGTTATGTGCTACTAGCCATGGCATCCCCAGGATTATCTTCATTTTTTTTAAATTACACACATCTATCCTCATTCTTTCTACATGGCCTTTATAATATACATTGCACTCTACTTGGTGTATAATGGCCCCTCTACTATTGTTTGTTCCATCCATATTTTTGACCATTATTAGCCTATCTAACTTCTGTAGCTTGAACCCATGCCTAGCTACCATTCTCTTGTTCATAAACATCCCTGTTGCACTACTATCCAAGAGTACCTTTACGGTTATGCCCTCATGTGTATTTAACTTTTCTACTCCAATACTCATTCATACTTCTCTTAGCATTTTGAAGGTTCTCCTGACCTCCCTTTGACTACTCCCTTTTTTGGCTGCACTTTCTGACTCTCTTGGTCATGCACTACTTTGCTGTGCTTTTCCCTCTATGGAGTGCGCCACCTTCTCTCTACATCTATACCATTTCATCCCTTCTAATTTTCTTCTGGAGATTACTCCCTGTCCTCTATTGTCTTTCACATAACATCCCTGGTTTCCACACCTCTCGCAAGCTAGGTACAAAACCACTACCTCTCTTATGCACTATTCTAGATCCCATAATTGTACCTCTTCTGGGATGCCTTTTCCACAGTGCTCCTCTACTCTTTTTCTTAACTCTTCTACTGAGCTTCTCTTCCACCCTTGCTATGCTTCTCGTGGCTTGGCCACATGTGCCACCTCATCTTCCTCTACTTTCCTTTCTACACCTTTTCCCTAATGGGACGTGCCGGCCTCCTCTCTTGCTGTGCCTTTTGTGGCGTTGTCACATACGCCACCTTCTTTATCCACTTCTATAGTAGACACTCCCTACACTTGTGTCCTTTCTCTCCACCCTCTCCTGCTTTCTTATCATCCTTTCCTTTATATCACACTGCATTACCCTACTTGACAACATTTCAAATTTATTTTTGGGAGCAGCTCTCCTCTTCTCCTTTCCTTCCTTATTCCTGCAATTTTGGGCCAGGTGCCCAAACCCTTTGCAACTCCAACATTCTCGTTCCTTTTTTCCCTCTAATTTTGCCCTTCATGAAGTAAGGGCACACTTTTGTTTGAGTAGATTGCTCATTAATGAATTATATTGTTGCAAAGACATGGTGCTATGTCTCTGCAGGGGTATGGAAGTAATGTTGATTCTTGCTAATTACAACTATGTCTGCTAGGGCACAAGATTTTCACCTAGCCAGATGCCTACTGCCCTACTAACTACTGTCTTAATAATAGAATTAGACTATCACCTCAAGGAGAGGATCCCTACTCTAGATGGCCTTCTAGAAGTAACCATCACTCCTCTGCATGTATCACTCACAATGGAGTGCAGTACAAGGTTTCTACTAAGAAAACAATAACTAATAACACTACCTAGTTGCAAGGTCAGGTCTAGAACATGATGCCTGGGTTTGGTACCACATCTCCACCTGCAGTCCCTAACTAACTGCAAAGTCCCCTTAAGCCAAGGGCCTGGCTATATATGGAGGTAGCTAGTGATCGTGATAACCACCAGCCAAGGGTTGATTTATATGAGAGTAAGAGTGAGCAAGGTTCAAGGTGGACAGTGCTCAAGAAGTGGATATCAAGTTCTAGTGTAAGAAAGCTAAACTCCAAGCTGGAATAAAGCCAAACTTGCTCTTTGTTCAGCGATTGACAAAGAGAACTCAATAGAGTTCCCATTAGATTTTCTACACTACTTATACAATTACTACATGGTCTGTGCACTATCTTCCCACACCTATCATGTGACATTGTAACTCCTTGTTATGTGACATTGTGACACTTGTGATATGACACTTTCCCACACTCCCTTCTGTGTAGTAAGTCCAAGATAAAATAAAAGGAAAAGAAAAGAAATATAAATAATAACTTAGCTGTTTTACCAAGTCATGACACTTTGTTGATAAGGAGATGAGGAAGCCACTCATTGTCACTAGGGTAGTTCCAAAAAGAGATTGAATTGGCTGGGTTCAAGCTGAAGAACTTCCTAAGATTACTAGAGATGGTGATGGAGTAGAGTTAGTAAGGGTGAACATATCAAATATTTTTTGCAGCTGGAATGGCATCTGTGATAATGATAATTCTTTGGATGCCTAGGAGATGTGTTGCTTGGGTGATGCCATACCTCATAGCAAAGAGTTTGGCTTCTACAGAAGTAATGTTTATGACATGGTGGATGGTTTTGGAAATGATAATCTGTTCTTTTCAAATATGGAATACAAATGTAACCACTTTGTTTTTGATGCTGGTGTCAGCTATAATAATAGCAGTGTCAGGGTATATATAAGAGTCTTGATAGACATTCTTAAGATGGTTGAGATAGGTGGTTTTGGCTTTGGTATCTTTATAACTGACTATGTTAAAGGAAAAACAATTAGGAAAATTATCTACTAAACAAAAACCTAGTGAGAGTTCTTTGTTGAGACTGTCAAAGGCTAGAAGAACTTCATTGAGGCAATGGTTGATATCTGCTATGGGACTCTTGACTTTCAAATCTTATTTGACAGTAAGTTGACTAGTAGCCATACAATGAGAGGTAGCTAACTTGGAGTATTGAGAGTCTAAAAGCATGTTTATGGCATGTTGTTTTGGGAGCAAAATGGCTTGCAGATGATGATGTTCTATGAGTTTCTTAAGATAGAAGTGAATAGAAATAAGACCTGCAATGGTTTCTATACCCTACATTGGTGATATATGAAAGGCTCTAGTGATCCACAGAGCTACCCTTCTTTGCATTTTCCTTAAGGCCTTGAGAGGGTAGTAAAGTAGGGCTCCTTTGAAAAACCATAGTTGAAATCCGTAGAGAGCAATGGAAAGAACACAAATTCTATAAAGAAGGTATTTATGCACTAGAAAAAGACCTCTTATAGAGTTACCAAGTAAATTCATGCCTTTGATAGTAGATAATGCTTTGTTAGCATAAAAGTGGGTATGGTATTGAAATGAGAGTTTTTGTTAAAGAAGAATTCTAGGTACTACTAGATTTTCTTGGGTTTGAGTATTGATCCACCTAGTGGCCTAAGTCTAGAGAAGAGGGTTTTGTCTTTTTTGTCAATCTGAAGAAGTGGAAGACTTCAGATTTTTTGTGTTTAATCATAAGACTGAATTGGTTAAAGAGAGAAGAGATAATACTATAGTTGATGTAAAGGATTGCATTTGATTTTTCATAACTCTTCTCCTGAGAAATAAAAAGTCCATTGTCAACAAAAGATAGAATAGAAGAAGGAATAGAGAGATTTTTTGTTTTTTTTTTGAAAATATAGAAAAGAAGAATAATGTATAGAGCCAAGAGAATAGAAGAGAGAGCAAATCCCTATTTTATGCCAATATCTGTATTGAATAGTGATGTGGAATGATTCCATATGTATTGAGTCTGTCTGTTAATTAAATAGTTAGAAAAGAAGCAGGAGATTCTAATGTCAAAACCAGCTTTAGTTGGGATCATTGAAAGGAATTAGTGATTAAGAAAAAGAAAAAATTGAGCTATGTTGAAAACCAATGTGCTCATATAAAGGCCTTTAACCTAGCTTGTTCTAATAAGGTAAATCAGAAATATACCTATATCCATTGTTGATCACTGTCTGATTTCTCTTAGTTGGTTAGGATGAAAGAAATTAAAAGAGATAGAGTAAATTTACATTTGACTACTTATCACTTTTTCAATTAGTTTATCCAGTGCATTGAGAAGGACAATTAGACAGAACATTTTGGGTATGTCATAGGATGTCTTATTAGTTTGGGAATGATAATAAAGGTAGATTTTTTGAAGTGTGTTGGCTAGTAACTAAGGTTGATACAAGCACTTGCTATGTTCATAATATTAATGGTACACTAGGGATTACAGAGTACCTTTTTAAGATAGCTCCAAGAAACATGGTCTAGGCCAGGTATCAATAAACTATTGTACTTTTGAGAGCATCATGAATTTTGGTACTCAAAAAAAAAGACTATTTCATAGGTTAACTGTTGGGGATTTCATCTAGCAGTCAAGTGTTTATTGGTCTATCCTGGGCTGAGTTATAGAACTGGTGTAGCACTTGTCATAGATTGTCTAATTCAATGCACAGTTAGCCATTGGACTTAATAGTTTTGATAGCTGGTAGCTTTCATTTCTTGACCTAGTTTATAAGATCCTATAGTTTTTTATTGGTTGAGGCAATTTCTTGGATTTTTTTGTTAAAGAAATTTTGTTTAGTTACCCTGGTTATCTTCTTGAATGAGATCTAATCTCATTTTATTTTAGATTGTCAGTAGATTGCAAGGTTCCTACTATACTCCTTAGTTCTACCACTCCTTGGATCATTTTGTTATATTGACAGATTTGGAGTATTTATTCCAGAGGTCTTTGATGATTAACACAAGCTCCTAGGTAATATGTTCTAAGGTTTCTATATCAAAGATATTAGTTGTGTCCATAGCACTAAGCTTATTGTCCAATTCCTTAATGAATTCCTTTTTCTCTTCACTATCTTTGGGGATAGACTGTTTCTTTATTTGGATATGTTTCTCTTCAATGGTTATTGTTGTAACTAGAGGAGCATGGTCAGATTGTCATGACTTGGCAAAATGTCTAAGTCATTTCTATTTTCTTTTTCTTTTAGTTTCTTTTATTTTGGACTTACTACTATAAGAATAGAGCATAGGAAGACATCATGTGATTTGGTCACATATTTTGTTATGTCACAAGTCACAGTCACAATATGTGATAAATGGGAATAACATAAGGACTATGGAAGGATATTGCACAGCCATCATAGTAAGATATATAAGTAGTATAGAAAATCAAACAGGAACTCTATCAAGTTCTCCTTGTCAACTCTGACTTGGAGTAGACTTAAGTCATCATGGCTAGAGTCTTACACAAATAGATTTCATAGTTCAAATAAGATTTGATAGTTGTTAAATTCTTTTGCATTAGTATACAAGAACATTAAATCTATTACTGAATTTGAGTCTTGAGGGTTGTCAGTATATTATGTGGGGACTAGATTAGTAGGAATGGATCACTCTAGATTAAAATTGTTAGTGATTTCAAGGAGAGCATCTGTATATAATGAGTGGTATAAGTATGATAGATCCTAGTTGTTGTCTTTAATATTAAAATCTCCTGTCATAATGAGGTCAATCTAAATAATGTCCTTATTATCCTTTAGATAATTTAAGACACTCTGTTGATCATTAGAATAAATATTGAGAAGGAAGCATATAATGTTGCAATTAAAGAATAATACAAGATTAATATCTCAATGACTGATGATGTCCTTTTAAAGTAAAAAATATAGCTTTATAAGTCTATTGTTGATATATGTAATGACTCTTGGATGATTGTTAGCTAGACAGGGGTTTCTTGTAAATGTTGTCCAAGAGAGGTAATTTAGAGCTCCTATGAGGTCTTTATCTTCCTTTGAGATTAAGCTAAGGATTTGTCTTATAATAGACTAAGAGAGTTCTTGAATAAAAATTATATCAAAATCTTTTTTATTCTTGAGGATAAGAGTAATAAGCAACTTGTTCTTTTAAATATTCTGTGAGAATACTTTTAAGGACTTAACAATCATTATTTGATGCTGCTCACAGCTGAGCAAATTGAGTTTGAGCTCTTGAGCTTTCTTGAAGTACTATTTGTAGTTGAACTAGTATTTTCAGAAGAGGCATTCATAGCTGTCTGCTTGGTGTTCTCTCTTATAGTTGATATACTTAAATATGTGGGGGCATAGTTCTTTCTTCTTGGTTTCAAGTCTAGAAGGTTTAGCTTTATGTGCCTAGCAAGTGAAAGTAATATGGTCCTACTTCTAGTAGTTCTTATATTAAGGAACTCCTGGGTTCATATTGGTCTCTTATATAGTAGCAATGTATTAAAACTTTTGTTGATGAGTTTCTTAGCATTAGTGCCATTTTGAGAGTCCTAGGTATCAACCCAGATGATAACTAAATCAGATTTTGGGGAGGCCTTAATGACATGTAATTTAGAGACTAAAATAATAACATTGAAGATATGAGTTTTCTTTAATACCTCTTCAATTTGATTATAATGTAGTGACTTAGCCTGAGACAACTTAATTACCCTCCAAGTCTAAGTTGACAAGGAGAACTCAATAGAGTCTCTATTTATTTTTTATATACTACTTATACAACTACTACATAGTCTGTGCACTATTTTCTCACACTCATCATGTGATCCCATCATGTGATATGATATATGACATTTGCCATATGGCACTTTCTCACACTTCCTTGTATAGTAAGTCTAAAATAAAAATAAAATAAAATAAAATATAAATAATAACTTAGCCATTTTGCCAAGTCATGATACCACTTCCCTTTTAGGTTTTCTCATCCTAAGAATTTTTACAGCTTATAGTATCACAAACTTCATTCAGTCATATCTCTATCAATTCTTCGACGATTCCCATAGTCTCAAAGCCAGCTTAAAGCCCTTAAAAAGACCTTTCGATCGATGCCAGTCATGTCTCAAGGCAATCAATAATGGCTGAGATATTAAGCAGATCAACTGGTAACTACTATGTTACTGTTTATTAAATTGCTAATATCTCGGAAACCACCATGATCAATGCTTCGGTTCTAGGCTCAGCAGAAGCCTTCTTCATAATGCTCAGAATGAGCTTAGAACAACCTCGAGGCGATTAATATTAGTGGAGATATAAAGGCCTCAATATTTGTATATGGACTTTATTAATTACCCATAGATAGTCATCTGTCCTTTTCTTAGAACAAAGGACAGCCTCCATATGGTTAGGTTATCACTATTTCTAACACAAAGGTACTACCATATGTAGAACAATAGGTAGTAGCATGTGATGATCTGTCCTAGTGTACAGACCATCACAATTATGTATATAAGGACTCATAGTCTAAGGATTAGACCTCAGACTTAACAATATCTTTTGTCACTTGTCTAACTTCGCATTTTTGAACTCTTTAAAGTATCAAAGCACCCATCACAAATAGTAAGTGACCATTTGTGATAGTTTGTTAAGTCTACTGTTTTCTGTCCCTCTTGTTTCTGCAAAGAACATAGAGGTTGTGTTCATTCCAGATGAGGGTCCTGGGGGCTATGAGGGTGTCTCTGTTTCTGTAAAAGGACAGAAGACTTACTGAGAGCTCAGAGTAGATTTCTGTCAAGGACCTATTTTTATAGTAAGCTAGACCCCAGGCGTAAAAGAGGAAGGTTTGTCTCTTAGAATAATGGGAGCAGGCTAGCTTGTGCATCACAGCTGGTCCTGAAAGACTTCAAATTTGTGTAAACATTTCTAAAAAACCCTTGCAGGTGGCTGGAACCACTCTAAGAACCCCTATTCCTCCTCTATATATGACGTTAACTCTCCCCCTCAAAAAAGGACTTATCATTGATGTTAGAAGGACACTTTTAGAGTAGTATAGTGTAGTTTCTACTCACACACTTTATCTGCTAAAATAAGAATGTTGTGTTCACTTTTGCCCCCAAACTATGCCTACCATCAGAAACACCAAAGACTTTTGCTGAATGTCTCTTACTGAACTAGAAGAGTACACCAAACAAGTCATTACTGGAGAGAATACAAATAAAACCCACTCCATCTACAAAAATCCTATAACAAAAAGCTTGTTAAAACAGACCTTTACTAGCACAAAGTAGATAACTTCTACTTCACATCCTATCCCCCAGAACTACATTTTCGAAAAAACAAAGCAGTTATTACATATAAAGGAGTACAAAGAACTCCTGAAACCCACCTTGGATCACATATTACCATTTTACCAAGATGAGTGAAAACAAAACCTAGGTAGAGGATTTACAGTATAACTCTCTGTAGAAATGGTTCAATAGACTATAGGATGTATTATAAAGCTAGAAAAAGTTGGTTGCAAACTCATAGCTTAAAAAGTAGAGAATAATAAAAGATGCTTGTAAATATCTCAAGAATGTAGATTTTTCCAAACCAGCTAGTAAAGTACCAGAAATCTGTGAAGCTCTCCTAGAGCTCAATACTATACTCCTATAGACATATTATAACTGGAATGGTACTCAGTGTAACACAATGGTATTAAGAGGCTAAAATTGAATGTTTTTATCCTTTTATCCCCTTGAAAACCATACTCAAGAACTGTAAAATACAAAAAAAAAGTCGACAAACACCAATATCACTGTTGCTATACTTTGCCATATATGACAAGGTGCAGGGTTGGATGTTAGTTCCTAGGGTGATCATGCCTAGGAACTCACCAAGTAATACAGATAAAGAGATGACAAGGAGGGAGATAAGAAGGAATTAACAAGTGCTCTAGGTCAATAAAAGACCTAGCAAAAAAAAAAGAAGAACTTTGTTCAAAGTTCATATCAACAAAAGTTATCCCTGATAAAGCGGCGAAATGTGCTTATCACTTACAACAAATTCATGGGACAACTATCTTAAAACTATCAATAAAAAATATATAAGGCCTTACAAGGCCCAGGGCACAATATTTGGTACAGAGGCAAAAAAGAAGAGAAAGTAAAAGAAAGAAGGATCTGGATATAGTGGAAAATAGATGAGATTCAGAAAAAGAAAGGACTTGTGATACTGCCAAAAAAGATAAAGTACTGAAAAAGGCTTTAAACAAAATCACTGGATAGTTACAACAAATTTGGTCATAAGGGCAATTGTTCTTAGAAGAACCTCTTCCTAGAAACTATCTCCACTAGGTTCAAGCAAGATAAATCAGTTGTTTAAAACATGGCTGATAAAACTATTGGAGGAAAAAAGAGATGACCTAGACTCCTCTCCTGAGGCCATTTATGTAAAACAACACGTCAATTGAGGAAATCTTTGATCCTGTTCCCCCAAGTGGGAAGGGAAAGAGGACTCCCAAATTGAATTTACCTTGAGATTATAAAATATAATGTCTATAATCTACAGTCAGAGGAAAGTATACCCTCTATTAGCCTACAAAGTTAGAAGTAGTACTGGAATCTTGTAGCATGTAACAAAACTACCTCCCTTAAAAATATTCCAGTTACACTTTGGGTATACAACACAAAAGTATAGACCAAGGCTTTAGTTGATTTGGGAGCTACTACGAACTTCGTTGATAGAGTCATCATGAAAAATAATAACCTGGCAACACATAAACTAGCAAATTCATATCGTATAATCAATGCAGATGGCACTCCCAACAAGGCAGGACAAATAACTGAATATGTCTGAGCTTATGTAGAAATTGGATCTCACAAGACGACCCAATATCTTTTTGTCACTAACCTAGGGAATAAGGAGATAATGATTGGCTACTCATACTTGTATAAGCATAATCCAAATATTGATTAGCAAAAAGGTCAATGGAAGTTTACCAGGTGCCTGGATATATGCACTAATAAAGTCTGTAAAACACGAAATATAGAAACAGGAGCTAATGAGCTTCACCTCAAAATAGATGTCAGTGGATTCCCCTTATTGGACAACATAGAAGATGAGGACCCCGACAACCACATTCTTAGTTAGGCAGACACAACTGACCCAGGCAGTCATCAACAGACGATGATAGTTGCAACTATACTCAACAATCGAGACCAATATGGGGACTCAGATTGTAAAGACATAAAGACCTGGAAGGCTCATGTACCAGAATAGTTACACGAGTATGGAAATGTGTTTTCAAAACATAAGTCAGAGAGAATGCCATTATGGAAATTGTATAACTATGCTATTGACTTTATAAAAGGCGCAAAGCTTCCCAAGCCAGCAAAGGTCTATCCACTATTTTTAGTGAAAAGAAACTCTCTTGACACATAGATTGATGAAAAACTTAGAAAAGGTTACATTTGTCCATCTACTAGCCTGATAGCAGCTCCATTCTTCTTTGTAAAGAAACACGATAGAAGCTTACGACCTATTATGGACTATAGAGCCCTTAATGCAATTACTGTCAAAAATCGCTATCCAATCCCTAGAATAGCTGACTTGATTGAATCACTCAGCAAAGCCTCAATCTTTACCAAAATTGATTTGAGGTGGGGATATAACAATGTTCGCATCAGAGAAAGGAATGAATGGAAAACGGTGTTTATTACAAGACGAGGCCTCTTTGAGACAACTGTTATGTATTTTGGGTTCTCCAATGCACTAGTGATATTCCAAAGTATGATGAACAATATACTTGGAGATTTGATTCGCATTAGATTAGTAATAGTATATTTAGACAACATTTTAATATTTGGGACATGTTTGAAGGAACATAAATGACTGGTCAAAGAAGTGCTGAAAAGACTTCAATTTAATAACCTTTATGCTAAAGCAGAGAAATGTTTCTTTGAACAAAGTAGCATCAAATATTTGGGTGTAATAATATCAGAAAATAAAGTACAGATGGATAAAGAGAAACTTTCAGGAGTTCTAGAGTGGCCAGTACCAACAAAAGTCAAGCAAGTACAAGCATTCTTAGGCTTTGTGAATTTCTATTGTAGGTTCATTA
>Ga0153996_1000791_pt1 | contig 13763 bp, 13 predicted proteins | sample TSNC080MetaG_FD_104728 | JGI IMG/M metagenome (GOLD analysis project Ga0153996, IMG submission 104728) | Attine ant fungus gardens microbial communities from North Carolina, USA - TSNC080 MetaG | ecosystem: Host-associated > Fungi > Mycelium > Unclassified | place: USA: North Carolina, Lumber...
TACCACAAGGCAGCGAATTAGCAGCAGGTGATGAGGTAGAAGTCGTACAAAGCGAAGAAGGAAAGAAAGCTAGTGAACCAGTAATTAAGAAAGTAGTAGCTCTAGATGAAACAGTGACTCCAGTAGTACCTCAAACAGGAGATACTACTACGATAAATGGAATATTAGGAATAGGAATGATATCATTAATCACAATGTATTATGTATCAAAAAAGAAAGAAGAACAACAATAAAAGATTGAAAAGAAGAGATGCCAAATTGACATCTCTTCTTTACTTAATAGGTAACTCTAAATTTTAGTGGGGTGTCAAATAAAAAGTTTTAAAATGTGATCGAGTCAAAACAGTCTTCATTATAATTTAATGGTCAAAATTAGTGTGTCTTTAATGTATTGTATTTTAGTGTGGAAAACTCATCTGGATAAAATAACTATATCAATTTGCATAATTAAATTGCACTTATTTGCAGGATTTAATTCTACGTCTTGGTAGAATTTACTTTTACAATTAATAAAATCTGCTTTATTTCAACATGTTTTGAATATTTATATTGACTTTGGGCATTATAATCTGTATAATATAAAAGGTTCTCAACAATTAGAGAATAATATTTATTATAAAAAATAAAACACCCGGTATTGTGGGCTGAAATTCAAAGAAAGGAGAAATGAAATGACAACTATTAACCAATTAGTAAGAAAAGGACGCAGTGATAAAGTAACAAAATCTAAATCACCAGCTTTAAATAGAGGATACAACAGTTTACTTAAGAGAACGACGAAAGATAGTTCGCCTCAAAAAAGAGGAGTTTGTACACGTGTTGCTACTATGACACCTAAAAAACCAAACTCGGCTTTACGTAAATATGCCCGTGTTCGTTTATCAAATGGAATGGAAGTAACAGCTTATATCCCAGGAATCGGTCATAATTTACAAGAACATAGCGTTGTATTAATTCGTGGTGGTCGTGTTAAAGACTTACCAGGGGTACGTTACCATATTATTCGTGGAACTATGGATTGTGCGGGAGTTAAAGATCGTAAGCAAGGACGTTCATTATATGGGACAAAGAGACCAAAATAAAAAATAAGAAGATGTTTGGAAGGAGGATACAAGGATGCCTAGAAAAGGACCCGTTGAAAAAAGAGAAGTATTACCAGATCCAGTGTACAATTCTAAATTAGTTACAAGATTAATTAATAATATTATGCTTGATGGTAAAAAAGGAGTTGCTCAAACAACTTTATATGAAGCCTTCAAGAAAATTGAAGAAAAAGCTGGACGTCCAGCAATGGAGGTGTTTGATCAAGCAATTAACAATATTATGCCTGTATTAGAACTGAAAGCAAGACGTATTGGTGGAGCTAACTATCAAGTACCAATTGAAGTTACACCAGAAAGAAGAGTTACGTTAGGTTTGCGATGGTTAGTTAATTATTCTCGTTTAAGAAATGAATATACTATGGTAGATCGTTTAGCAAACGAAATAATTGATGCATCTAACGGAACAGGTGCGTCTGTAAAGAAGAAAGAAGATACTCATAAAATGGCAGAAGCAAACAAAGCATTTGCTCACTTCCGTTTTTAATTAATTATTTTAGAAGGGAGAAATTTACCAAATGGCTCGACAATTTTCATTAGAAAACACACGTAATATTGGAATCATGGCTCATATTGATGCTGGTAAGACAACAACAACTGAACGTGTTCTATATTACACTGGTAAAATTCATAAAATTGGTGAAACACATGAAGGTGCTTCACAAATGGACTGGATGGTACAAGAGCAAGAGCGTGGTATTACGATAACTTCTGCTGCTACTACTGCACAATGGAAGGGACATAGAGTTAATATCATTGACACTCCAGGGCACGTAGACTTTACGGTTGAAGTTGAACGTTCACTACGTGTATTAGATGGAGCAGTCACTGTTTTAGATGCTAAAGCAGGGGTTGAACCTCAAACTGAAACAGTATGGCGTCAAGCGACTACGTATAGGGTTCCTAGAATTGTATTCTGCAATAAAATGGATGCAACCGGAGCAGATTTTATTATGTCACTTGAATCTTTAGATAAAAGATTAGGTGCTAATGCAGTTGCGATTCAGTTACCAATTGGTGCTGAAAATAATTTCATTGGAGTAATTGATTTAGTGGCAATGAAAGCAACGATTTACAAAGATGATAAAGGGGAAGAGATAGAAGTTATTGATATCCCTGAAGATTATAAAGATCAAGCTGAAAAGTATCGTGCTATCTTATTAGATACGGTAGCTAACTTTGATGATGATTTAGTGATGAAGGTAATAGAAGAAGAAGAAGTTACTGAAGAAGAGTTGAAAGCAGCAATTCGTAAAGGAACATTAGCAGTTGAATTATTCCCAGTATTATGTGGTTCTGCTTATAAAAACAAAGGAGTTCAACTAATGCTGGATGCAGTTATTGATTACTTACCTGCTCCTACTGATATTGAATCAATTAAAGGTACGAATGCGAAAGGTGAGGAAGTTGCACGTCATTCTGATGACAATGAACCTTTTTCAGCATTAGCATTCAAGGTTATGACTGATCCATTCGTAGGAAAGCTTACATTCTTTAGAGTTTATTCTGGTAAAATAAAATCAGGGTCTTATGTTTTAAACTCTACAAAAGATAACAAAGAAAGATTAGGTCGTATACTTCAAATGCATGCTAATAAACGTGAAGAAATTGATGAAGTATATTCTGGAGATATTGCTGCAGCAGTTGGATTAAAAAATACAACGACTGGAGATACGCTTTGTGATGAAAAGTCATTTGTTATTTTAGAGTCAATGGAATTCCCAGAACCAGTTATCAACGTTGCTATCGAACCTAAAACGAAACAAGACCAAGATAAATTAGGATTTGCATTAGGTAAATTAGCAGAAGAAGATCCAACATTTAAAACATATACAGATGACGAAACTGGAGATACTATTATTGCTGGTATGGGTGAGTTACACTTAGATGTAATTGTTGATAGATTAAAAAGAGAATTTAAAGTAGAAGCGAATGTGGGAGCTCCACAAGTTGCCTATAGAGAAACAATCAAAAAAGCAGCAGAATGTGAAGGTAAGTATATTCGCCAATCAGGTGGTCGTGGTCAATATGGTCATGTTATGATTCGATTTGAACCAAACCCTGGAAAAGGATTTGAGTTTGTTGATGCTATCGTAGGAGGAAGTATTCCAAGAGAATATATTAATCCAATTAAAGTTGGACTTGAAGATGCATTACAAACTGGTATGCTTGCAGGATATCCAGTATTAGATATCAAAGCAACTTTATTTGATGGATCATATCATGATGTCGATTCATCAGAAATGGCATATAAGATTGCAGCCAGCATGGCATTAAAAGATGCTGCTAAAAAATGTGGAGCTGTTATCCTAGAACCAATTATGTCAGTAGATATAACTGCACCAAGCGAGTATATGGGAAGCGTTATGGGTGATGTATCTAGTAGACGTGGTCGTATAGAAGGACAAGAAGATCGTGGTAACGCAGTAGAAGTTCAGTCTATGGTACCATTATCAAATATGTTTGGATATGCAACGGATTTACGTTCATTTACTCAAGGACGTGGAAATTATACAATGCAGTTTGATCACTATGAGGAACTACCTAAGAGTATTGCAGAAGAAGTTGTTAAGAAGAGCGGTGCAAAATAGTCTTGGATAATTAATAATAGTGTTGATTTTGTTAACTATTTAATTTAAAATAGAAGTGAAATAAATAAAATATTTAGGAGGAAAACCAAAAAATGGCTAAGGAAAAATTTAATCGTGGGAAAGCTCACGTAAATATTGGTACTATTGGTCACGTTGACCATGGTAAAACTACTTTAACAGCTGCTATTACAACAGTATTAGCGAAAAAAGGTGGAGCAAAAGCAATGGATTATAATGCAATTGATAACGCTCCAGAAGAAAAAGCACGTGGAATAACAATCAATACATCTCATGTTGAGTATGAAACTGAAACTCGTCACTATGCACATGTTGACTGTCCAGGTCATGCTGACTACATCAAAAACATGATTACAGGAGCAGCTCAAATGGATGGAGCTATCTTAGTAGTTGCTGCTACTGATGGACCAATGCCACAAACTAGAGAACATATCTTATTATCTCGTCAAGTTGGTGTACCATATATCGTAGTATTTTTAAATAAATGCGATATGGTAGATGATGAAGAATTATTAGACTTGGTAGATATGGAAGTTCGCGAATTATTAGATGAATATGAATTCCCAGGAGATGATACTCCAGTTATTCGTGGTTCTGCTTTAAAAGCACTAGAGGGAGATGCAAAATGGATCCCTGCAATCGATGAATTAATGGATGCTGTAGATACTTATATTCCAACTCCAACTCGTGATACAGACAAACCATTCTTAATGCCAGTAGAGGATGTATTTACTATTACTGGACGTGGAACTGTTGCTACTGGGCGTGTAGAACGTGGTATGTTAAAATTAAATGAACCAATCGAAATTGTTGGTATTACTGAAACTAGAACAACAGTTGCTACAGGAATCGAAATGTTCCGTAAATTATTAGACTTCGCAGTTGCAGGAGATAACGTAGGAGTTTTATTACGTGGAATTAACCGTGAAGAAATTCAACGTGGGCAAGTATTAGCTAAACCTGGTTCAGTTAATCCACACCAAAAATTCAAATGTCAAGTTTATATCTTATCGAAAGATGAAGGTGGACGTCATACTCCATTCTTTGCAAACTATAGACCACAATTCTATTTTAGAACAACTGATATTACTGGTGTTATTGAATTACAAGATGGTGTAGAAATGGTTATGCCAGGAGATAACGTTGAACTTATTGTTGAACTAATTAACCCAATCGCAATTGAAAATGGAACTAAATTCTCAATTCGTGAAGGTGGAAGAACTGTTGGTGCAGGGAACGTTTCAGAAATTATTGAATAATTTTAAAATTATATAAAATTAATAAAAGTAACATAATCAAATGTTGCTTTTTTAATGCATATTTTCCTAATTAAAAGAATAGTATTATAATAGGAATTTTAATCATATAGGATTATTTGTTTATGAACTTAAAATAGCAAAGCTAATTATTGTGTTAACAAATGGAATAAAATAAGTACACAATATATAGCTAAAAGCTATTAAAAAACTTAAATGTGAACTAAATATGAATTATTTCTATGATATCGCTTACTTTCTGTTGACTTTTTGTTATGAAAGCGGTACAATATTTGTGTTGATAGGCTAAGGTGAAAATCTAGCTTAACACGGGGTGTTAAATAATTAATATTTAGCATTTGAACATAGTTCATGGTGAAGACCATAGTCTAAAATAACATTTCGCTGATACTGGTTATTTTAGAAACTATGAATAGTAACAATTAAATAAGGGGAGGAAACTATGAAATTTTTAGAAGAAAAATTTGTGCCGTTAGCTGCTGCCATCGGATCACAAAAACATCTATCTGCAATTAGAGATGGATTTATTGTAATTATGCCTCTTTCAATTGCTGGGGCGTTAGCAGTATTATTGAATAACTTCCATCAAGTGTTTAACCCAGATGGATTAGACATACCTGGCATTTATAAAGGGTATAACGACTTTTTAACAAATACACATTTAAGAGAAGTGTTTGGGGCTGTAGGTAGAGGTTCATTAGACATGATTGCAATTACTGCAATGGTATGTATCGCTTTACACATGGCACAATCAAATGGAGCAAGAGTTCCTGTTGCAACTTCAGTTGTAACATTAGCTTGTTATTTTGGATTATCACCTGCTCCAACTGTATCTTTAACTGACTTAGACGGTAAGGCTATTACTGATTTAACAGCGGCTGGAATTAAATCAGCAAGTGCTGGAGGAGTAGACGCTAGTAAATTAGGAGCTCAAGGTTTATTCGTAGCAATGATCTTAGCTTTAGTTGTTGGGGAAATATTCCCAAGATTATCAAATAATGATAAATTAAAGATTACGTTACCTGATGGTGTACCACCAGCAGTAGCAGCATCTTTCTCATCTTTACTACCTGCCATGATTACTATCTTCTTAGTAGTAGCAGTTGGTAAATATATTGAAATTTTATCAGGAAGTAACATTTGGGTTATTATCAATAAATTTGTGGGTGCACCAATCTCTGATGCTTTAGGAAGTATCTGGACAATGATTATTGCATTCCTTATGATTGGTTTATTATGGACATTCGGTATCCATGGTGCTAATGTTGTTGGATCTCTTATTAGTGCACCAACAACTATCTTACAATTAGAAAATACAGCAGCATATGATGCTCATGAAACACCAAAACATAACTTCCCAGGTATGCAAGCAGCTTATGCATTCTTAGGAGGTTCTGGGGCAACATTAGGATTTATTATCGCAATCTTCATTTTCTCAAAATCAAAAGCAGAAAGAACAATTGCAAAATTATCAGTAGCTCCTGGAATATTTGAAATTAATGAATCTATGACTTTCGGTATTCCAATCGTATTAAACCCAGTATACATGGTTCCATTTATTTTTGGACCAGTTATTCTTGGTGTATTATCATGGGTTTTAATGGATATGGGTATTTTAGGACGATGCGTTGTTGGAGCACCATGGGTTACACCACCAATTCTTATTGGATTCTTATCTACAGGTGGACAATTCTTTGCGGCAATCTGGAATGCAATCGAGTTAGTACTATTAACAATTTGGTGGGCACCATTTGTTATGATTTCTAATAAGGTTAATGCATCTAACGAAGCTGAATAGAAATAACTTTATAGATTATCTAAGTATCAGCTAAACTGTAATTCGTACGAATTACAGTTTTTTTTTAACAAATAATAAATAGATAGTTTACATATAATCTCTTTCTTATATTGCTGAGAATGGTAGCAAATTAAAAAATACAAGAAAGGCTATGACATCATTTCATATCTATAAAGTAACTATATCACATTTATTTTTTATTGTATTAACAACTCAGCTTTAATAATAAGAGGTGATTTATTGTCATATAAAACTTAAAGTGCTTACTGGTATTCATATTGACAAACAAAATGAATTTCGTTACAATTAGTGTAGCAAATAAAACTCGTTTTTAATAGGAGGTAAATTATGAAAATTATTGTAGTGTGTGCTGCAGGAATGTCTACGACCATGCTGGTTGCTAAAATGAAAGAAGCAACTAGAAATAGTGATATGAAAATTGAAGTTACTGCCATACCTGAGACTGATGTAAATAATAATATTACAACTGCAGATGTGGTATTATTGGGACCACAAGTACGTTATAAATTAGATGAAATTAAAGAAATATGTAGTCCATTAAATATACCTGTTGAAGTGATTGATACAGTTAAATATGGAATGATGGATGGAAACGCAATTGTTTCACAAGCAATCGAACTTTATCATAATAAATAGTTAATTAATTAATTTGGTTAAAAGAGTGTTATCTTTTAATATAGAAGTTTTCGTATAAGAAAGGAAGATGTAAAATGAACGAAGAAGAACAAGTTGTAATTAATCTTATTGTAAATAGTGGTAGTGCTAGAAGCTCTGCAATTGAAGCAATTCAATATGCTAAAGCCGGTGATTTAGAAAAAGCGAATGAATCTTTACAAAATGCTAAAGAAACAGTTAATTTAGCGCATCATTCTCAAACAGAATTAATCCAAGCTGAAATTAGAGGAGAAAAAGCTCCTTTAAACTTATTAATGGTTCATGCACAAGATCATTTAATGACTTCTTTAGTAGTTATTGATTTGGCGCAAGAATTTATTGATCTTTATGAAAAATTAGGGAAATAATAATTATTAGTTGAAAATTGATAGCAAGCTTTACTGAAAGCTTGCTTTTTCTTTAGTTATGGTATTCATTTTCTCAATAGTTTTTATTGCTTAAGTGTAATTAGAAGTTTACTTTCATTTTCTAATTTAATGCTATACATTATGCGTTAAATTCATAATTTATTTAAAAAAGAACTGCTTGAAAAGAGATAGAGGTAAACTAAAAAATATAATGGAAAAGGATGATTCAATGAAATATGTATTTGGAGTTAATATAACCGATGATAAGGATAATTTAACTGTTGATGGACAAGTATTTGCAGGAAAAACATTACCTACAGAAATGTCAGAATCTATTGAAAAATGTCTTGAAAATAGTGAAAGTTTACAAAATAAAGCAGAGTTACCAATATGGATGCGGATAATTAAGTTGCTAACTGGATTTTTATCTTGTTTTTTAGTAGTGGGTGTTGCCAATGGACTGATGGATGTTCCGATTCGTCAGGCATACGAAAATGCACCATATCTATTTTATTTAATAGCAATATCCGCATTTATTTGGATTGTTTTGCATTTTCTGAGTAAGAGTAAAATAAAAAATGTAGAAAATAGTGATGAGTTTATTAGAAATGTGAATTACGCTAAAGAAGTATTAAGCAATGCATGGGAAGTGTTTGATATTCCAACAGATGCGAAAGAAGTAGATATTCTGACTTTCTTTTATAAATTCAAAAAAGGAAAGATGAAAACTGTTAATGTGAAAGGGTATCAGACGTATGTTAATTTTGTATCTAAGGTATATGTCAAAGATGGAGCTTTATATATAGTAGACATTGAACAAGAGTGGGTTATTCCGCTTGATTGTATCAAAGGTATTAAAAAGATAAACAAGAGAATAAATGTCCCAGATTGGAACAAAGAAATACCTTACAATAAAGGTGAGTACAAAAAATACAATATAACGAGCAACAATATTGGTTTTATTCTTTTTAAACCGTATTATGCTCTTTCTATTGAGTCACAGAAAGAAGAATATGAGCTCTTCATACCGCCATATGAGAAGGATGTCATCTGTTCTTTAATTGAGGAAAGATGTTAGTGACTAAACAAAAGAATAATAAAGAAAACTAGTAGAACTATTCTAGTTAGATAGGGTCATTTAAAGCTGATTTGTAGGTGGTAAACAATGGTTATTCTCACAAATATAAAAAGTAGTTTGATTGTTTTTAAGTGGGTATTCTGTTGTTTCTTTTTCTTTAATAATGATACTTGCTTTAAGTGGAAATTTGATTTCATTTAAGTCAGCTTTATTTTTAAGAACGCATACAATTTCTTTTGTTGGATGTTGATATAAAAGTAGTGTATACATAAAGAAACTATATCCTATTGGATAATGTTTTGCTTTTTGCATCATAAAGCGTAGTTGCTTTTGTGTTATATCTCTTACACTTGAATCTTTCGTTAATCTAGAAAGTAACAAAAGATTATAAGACATGATAGAATTTCCAGAAGGTATAGCACCATCATAGGTCTCTTTTGGTTTTAATATAAGTTGTTCATTTTCTTTACCATAAAGAAAGAAGCCACCATTTTGATCATCATAGAAATCGGCAAGTACCTTATCTGTTAAGTTTTTGGCTCTTTGAAGATAACTTTGTGTAAGTGTCACCTCGTACATAGTAATCATTGCATAAATATAAATAGCATAATCATCTAAAAAAGCATTGCCTGAGACATTACCATTTCGATAACTAACAAAAAGCATATTATCGTTTGATAATTGGTTTTCAATAAACAATATTGCTTTCTCTGCTTGTTTTAGATAGTTCTCATCTTTTAAAATTTTAAAGGCATAGGCTAAAGCAACAATCATTAGTCCATTCCATGAAGTTAATATTTTATCATCTTTATGTAATTTTTCTCTAGATTTTCGATATTCATATACAATAGGTAATAATTTTTCTATTTTATCTTCAAAGGATGAGCGATGCATTAGATTTGGTATGTTTTTGCCCTCAAAATTCCCGTTTTCTGTAATATTAAAATAATGATTAAAATAGATGCCATCATTTTCTCCTAACAAGGAAATAATTTCATTTGGTGTCACTACATAGTATTTACCTTCAATGTTGTCGCTATCAGCATCTTGAGCACAATAGAATACTCCTTCCTCGCTTGTAAGCTCCCTAAAAATATAAGTCATTGTTTTTTCAGCAATTGTTTTATATAAACGATTTTCTGTTATTTCATAGGCTTTTAAATAAACAATAACTAAAAGTGCATTATCATAAAGCATTTTTTCAAAATGTGGGACTAACCAATATACATCTGTTGAGTATCTTGAAAATCCAAATCCAATATGATCGAAAATACCACCTTTATACATCTGTAAAAGTGTTTTTTCAACCATTTTTAAAGATTCAGAGTCATTGCTTATTTCATAATAATTAAGTAAGAATAACAAGTGATGAGGTGTTGGAAATTTTGGAGCATTTCCGAAACCACCATAAACGTTATCAAAAGAATCTTTAAATTGCCTGATAGTATCTTCGATGAGTGAATGAGGTATTTCATTGTTATTGTTGTCATATGCTTCTTGATTTAAAGAATCAACAATCTTATTTCCAGATTGGATTAACACCTCTCTATCACTTTCCCATTTTTGATTTACAAGTGTGAGAAGATCAATCAATCCTAAACGACCATAATGACGTTCTTTAGGAAAATAGGTTCCTGCAAAAAATGGTTTTTGACTTGGGCTCATAATGATTGTCAAAGGCCAACCACCGCTACCCGTAAGTGACTGGCAAACATTCATATAGATACTGTCAATATCTGGTCTTTCTTCCTTATCAACTTTAATTGATACAAAATGATTATTTAATATTTCTGCAACTTCTACATCTTCAAAGCTTTCGTGTTCCATAACGTGACACCAATGACATGTGCTATAACCAATACTTAAAAAAATAGGTTTGTTTTCTTTTTCTGCTTTATTAAATGCTTCTTTACCCCATGGATACCAAGCAACTGGATTATAAGCATGTTGCAATAGATAAGGGGAAGTTTCATTGATTAGTTTATTGGGTATATTCTTTGAATTTTTCATAGGTCATCTGCCTTTCAATAATTTGAATATATGTTATTTTGTGATTAATATAAAAGTATATACCCAAAAATTTTTGTTTTTTGCGTTGTTATGTTATTATTAAAACTTATTACAAAATTTATATTAGGTGCGTGATGCTAATATTATGAGTTGGAATTTATGACATATTTAACAGAAAGTATAGAGCCTAAGCAACATGATGTATCCTATACACAAGTGTATGAATGGACACAAAAGTATCTTGAATTTGGTGAAGATGACTTATAATATAAACTGTCCTATTGTGTGTGGTGCAAATTTTAAGAATCCGCTAAGCGGTGTGTATAAAATAAGCAACAAACCTGCGATTGTAGCAATGTTGACAGCCCACATCACCTTGTCTTTCATAAGATATTTCATCGACTGTATTGCAAAATTGGAGATGGAGCCATTCACTTGTACCAAAAAAAGGTTTGCAAATCATAATGATTGTCAGTCCCATGGTGAGTGCAACAGAGGTTGCAAAAACCATCAATCCCGCCAAAGGTAAATGCTAGAATGAAAAGCAATTCCCAGCAAAAAAGCAATTTAATTTTTTGATCTGCTAGTAATTTCATATCACACCTCAATCTTGGTATTCCATTTATACCCCATATCACAAACTGTTACTATTTTTTGTGGTTCGCCTAGGTCATTTTCAATTTTTGCACGCAATCTGCGTATATAGACAGTAAGGGTATTACTATCTATATAGTTCTGATTGCAATCCCATAGTTTGCCTAAAATCTGTTCTGCAGAAAGGACAATATTTGGATTTTCCATAAAAAAGCACAACAATTTATACTCATTTGCGGTCAAATCAATCTGTTTTCCATTCTTATAGACTTCTCTTTTTAGAAGCTCTACTTTTATATCATTAGATTTTAGTTCGCTATCTGTTTGATTAAAATCATCACTTCTACGAAGCAAAGAATTTATTCTCTATAGAAATACAGCTAGTTTGAAAGGTTTTGTGATATAATCGTCGGCACCAATATCAAGTCCCATTATAATGTCTGTTTCCTCATCAGCAGCAGTAAGAAACATAATCGGTATCGTTGATGTTTTTCGAATTTTTTTGCATAAATCAAAACCTGAGCCATCTGGAAGTGATACATCCAAAATGACTAAATCATATTTTCCATTTAGCAATAATGTTTCCGCTTCAAGACTTGTACGGGCAATCGTTATTTCATATCCTTGCTTTTTAATATGCCGTCTATCAACAGTATGTTGTTTAGCGCACATAACTTTTGAACTCTTCTTTCTAAAATGGCAGATTTCCCAAATATTGTAATTTATTTTGGCGAATAGTAGAAACTGTTTATACATCCAAAGAATGAAATAGGAACAGTAAAATGTAAATAAAGAGTGGCAACTTGATGTACTTGATGAGCAGTAATTATAATATTAAATCCAAATTGAAGATTATTTTTATATTTATGTTTTATTGGGAAATACTAGTATTATTACTACAAGTGGAGGTAAAACATGAAAATTATTTTTTATAGTACAAAGCCATATGATCGTATTTGGTTTGAATTATTAGGAAAAGAATATAAGTATGAAATTCATTTTTTAGAAACAGGATGTACAATGGAAACTATTTCTTTATCAAAAGGCTATGATGCGATTTGCATTTTTGTGAATGATCAATTAGATAAAGAAATGATTGATTATTTATATCAATCTGGAATGAAAGCTATTCTCTTGCGAAGTGCAGGCTTTAATCATGTAGATTTGAAAGCAGCTAATGGGAAAATTCCAGTATTACGAGTACCAAATTATTCGCCAGAATCCGTGGCTGAACATACGATTGCATTATTGCTTTCAATTAATCGTCAAACACACAGAGCATATAATAGAACAAGAGATTTTAATATGAATATTAATGGGTTAATGGGAAAAGACTTAATTAACAAAAAAGCAGGTATTATTGGAACTGGAAAAATTGGACAAGCGACGATTAAAATTTTAAAAGGTTTTGGTATGAAAGTGATGGCTTATGATCCATATCCTAATAATCAACTAGATGTCATTTATACTTCGCTAGATGAGATTTTTGAAAAGGCAGATGTTATCAGTTTACATTGTCCATTAACCGAAGATACAAAATATGTAATTAATAAAGCGGCAATAGAAAGAATGAAAAAAGGCGTCTTTTTAGTCAATACCTCTAGAGGAGGGCTAATTAATACTTCCGATTTAATTGATGGATTATTAGATGGAAAATTTGGTGGGGTTGGATTAGATGTTTATGAGGAAGAAGAAGGAATCTTTTTTGAAGATCTATCTAATGAAATAGTAAAAGATCAAAATCTAGTACGATTAGCGTCCTTTCCTAATGTTTTAATCACGTCTCATATGGGATTTTTTACAAAAGAAGCAATGCAGGCAATTGCAATTGAAACTTTAGAAAATGCCTACGCAATAGAAAATAATTTACAATTAGTAAATGAAGTTAAATATCAATCCTGAAAATAGGAATTTTTAATAGTGGAAATAAGAAGCTACAACAAATATATATATTGTTTTTCATAATTCATTAATTAAGTAATACAAGAAAACACAAACAAAAATAGTGAAGAATAAAGATTGAAAAGAATGATACTATATAATGGCAAAGATACTGTAAAAATAAAATAATCAAAACAAATACAGTATTCTATAAAACAGAAATGGCAAAAAATAGTAAAACAAAAAAAGAAAAAAAGACTTGCAAAGGAAAGAGAAATGTAGTAGTATAGTAAGGCAGTCGAAAAAAGAGTGCGATAGAACATTGAAAACTAAACAAAACCAAAAAAAACGTCAATAAAGAAGAAGAAGAGAA
>Ga0153996_1000792_pt1 | contig 13747 bp, 13 predicted proteins | sample TSNC080MetaG_FD_104728 | JGI IMG/M metagenome (GOLD analysis project Ga0153996, IMG submission 104728) | Attine ant fungus gardens microbial communities from North Carolina, USA - TSNC080 MetaG | ecosystem: Host-associated > Fungi > Mycelium > Unclassified | place: USA: North Carolina, Lumber...
CTACTACAAGATTACCAAAGACAGCTGCCCATAGTGCAGGGGGGTCACGGGGGTTCTCCCCCGTGGGAATTTTGGTTACTTTTGTTCCTCCAAAAGTAACTGCCCGTCGCGGCATGAGCGACAAGCCACCCCGTGGCACAGCGCCAACGCCAGAGCCACAGCGGCAGCACAAAAAACGCAAGGCCCCCCGGCAGAATGTCTGCCGGGGGGCCTTGCGTTAATGATTTATTCCGATAAACGGCCCAAATCCTCCGGCAACACATAATCGCCGGTAATCACGGTAACGGATTCAATGATCTGGGGCTCTACAGGGGGATTGCCGTCCCGGGAGCTGCCGGTGGGAACTCCGGCAATGCGATCCAGAACATCAAAGCCTTCGAGCATCATGCCAAAGGCGGCGTATTGGCCGTCCAGCATAAAGGCATCCTTGTGCACCACAAAGAATTGGGTACCGGCGGAATCAGGGTGGCCCGCGCGCGCCATGGAAATAGCGCCGCGGCTATGGGTGAGGCCGGTGTCCACACCGTTATCACTGAATTCTCCCTTTACCCGGAAGCCGCACGGAGGGCTGGCGCAGGTGTTGTTGGAGGAGCCTCCCTGAATCATAAAGCCCTCCACCACCCGGTGAAAGCTAAGGTTGTTGTAGAAGCCCTCTTGGGCCAGCGCCACAAAATTGGCAACGGACAAGGGAGCCTTGTCGGGGTACAGCTCAATGCGCATGGTTCCGCCAAGCTGCATCTTGATCTCCGCAATGGGGTTCTTTTTGTTTTCCATCGAATCCTCCGTCATTTTTATTTTAATCGGACTATACCAACCGGCGGATGAGGGATTCCCGGCCGCCGGGCAGCAGGTCAATTACCGGCAGCTCTATCATGGTGTAGGCGCCGGGAGCCTGCCGCATAGCCGCGCGGGCGCATCCGACCATAACCTGGGCGGTGAGGGCGGGGTTGTTGATGCTCATGGTAAAGGAGAAGTTCTGATTGTCCGTAGTCCCGGACACACCCTTCCGGGTCATGTGCACGCCATGGCCCCGGTCGATGTAGTCGTCAATATTCTCCACCTGTATCACATGGGTTTCATCGTGGGAAAAATAGGCGTCGGACTGAATGGTCGCGGTTACCTCCTCCAGCTTTGCGCCGGGCTCCAGCTGCACATATACCATGCGGCGGTGAACCCCTGTTCCCAGGGGGATGGTCATGCTCAGCGCACCGGCGACGCCGGGCTTGCCCTTGGCGGCTACCGTGTGGCCCATGCTCATACCCGGGCCAAAGTTGGTATAGGTGACGCCCTTGGGGGCGCAGGCCTCCATCAAGGTGCGCACCACCGAATCGCTGCCCGGATCCCAGCCCGCGGAGACGACGGAGACCGCGCCGGACGCCTTGGCGGCTTTGTCCAGGGATGCGCGCAGCTCCCAGATGGAGGAATGTATATCGTAGCTGTCCACCGTGTGGATACCCTTGGCAAGGTACTGTAACGCGTTTTCCTCCACGCTGCGGGTGGGGGTGCAGAGCAGGGCCACATCCACCTTGCCCAGAGCGCCGGCGCTTTCCGCCACCGGGACGCCGGGCAGCCCGGGGATAGCCGCAGCCTTGCGGCGCACAATTCCCGCCAGCTCCATATCCGGCGCGGCCTGAACCGCGTTTACCGCATATTGGCCGATGTTGCCATACCCGACAATGGCCACTCTTATGTTACTCATTTTAGCATCTCTCCCTTTGGTTGGCGGGCCTGTATTGCCTCCAACAAAAATTTTGGCATGGGTTTTAGTATACACCAGAGTGGAATTTTTTTCAATATTTTAATTGTTTCCTATTCCGCCGGTTCGTGAAAAAACGGAAACGCCTCCGTTAGCTTCTCCAATTCCCCCGAATTCCGGACGGTGCGGATGTGGGCCCAGTGGCCGGGGTAGAGGGCCCGGTATTCGGGTGTGTCAAACCGGCTGTCGATAAGGAGCACCAGGCCGTAATCCGTCTCCGAGCGGATCACCCGTCCCGCCGCCTGAAGCACCTTGTTCATGCCGGGGTACACATAAGCATAGTCGTAGCCTTTGCCGTTTTTCGCGTCAAAATAGGCTCGGATTTGATCCTGCCGCAGGGAGATTTGGGGAAGCCCCACCCCCACAATAATGCTGCCGATGAGCCTGTCCCCCTTAAGGTCGATCCCCTCGGAGAAAATGCCGCCCAGGACGCAGAAGCCCACCAGCGTCCCCGAATTGGCCGCGTCGAACCGCTCCAGAAACGACCGGCGCTCCTCCTCGTCCATTCTGCCCTGTTGCATCGCGGTGGGTATTCCGGGATAGTCCTGGGTGAACCGCTCGTACACCTGCCGCATATACAGGTGGGAGGGAAAATAGACAATGTAGTTCCCCGCCTTTTGCGCCACGGCCTGATACACCGCCTGGGCGATGGGGCCGATGCTGCCGGGCCGGTGGACGTACTTGGTGGATATCCCCCGGTGGACGGCAAGAAGCAGCCGCTCCTGCCGGAAGGGGGAGGGCAGCGCCAAAATGCCGTCCTCCTGTGTGCCGCCTAAAATCTCCCGGTAATAGGGCAGCGGCGTCAGGGTGGCGGAAAACAGGATGGAGGCCCTTGCGCGCCCCAGAGCCTTGCCGATGATGCAGGAGGGATCCAGGCAAAAAAGAGTCATGCCGACATTTCCCTCCGCCGCCTCGGTGATGACGGTGAACCGCTCGTCAAACAGCTCGGCGGTCTGCGCGAAGAACAGCGATCCGAAATACAGCTCAAGCATCTGCCGGTGCAGGGGGTGGCCGGTATGCTGCTCCTGGGCAAGCCACTCCTCCGCCGCCGCGATAAACCGCATTACCAAGGCATAGAATTCCAGATCCAGATCTTGGGACACCCGGTGGTTTTCCGGCCCGCACGCCTGGCCCAGCCCCGACAGATGGGCGGCGATGGCGGTTATTGTCCGCCGCAGCGACTTGGCCGCCGCGTTTTTATCCTTCAGCTCCTTTTTGATGCGGGTGAAGGCCCGCCTGTCCAGGGACGGGGTATACATATCCCGTACCCTGTCCGCCAGATTGTGGGCTTCGTCGATGAGGAACACATAGTCCCCTCCCGCGTCGTTAAAAAACCGCTTGAGATAGACGGTGGGGTCAAAAACATGGTTGTAGTCGCAGATTACCAGATCGGCCCAAAGGGCGATGTCCAGCGCGTATTCATGGGGACAAACCCGGTGCTTTTCGGCGTAACGCGTTACCACCTCCGGGGTGATGAGGTCGCCCCCCTCTAAAATATCCAGCAGCGCGGCGTTGACCCGGTCGTAATGCCCCCTGGCGTAAGGGCAGGAGTCGGGATTGCAGATTGTCTCCTCGCAAAAGCAGATTTTTTCCTTGGCGCGGAGCGTCAGCGATTTAAAGCGAAGCCCCCGGGAGGCCATCAGCCCCACCGCATCCTCCGCCACCGCCCGGGTGACTGTTTTTGCGGTGAGATAAAACAGCTTCTCCGCCTCTCCCTCCCCCACCGCCTTAACCGCGGGAAAGAGGGTGGACATGGTTTTGCCGATCCCCGTGGGCGCCTGGACGTACAGCCGCCGCCGGTCCCGGATGGCCCGGTAGGTGGCGGCGGCAAGCTTGCGCTGCCCGCTCCGGTAGCTGTCGAAGGGAAAACCGGCGGACTTTATGGACGCGTCCCGCAGCAAGCGCCAGTCCCGTTCGAACCGAAGCCAAACCCCGTATTCCTCCAGCAAGCCGGTAAAGAAGCCCTCCAGCTCCCCTCTGGAAAAGACCTGCCTGTACCGCTCCAGCTCCTCTGTTTCCAGCTGGTAATAGGTGAGCTGCACCGTCACCTCCTCCGGCGGCTCCTCCATGGTTTGCAGCAGCATGTGGGCATAGCATTTGGCCTGGCCCATATGGAGCGCCCGCTGCCCGTAGACGCGCTCCAGGGGCAGGGTGGTGGTTTTGATTTCATCCACCGTGACGCCGCCGTCCTCCCCGGCGATAACGCCGTCCGCCCGGCCCTGGATTACCACCGGAATATCCCCCACCCACGCCTCTATCCGAAGCGGAACCTCCCTTTGGTAGCCGCTGCCCATCATTTTTTGCAGCTTCCGGTGGGCCCTCGCCCCCTCCAGCATGACGGAGGAATCCACATACCGGCTGTCAATGTCGCCACACCGCAGCACCAGCTCCACCACCTTGCGCACCGGCAGCTTGATGGCATTCACAGCAGCGCCCCCTTCCGCGTTTTTTTCCTTTTCACAGTATACCACAAAACGACAAAAACCGCACAATCTCCCGTTAAATATACACCGCATGCCCCGGGTTTATTGTTGACAATCACCATAAATATGATATACTGTAATCAGGAAAGTGGGTGATGTTATGAACTATAACTTATCCGGCATAAACGGCCTTCAAGGCATCCAGCAGAATCAGGCGGCATCGGTAAACCGCACCGCCGCTGTCAGTAATATGGCAAGCTCCGTCTCCAACCGCGCCAATATGTCCGCCACGAAAACGCAGCAGACATATGTGATTCAGGACGCGCCCCGGCAGTTTTTGAATTTAATGCGTTCGAGGCAGGGCTCCGGCGCTTATCAGGCCGAGCTGCAACAGGCGGAATCCAAGGATGCCGTGGCCCGGCTCCATACCGGGCGGGTGGGCTCCCTGCTCACCGATTTAAAGCAATCCGGCGCCTCTGAATCCGGGTATATCCTCAAGCATCTGGATAAGCTGAACACCGAGCGCTCCAAATTTATGACCACCCGGGAATACGGCGAGCTGCCCTGGCTCAATGCCCCGGCGGAGGAGGAAGCACAGGCCGCACCGGCGGAGGAAACCGCTCCCGCCGAAAACAGCGAAAACCCGAGGGAGGACGATACCGGAGACACCCGCGAGGCCAAGGCCGCCGGGGAGGATCAGACCGAAACCCCCGCCACCACACGCCAAACAACCACCGCGGCCCAAACAGCCGCAACAGCCAGCCATACTGTTGACATCGGAACCCAGGGTTCAGCACAGGCCGGCACCATCGCCGCCAACTTAATAACATGAAACCGGCGTCCTTGGGAATCCTTTCCCGAGGGCGCTTTAATGGCCGCGGGAAGGCTCGGGGCATTTTATCGTCTTGCGCATTAGAAGCACATTAGGAGGACATATATTCACATGTGGGAGCAAATTTCAGAAATCCTTAACGGCTTTAACACCATCTCTATCCTGGTCCGGCTGCTGCTGGCAATGACCTTTGGCGGCATTGTCGGCATCGAGCGCGGCATACGGCGGCGGCCCGCCGGATTTCGCACCTACATGCTGGTTTGCGTCGGCTCCGCGCTGGTGATGATGACCAATGAGTTCATCAACATCAAATTTGGCGGCAGCGACCCCGCCCGAATGGGCGCGCAGGTAGTCAATGGCATCGGCTTCCTGGGGGCGGGCACCATTATCGTCACCCGGCACCACCAGGTGAAGGGCCTCACCACCGCTGCCGGGCTATGGGCCAGCGCCTGCGCGGGGCTGGCCATCGGCATAGGCTTTTACCAGGGGGCCATAATTTCCTCCGTCCTCATTTTCCTTATTATTACCTTCCTGCACAGCGTAGACAGTAAAATGGCAGGCTCCACCCGCTCTATGGATATGTTTGTCGAGTTCACCGCCGACGCGAAAATCAGTGATTTTCTAAGCACCGTCATCAGCCAAAAAATCAAGGTGCTTCATGTGGAAATTGTCCAGCCACGCTCCGAGAATTACACCGGCCCGGCCGCCATTGTCTCCATCCGCCTGCCAAAGCGGTTCCCCCACTACGACGTGGTCAACAACCTGAAGGATATCTACGGCGTCTCTTACCTTGAGGAGGTATAGCCGCCCCTCCCACAAGCTTTTCTTCATCAGAAAAAACAGAGAGAAGCAGCTCCATTTGGCTGCTTTTCCCTGTTTTTTCACAGATGTTGTTCTAACGCAAGCGCGAACCGGCATTATTCGCTCTTTTTGCCGGAGGCCGCCCATTCATCAAAGCCTTCCATCACCTTGTTGTAGGTCTGCTGGCTGATATCAGGCAGCTTGCCGCCCCAAACCTTCTCCGCGGCGCTGAAGCCCTTCTTTACGGCCTCGCGCAGCATCTCGGCCTTTTCGGGATCTCCGCCGGAAAGCGCCTTGGCAAAATTCAAAATGCGCTCAGCGGTTTTGTTTACGCCCCATTCGCCGTCCTCGGAAATCGCCTTCTGGGCGTCGGCCTGGGTTACCTTATCGATGTTCAGCAACGTATTCAACGCGGTGTTTGCCTTGCCGCCCTGGGTCTGGAACAGCCCCTGTACCATCTGCCTGAAAGCGGACACATTGCTGCTCATCTCAGCCTTCATGCTGTTAATTTTCTCTCTGTCCGGCTTGTAGGTAGTGGATTTCTCAAAAGAGTCCACCTTACTGGTGGCGGGATTGCTGGTGGTGCTGGTGGTTTCGGTGGTTGTTTCCTTCGCTTTTTCCGTCTGGGTTTTCTGATAGTCGTAAGAACTCACACTTTTGGTATAATTATTGCTGACGCCATTCACGGACATAGCCATCACTCCTTTGCTACATTCATCGGCATAAATTTTGGAAAATGAATAGGCAGCGGAGAAGAATATTAAAAATACCTTAAAATACCGTGTTTAAATATATGTGGCACACAACGGGCGGTTGAAAGCAGCGCCGCAACCGGCGGCAGCCCGCCGACGGCGCGCTGCACCGCACCACAGCGTTTGCCAAGGAATACTGGATTCTTAAGGACTAGCAGTCCTTAAGCGGGGGTCTTACGACGGAGTGCTTGCACTCCTAGTCCTTTAGGGGGGGCCGGAGCCCCTATTTAAATATCGTAGATACCTATAAACTACTACAAGATTACGAGAGATGGCTACCCAAAGTGCATGGGGGGGCACGGGGGCCCTCCCCCGTGGGAATTTTGGTTACTTTTGTTCCTCCAAAAGTAACTGCCCGTCGCGGCACGAGCGACATGCCATCCCGTGGCACAGCGGCACCGCCAGAGGCACAGTGCCAGGCATTGCGCACAGCGGTAACCCCTGTCTAAACAAGAAAGCCAGAATACTACATTCCTCAATCCGGCATCGTATCAATCATACGATACCCCACCCCCACCTCGGTGAGTATGTACTGGGGGTCGGCGGGGTTTTTTTCCAGCTTGCGGCGGATGTTTGCCATATTGACGCGGAGCACCTGGCTGTCACCGGCATAAGGGCCCCATATCTGGCGGATCATATAGTCGTGGGTGAGCACCATCCCCGCATTTTGGGCGAGGAGCACCACAATCTTGTGCTCAATGGGGGTCAGATGAACGGGCTTGTCCCCCACCGTAATAAGCCGCCGGGCATAGTCGATGCGCAGCTCGCCTATGGCAAAGCCGCTGTCCTGCGCAGGCGGCAGGCGGCGGCCCGGCCCGGCTTGCTGGCGTATGGCGGTGCGGATTCGGGCCAGAAGCTCGCTGTTTCCAAAGGGCTTGGTGACATAGTCGTTGGCGCCGGCGTCCAGCGCTTCCACCTTTTCCGCCTCATCCTGGCGGGCCGAAACCACAATAACCGGCAGGCTGGACCATTCCCGGATAACCTTGAGCACGTTCATCCCGTCGATATCCGGAAGCCCCAAATCCAGCAGGATCAGGTCGGGCCCGTGGGAAGCCATGACGGCAATGGCCTCCTTGCCGGTGGTTGCATGGATAACCTGATAATCGTTGGCGGCAAGGATGGCGGCGATAAAATTGCTGATGACACGCTCATCCTCAACTATCAAAATCTTCACCTTATTCGTCAAGCTGCTCCCCCTCCTGCAAGGGCAGCAGGAAAAAGAACTTCGCGCCGCCCTCTTTTCGGTTGTGGCCCTCAATGGTGCCGCCGTGGGCCGCGATAATGGTTCTGCAAATGGAAAGGCCGATGCCCATACCCCGGGCTGTGTCCACCACCTCAACCGGCGCCGGGGCTGTGGGGTTTATCTCAAAGAGGTTATCCAGCATGTGCTCGGGAATGCCCCTCCCGCTGTCACTGACATCAAACCGGGCATAACCGCACTGCTTGCGCAGATCCAGCAGGATCAGCGCGCCGGGCTCGGAGTTTCTCACGCTGTTTTCCAGCAGGTTGATAAGCACCTGGGAGATTAGGGTGGTGTCCATAGGCACCATAAGGAGCTCGTCGGGCGTCCGCACATGAATCAGGCATCTGGGGAAGCGCTTGCGGACAATGGCAACCGTCTGGGCCACCACCTCCTCCGCCGCCTCCAGGGTTTTCCTTACCTTCCTGGTGTCCTTGGAGATGCGGGTAACGGTGAGGATGTTCTCCACCATCCGTATCAGCCATTCCGCGTTCTCCCGGATATCCATTACCAGGCTCACCCGGGTCTCATCGGCAAGCTCCTTTTGCTCCAGCAGGGTGGAGCTGGCGCCCAGGATGCTGGTCAGCGGGGTGCGCAGGTCGTGGGAAATAGAGCGGAGCAAGGTTCCCCGCATTTTTTCGCGCTCGGATTCCACCATAATGCTGCTCTGTTCGTCCGACATGTTTTGCAGCTCAAGGGCCAGGGCCACCTGGCCGGTGAGCATCTGCACAAATGTCTGATTGCCGTTGTTAAGGGGGCCTTCCCGATTGGATATGCCGATTACGCCCAACACCTTCCCCTTGGAGATCACCGGCTCATAATAGACCAGGTGATCCTGCCCGTCGATAAGCTCCACCGGGTCGGTATGCCCCAAGGCAAAGATCCGGTGGACGCGCTTGCGCTCCTCGGGGGACGAAAAGACGCCGGTGTCCCCATTCCCCTCGGAAGCCCGCGCATGATCCTCCCCGGGGGACTCGTTGGGATCCCGGGTGTAGAACACGGCAGGCCGCCCCAGGTGGCTGATAAGGTGTTCCAGGGTCAGCTCCACAATAGTCCCCCTGTCCCTTGCGGCCAGCAGCTTTTGATTCATCTCGTACAGCAGCTGGGCCCGGTGCTCCCGCTCCCTGGCCAGCCGGGCCTGGGTTTGCATCGTCATGGTGAGCGTACCGGTGATAAAGGTGGCCATCAGCATGGTAATCAGCGTTATGGGGAATCCGACATAAAAGCTGAACCCAAACCGGGGCTCCGTAATAAAAAAGTCGTAGGTAAACGTGCTGACAATGGCCGCCACAAATCCATAAGCCGGGCTGGGCGTTACGCTGGATACCACCAGCACCGACAGCATGTATATCAGAATCAAGCTCTGGGGCCCTATCCCGATACGGCGCAAAAGCTCGCAAAGCACAATGGTGAACAGCATAATCATCACCATTCTCGCGGTGTTGCGCAATTTCCCGCCCCGCCGGATACTGCCGCCTGGAAAACCCAGGCTGACGTCGCTTGTATTGTTTCTCATAATCCTCTTACCGCACCTCCAAATGTACATCAGTACTATAGTATACCACAAATCCCCCGGTAACAATGGGTAAATTAGCAAAACTTTCAATAAGTCTATGGTATCTTAACGCAATCTTTATGGTATTTAGGTGGCAAATTGTGTATAATATAAAATATTAAGTTGTTTTTTTATGCTTTTTGTATTGCCTTTTGAATGAACTACCCCGCAGCAGAGACTGCGGGGTATCAATCCCCCTAATCTTAGCTACGCGTTCTGTTTTTTATAAGGAAGCGCAGCAGAGCTGCGGGGAATTGAACCCTAAGAGATTAAATGACGCAATTCAGAAGGGAGTTTCCAGTGGATTTCTCCAATGAAAATTTAGGAATTTTATTTCAGTGGGATGGCGGTGTCATTTATCTCACCGAAACGATGGTTTCCACCTGGGTTGTCATGGGCGTCCTCATCGTGTTTGCCTTGATCGTCCGGATACGGCTCTCCTCCTTTAAGGGGGTGCCCACAGGATTTCAAAATATCGTGGAAACCCTTGTGGAGACCATGTCCAACTTTGCCAGAACCACCATGGGCGAAAAACTGGAGGGGCTGGGCGGGTATTTTTTCAGCGTCTTCGCGTTTATTCTCCTGTCCAACTACAGCGGCCTGGTGGGTCTGCGCCCGCCTACGGCGGATCTGGCAACCACCGCCTCCCTGGCGCTCACCACCTTTGTCCTCATCCATGTCATGGGTATCTACCACCGCCGGGGGCAGTACTTTAAAAAATACCTGTCTCCCCATCCCGTATTTTTTTTGATGAATGTTGTGGGGGAATTTTCCAAGCCGATTTCCCTTGCCTTCCGCTTGTTTGGCAACATACTGGGCGGGGTTATCATTATCGGCCTGGTGTATCAGATGCTTCCCCTTGCTCTCCGCTTCATTCTCCCGGATGTGCTCCATGCTTACTTCGATCTCTTTGCGGGCGCGCTCCAGGCATTTATTTTTACCATTCTCAGCATGACCTTTATCCAACAGCAAGCCACATCGGACTAAACTATTTTCACGCTACCTAAAAGGAGGACATGATTATGGATCCAAAGGCATTTGTATTGGGCTGCTCGGCGCTGGGCGCGGGACTGGCAACCCTGTCGGGGCTGGGCTCCGGGTTGGGACAGGGCATCGCCGCGGGACAAGCCGCCGCCGCGGTGGGCCGCCAGCCCGAGGCAAGGGGCGCGATTATGAGCACCATGCTGGTGGGCGCGGCGGTTGCAGAGACCTGCTCGGTTTACGGGCTTATCATCGCATTGATCCTGCTGATGGCAAACCCCCTCGTCGCCCTGCTGTAGCCATATCCGAAGAAAGGGTGAATGGATATGCCAAAGCTCATCCCCCAATGCCTTTACCTGACCGCGCAGGCCGCCGGAGAGCTGCCCGCCGGCAGTATCCTCAGCTTTGATAAAAACCTGCTGATTAATATTGCGATCCAGTGGTTTAACGTAATCCTGCTGTCGGTTATCCTGGTGTATTTCCTCTACAAGCCGGTGAAAAAATTCATGGCCAACCGCACCCTGCGCATAAGGGAAACCATAGAGGATGCCCAGCGCAGCAGGGACGAGGCCCAGGAGCTCAAGGAAAAATATGAGCGGATGATAGCCGACATCGAGAACGAGCGGGAGGAGATCCTCCGCCAGACCCATAAAAAGGCTATGGAAAACAGCGACCAGCTGTTGTTCGACGCCCGGCGGGAGGCGGAGCTCATGTATGACCACAGCCTGGCCCAGCTGGAGCTGGATCGTAAGAATATGACCGATGAGATGAAAAGGCAGATGATAGAGATATCTATTTTGATGGCCAGCCGGTTTGTGGAGGTTTCCATAGACAGGGAAACCCAGGATCGGTATATTGAAGAAGCCCTGGCAGACTGGGAGGAAAGCTGATGCTGGATCTTGCGAATCGCTATGCCGCCGCTCTGCTTGCCTACGCCGACGAGAACGGCCTTGAGGAAATCTACCGCCAGGCCCTGCTTCACGTGGTCACAGACGCTTCGCCGGACGCTTCTATCCCCCAGCCCTTGGGCGCGTTTCTCGCCCAGGTGCCCCCCCGTGAGCTGGAGGCCACCCTCTACCGCTTTTTGGATCTCGCCCGGAAGCGGATGAACCTGCTCACCGTGGAGATCATCTCGGCAGTACCCCTCACCCCCCGGCAATTATCCGGCCTGGAGGAAAGGCTGATTCGCATGTTCCGCAAGCAGATGGAGATCACCACCACCGTAGATCCCTCCCTGCTGGGGGGACTGCGGATTATCGTTGACAACACCGTTATCGACAACACCATCAAACGGAAGCTTCAGGACATGAAAAACAGCGTCTATAGGGGGGTATATTTTAAACAATGAATTTAAATCCCATTGAAATCGGCGCTATTATCAAGGACGAAGTCCTTGGTTTTTTATCCTCCCCCCATATAGATGAAGCGGGACGCGTGTTCCAAATCGGCGACGGCATCGCCCGGGTGGTGGGCCTTCATCAGGCAATGAGCGGCGAGCTGCTCCAGTTTGAGAACGGCGTGGTGGGCATCGCCATGAACCTGGAGGAGGACAATATCGGGGTTGTGCTCCTTGGCAGCAGCCAGGGCATCAACGAGGGGGATTTTGTCACCCGCACCAACCGGGTAGCCCATGTGCCGGTGGGGGACGCCATGCTGGGCAGAATCGTCAACGCCCTGGGTCAGCCCATCGACCAAAAGGGGCTGGTGCTGGCGGAGGGCCTCCGCCCGATTGAGCGGGTTGCTCCCGGCGTTTTGGCCCGCCACAAGGTGGATGTACCCCTGCTCACCGGCATAAAGGCCATCGACTCGATGGTTCCCATCGGCCGGGGACAGCGCCAGCTGATTATCGGTGACCGGCAAACAGGCAAAACCGCCATTGCCATCGACACCATCCTCAATCAAAAGGATACCGGCGTCAAATGTGTTTATGTGGCCATCGGGCAAAAAAACTCCACCGTATCCGGCATTGTGGGCACCCTTACCGAGTATGACGCCCTGAAATATACCACCGTGGTGGTGGCCGGGGCCTCCGAGGCCGCCCCGCTGCAATACCTGGCGCCCTACAGCGGCTGCGCCATTGCCGAGCATTGGATGGAACAGGGCCAGGATGTGCTGATTGTCTACGACGACCTCTCCAAGCACGCGGTTGCCTACCGCACCATGAGCCTGCTGCTCCGCAGGCCCCCGGGCCGGGAGGCCTATCCCGGCGATGTGTTTTATCTCCACTCCCGGCTTCTGGAGCGGGCCGGACGCCTGTCCCCGCAGTATGGCGGCGGCTCCATCACCGCGCTGCCCCTCATTGAAACCCAGGGGGGCGACATGTCGGCTTACATCCCTACCAACGTCATCTCCATCACCGACGGCCAAATTTATCTGGAGACGGAGTCCTTTAACGCGGGCATCCGGCCCGCCATCAACCCCGGGCTCTCCGTCTCCCGGGTGGGCGGCGCCGCCCAGGTGAAGGCTATGAAAAAGATTGCCGGGCCGATCCGCGTGGAGCTTGCCCAGTACCGGGAGCTGGCGTCCTTCGCCCAGTTCAGTTCCGATCTGGACAAGGACACCCGGGAGCGGCTCCGCCACGGGGAACGGATTGTGGAAACCCTAAAGCAGCGGCAGTATAAGCTCTATCCCCTGGAGCATCAGATTCTCATTCTCTTTGCCGTCACCAACCATCTGCTGGGGGACATAAAGGTAGAGGATGTGCTGAATTTTCAGCGGCGCATGCTGGAATATTTCGGGACGCGCCACGCCGATCTGCTGGACGAGATCAAGCAGCGCCAGGAGATTTCCCCCGCGCTGGAGGAAAAGCTGCTGGAAGCCATCCGCCAATTTTCCGCCAGCTACAGCTGATTGATGAGGATATGTGCGGTCAGTGCCTCTAACTCGGCTTTGTGCTAGATGTTGGCTTTTGCCTCGGTTGGCCGGGCTCCGCCCGAACCCGCTTAGGGCCATAATGGCCCTAAGAACCCGTAATTCAGCAAGGATGTAACACACTGCACACCCACAAGCCCCAATCAAACCTCCCGCTCCCTACATGGGATCCAAAAACCCCATTCCGGCAGCTGGCTTTGTGCCCGGTGTAAGGCGTTAGCCTTGCAGCCAACGCAGCCTATAAAAAAGCAGCGCCGCGCCGGACGGCAGTCCGCCGACGGCGCACCCCGCACCACCGCGCCAACAGCGTTTGCCAAGGAAACACTGGATTCTTAAGGACTGGAAGTCCTTAAGCGGGGGTTTTAGGGGCCGGTGCCCCTATTTAAATATCGTAGATACCTCTAAACGACCAAAAGATTACGAGAGACAGCTACCCATAGTGCAGGGGGGTCACGGGGGCCCTCCCCCGTGGGAATTTTGGTTACTTTTGTTCCTCCAAAAGTAACTGCCCGTCGCGGCATGAGCGACATGCCACC
>Ga0153996_1000794_pt1 | contig 13721 bp, 8 predicted proteins | sample TSNC080MetaG_FD_104728 | JGI IMG/M metagenome (GOLD analysis project Ga0153996, IMG submission 104728) | Attine ant fungus gardens microbial communities from North Carolina, USA - TSNC080 MetaG | ecosystem: Host-associated > Fungi > Mycelium > Unclassified | place: USA: North Carolina, Lumber...
CAATTAATATTAGTGGAGATATAAAGGCCTCAATGTTTGCACATGGACTTCATTAATTACCCATAGATAGTCATCTGTCCTTTTCTTAGAACAAAGGACAGCCTCCATATAGTTAGGTTATCACTATTTTAAGTACAAAGGCACTACCATATATAGAACAATAGGTAGTAGCATGTGATGATCTGTCCTAGTGCACAGACTATTACAATTCTGTATATAAGGACTTATAGTCTGAGGATTAGACCTTAGACTTAACAACATCTTTTGTCGCTTGTCTAACTCTGCTCATAAGCACTTTTGAATCCAAATCTCAATTCATCACAAATCAAGTAAGTGACCATTTGTGATAAGTAGTATATAGGAATTGAACAAGAACTCTATTAAGTTCTCCTTGTCAACTCAGATAAAGAGTAGGATTAAATACTCTTTGCTATACTAGAACTCAATTTTACTACTTAAGCACTATTCTATTATGAGAAGCCCAAAGAGAAAATAACTTCCCATGATTTTAAACAATTAATCTGTAATCTCAAGACATATAATGGGATTAGACTATAAATAGCATAGGAAACTTAAGTAAATCATATCATATAATTAGGTCAGGTAATTGTAGAATATTCCAAAAGAACATGTGACTGTAGAACTATTAGTGTACAGACTATGTAGAAATAGTATAAGTAATATACAGAATACAACAAAGAACTTTATTGAGTTCTTCCTAAACATTTACTTTGTTATAACAAAATGGCTAAGTTATTATTTATATTTCTTTTCTTTTCTTTGTCTTTTGGACTTACTATACAGGAAGGAGTGCAGGAAAGTGTCACATCACAGGGTGATGTTACATGATGGGTGTGGGAAAATAGTGTACAGACCATGTAGTAGTTATATAAGTAGTGTACAAGAAATAAAAGAGGACTCTATTAAGTTCTTCTTGTTAATTTGGACTTGGAGAGTGATTAAGTTATTATAGGCTAAGTCACTATACTAGAACTCAATTCCATATCTAGAGCACTGTTTGTTTTGGACCTCATCTATTCTTATTCTCATATTTCATTGATTCTCAACCAACAATCACTGCAATTACTAGTTATTTCTATATATAGCTAGGCCCTTGGCTTAAGAGGACTTTGTAGTTAGTTAGGGACTGTAGGTGGAGACACAGTACTAAGCTCAGGTATTACATTTGAGACCTGACCTTATAATTAAGTAGTATTAAGTAGTATACTTGTACTATTCTTAGTATAAGCCTTGTGCTAGAGTCCATTGTGACTTGTACATGCAAAGGAGTAATAGTTACTCTCTAAGAGGCTATCTAGATTAGGAATTCCATCTGTTGGGTAATAGTTTAATTCTATTATTAAGGCAGTAGTCAATAGAATAGTAGGACTCTGACTGGGTAAAGATCTTATGCTGTGAGGCCTAAAATTAAACAAATTTTGTGACTTCATACCCCAAAAATAAGAACTAAGATAATATCATCTACTAGGAAACAGAGAAGACATAGAGGACTACTACTGATAAAGCTAGCTACCTAGTTACATAGTAGTATACCTGGGGATATAAGGTCACTACTACTAATAGGCCAATCACTCAAGAGCCAGTAGAGTTGAGCCCATGGTCCTATAGTATTATTGCCAAGAATAGCAGCTTAGTCAAAAAAAGAAGTCTCAAGTAGAAAAGTCTGGAAAGATATCCATTACCAAGGAACAGGACTAGTGGTCTGGTAGGAAATAAGAATAGGATATGGCATCACCCAATCAGTAATGGCTAAGAATAGAACAGTATCAAAACTGATTCACCCAATCAGAATAAAGGAAGAACAAAGAGCCTTAGAGAGCTGTGAAAACTACACCCAAAACTTCCTAGGCCAAAAAAGAAAAAGACAGGTCCTGAGTTGCTGAGATAAGCCAAAGAAAGAAGAGATTACCATAGGGTCAGTAGTAGGTAACCCAGTAACTCAGTAAAAGTAGAATGGACCTGACAAAAACCATAGGAAATAATTGAAGAAAGACAAAGAGGTATGGGATTCTCTATCATTACCAGAACAATTGTTGTATTAATAGATTATGACTAAATTGATTATTTTCTCTATTTTTTCATATATTTCTTTTGTATTTCTCTAAACATATAAAAACCCCCACTTAGAAGAAAGAGAGCAAGTAATCTCAGTTGTCTCTTTCCTCTATTTGGGTTTTCAAAAGTGGAAATCTATTTTTAGAGTGATCAGATCAGTAATTAAGTTGCTTTGACTCAAGACTGAGTCAAAAACAAAGAGACTACAGGACAAGTAACTTAGCTGTAGGAGCAACATCATAGGAGCTCTAAGATAGAGTTTGGCATTGCTAGGGAGTCAAGTTATACAGGGAGGATTCAAAGTTTCATATCTGATCACATAGTCAAGAGAACTACTGTGAGGATAGTCTGATCACATAGCCAGAGAGTACTACTGTAAGGACAACTTTGAAACAGGGTGTTAGGGTGACACCAGGCAGGCAGGACTCAGGAACAAAGCTAGAACAGTAGTCTAGAAACAAGAAATTGGATTTCAAACATCACCATTACCACAGTACATTAGCAGAAACTTATTTAACTTCCTTTACCTTCAATTTTGGATTCATTTCCCCATGAATTTGCACAAGGGACATTGTGCTGAAATATAGTGTCAGCTAGGGTACTTTCTCAAAAGACCACACAACTTAATTATTTCAAACTTATATTTACTACTATTATACTGCCAGCAAATTTGTGGCAGAAAGTAGCATTTGATACATCTTATACTAATGAATTCCCAATCAGAATTCACTCTAGAACCTATTATCAGTCCTTAGAACATACCAAAGTGTTATATGAAATAGTGAGCAGGTAGAACTGAACCTAGAGCTCATACAAATATCTTAGGAGGCAAGCAAGATGAGTTAGTATCAGGTTATAGACAGAGTTATTGAAAGAAAACATTCTAGATCCACTTTGTATTGGATATACCTTGTTAGGGATAGCATACTTGCACTCTAAAACTAGCAAGTATACTAATAACAGACTTAGATGAACATGCTGCTGATTGCAAATAAGCACTGATGGTATTAGATTAGATATATTTAGATAAATAATACTTAGGATACAACTTAGAGATTTGGGAACTATAGTTGGAGCTTACTAATATTTGACAGATAACTAAGGGGTTCTAAATCACAAGCCAATAACAGAGAGAAGAACATTGAAGGATGAAGAAGATTCTAGAAGAAAGTAGTAAGGGAGATGTGTCATTAATAGGAAGGAGTCAAAAGAGAAACACATAATCAGTAGGATTTTGGGAGGACTTAGAGCAAGAAGAGGTTGAGAGAATCCTAAAAGTAGTAATAGTTTTCTTTTTATATTTTATTCCTTGAGTTTTAGAGCTTTGTAATAACTTTAATATAGTATCCAGGATAAGATGAGGAAAATGAAAAACCTCTTGGCACTTACTTCTATTATCACTGCCTCTGGAACTGTGAAATGTGAAACTATTGAGTGTAAGAGTTCAGAGTTAGTAGGATATCTTGAGAAGAACACAAAATATACCCAGAACTCAATCTAGAAAGAAATAGCAGATACAACTTGAGCAGACTTTGGAGAGAACAGCAGGCTAGAAAAGCTTAGCTAGGTGTATACTTGGATTGCATCACACCTATTGTAAGACTCTAGCTGTGATGACTTAAGTCTACTCCAAGTCAGAGTTGACAAGAAAAACTCAATAGAGTTCCCATTTGATTTTGTACACTACTTATACATTTTACTCTAGTGGCTATACAACATCCTTCTGTGGTTCTCATGTTATTTCTGTCATGTGTCTACCTTATCACATGTTGTGACTGTAACTGTGACCAAATGTGACTGATGTGACCAATGTCACACTTTTTTGTGACTATGTGACTGTCACATGATGCTTTCCCATGCTCCACCTTAGTAATAATCTAAATAAAACAAAACAAAACAAAAGAAAAATAGAAAATAACTTAGCCATTTTGCCAAGTCATGACACCTATAAGGTTTGGTGTTGGGGATACAAACAAGAGGGCAACTGAGTATAAAGGGTCCATGAGAGATCAACTAACTGTATTTTCCAGAGGAGCTTTTGTTATGGTGTGTAAAGGTTGATATCTTAGAAAGGCTATGCAACAACAATCTAGAGAGATCTTATGTTTCTTTTACAACAACCAACTTATATTTTACTTGAGCTGTATATAATTTCTATTTTCTAGTTATTTATAACCTTCACATTTGATTATCTCTCCTCAAACCTTTAGCACACAATTGGGAGCTGGTACTATGTTTTATTGTTTGTCCTAGTATGCAATTCCCTTTTGCACCCTTTTACTACTACCTAGTCTATAGTCAAGGAACTCCATAAATAAAAAGAAGACAGGAAAACCCCTAGTGTAAGCAGCTTTCTCAATATCACATAAGGAAGTCATATGATGACCATAGGAAAGTAGTGTATAGGAAATAATAGAAACTTTATCAAGTTCTTCTTGTTAACTTGAACTTAGAAAGTGATTAAGTCATCTAGGCTAAGTCACTATATACTAGGTGTCTAGAGATATAAAAGTAGAGGAACAAGGAAGAGGAAAAGAGAAGAGAAAGTAAAGTTGAATATACAAAGTGTAAAAGAAGGGATACAATAGTAAGAGAGATGTTGGAATATCGAGTCGATGTCATAATCTTGTTAAAGGTTCTAGAACATTCCACCTTTTTAGTATATAGACTCAGTAGCTTATTGTACATATTCACTAGTTTGCAAAGGAATAAATTGCAAACGCTTCTACATTCCAAAGACAAACCAGTCTGCAAATATTTTCCACAACAAGAGAAAGCATCAGAGAGAGAAAAAAGAAAAATCTTATGCCCAAAGTACAAGACAAGAGAAAAAAAGCCATAGTAAAATTAGGGAGTGGCAGTATAGCCTAGAGGGGCAAAAGTATAGCAAAAGAGGGGGGTAAGCAAATGGAGATTAGAAGAACCTTTAAAATGTTAAAAGAGATATGGTTAAATATCAGAGTAAAAAAGTTGGATACATATAAAGATGTTATTATGCTACTAGTGAATTTGCAGCAGAAAGTAGCATTTGATACATATTATACTAACAAATTCCTAATTAGAATTTGCTCTAGAACCCATTATCAGTTCTTAGAATGTACCAAAGTATTATGTAAAATAGTGAACAGGTAGAACTAGACCTAGAGCTCATGTAAATACCTTGGGAGACAAGTAAAATGAGCTAGCATCAGGTTATAAACAGAGTTATCAAATGGAAATGTTCTAGATCTACTTTGTATTAGATATACCTTGTTAGAGACAGTATACTTGTACTCTAGAACTAGCAATATACTGATAACAAACTTAGGTAAACATACCACTAATTGCAAATAAGCATTGATAGTATCAGATCAGATATATTTAGATAAATGACACTTCAGATGCAACTTAGAAATTTGGGACTGTAGTTGGAGCTTACTAACACTTGATAAATAACTAAGAAGTTCTAAATTGCAAACCAATAACAGAGAGAAGAACATCAAAGGATAAAGAAAATTCTAGAAGAAAATGGCAATAGGAATGCATTATTGATGGGAAGGAGTCAAAAGAGGGACACATAATCAGTAGGGTTTTGGAAGGACTTAGAGCAAGAAGGAGTTAAGGAAATCCTAAAAGTAATAATAGTTTCCTTTTTCTATTTTTTATCCTTTGAGTTTTAGGGCTTTGTAATAATTTTAATATAGTATCTGGAGTACAGTTGGATCAGAGAAAAACCTCTTGACTCCTACCTCCATTTACACTGCCTTTGGAATTATGAATACAAATCTATTGAGAGTAAGAAAACTGGGATCAAGAGAATATCTTGAGAAGAACACTAAATATACCCAGAACTTGATTTGAGAGAGAAGGCACAGATGCAACTTGGGTAGGCTTCAGAGAGGACAGTAGACTAGGAAAGCTTGGCTAGGTACACACTTGGATTGCATCACACCTATAAGGTTTGGTATTGGGGATGCAGACAAGGGAACAACTAAGTATGGAGAGTCTATGAGAGATCAACTAACTGTATTTTCCAGTAGAGCTTTTGTCACAGTATATAAAGGTTGACACCTCAAGGAAGCTATACAATGATGATCTAAAGAGATCTTACACTCTTTTCATAATGACCAAATACATATTTTATTTGAGCTGCATATAATTCTACTTTTTCTAGTTACTTATAACCTTTATCTTTGATTATCTCCTCTTGAACCTTGAGCATGCAATTAGGAGCTGGTATATCATTATTTTGTTTGCCCTAGTGTGCAATTCCCTTTTGCACCCTTTCACTGGCATGAGCCAAGCATCTGTGCTATATGGCAAAACTAGTAGGTTTTTGCTTTGACTATGCTATAAAGGCAGTAGGTTGTATTTTGTCTATTTCTGTTATGACTTGGCAAAATGGCTAAGTCAATATTTATATTTCTTTTCTTTTTCTTTTTCTTTTATTTGTCTGATTATTATTTTTCCTTTTATTTTATTTTATTTTTATTTTCTCATTAATAAACATATGAGAGGAAAACAACTCATAGGGAAGCATGGGATAAAAGAAAGGGTTAGGATTACTCTTCATGTATAAATAGTATACAGAATCCAACAGGAACTCTATCAAGTTCTCTTTGTCAAATGCTGATAAAGAGCAGTTGGCTTTATTCTGGCTTAGAAGTTGGCTCACTAACAATTTTGACCACATAAAGTAATTCTGAACATGTTGCTGATATAAAGTCTATCCCAGTTTTGGTCCTTATGATAGCCTTATTATCCTTGAAGTGTGCTTTTGCTTCTTTGGTACTTAATCTAGCCATTGAAATCAAGTTAGACCTAAACCCAGGTATGTATAAGACATTGTCAAAGGTAATTGTCCTTCTTTTTCCATTAACATTTGTCTGGAGTTTGATACTTCCTTTTCTAGCAATGTTGAACATCAGCCCTTTCTCAGCAGTAAGTCCAGGTAATGGTTGGTCAAAGGGAGTGTAGGACATGAACAGTGATATATTAGCAAAGTAGTAGTTGCTTGTACCAGAATCAAGAAGTGTGGGGATATCAGATTTATTAATAGAATTGGTGTGGTAAACTAATGGAATTTCTCCAGATACATGTCTATGACTATTCACCCCCTTTACATTGTATATTTGTTGGTTGGAGATACTAAAACTAGGGAATGTATAATCATCAGATCTATGGTTTGGTTAGAGATTTGGGGTAGTGTATACCTTGAACTCAGAGTTACCCATCATCATACAAGCAAAGACTTGATCATTTTCTTCACTGATGAAGGTAGCATTTGTAGTAGGTAGTGGTTTATTGCTTCTTTGTTGAGTATTTGCTACTGATCCTCTAATTCTACCCTTTTTTCTAAAACCAGGGGAAAATACTGAGATCTTTGCCCTTATCTAGGATTGGATATATAAAGTACCATTGTGTTTTGGCTGATGTTAGTGAGTCAATTTTTGTGGGATTTTGTGTGCCAGATCTGAAGACAAGCTATAGCATCTGTTATGAACATTGAGTAGAACTACAATTATTATCAGCCATGGTCTGATAATGAATGGTTAGTAGATGAGATGTTGGCAATACTAGATGAGGACATTATTATGCAGTAAATGCATCAAATATTTGAGGACTTTAAAAAGACAATGGACTCATAGAATGGATAGGACTCTTCAGAGAAATCTCAGACTATCTCCTTCCTCTATTTTTGGACTTGTACTAAATGGGACAACATCAGACTAACCCATTATTTGTCAGCATCTAAAGTCCAATGACTGGAATTAAGCCAACTGTCTCTTTGTTCAGAGTTTGACAAAGAGAACTCGATGGAGTTCTTGCTTAATTCTCTACTACTTATACATTTTACTACTGTGGCTATGCACTTACTCTCCCATGGTCCTCATGTTACTCTAGTCATGTGACACACTGTGACTGTGACATTGTGACAAAGTCATGTGATACTTTCCTGTGCTCTATCTTGTAGTTGTAAGTCCAATAAGAAAAAAAAAATATATATATATATATATAAATAATGACTTAGCTGTTTTGCCAAGTCATGACATTATTAGACATTGACTCAACTTGTCACCTTTATTGCTTCTGTCACTGGACTGTCACTTAACTAGTCACTCATAATTACAACTAGTGTTACCACATTATAACATAGTCACAATACCTAGTTAGGATAAATACAGACCAGAAAGAGAAGAGAATAGCAAGTTCTCTCTTTCTGTATTTCTCCCTGTATTCCTATTACTTCAAGGGATCGGTACTCTTATTTGTCTCAGGACAACCTCAAGGGTACTACTCAAAGTCTCATTGACATCTCTCCTCTGATATAACTTCACTGAAAACCTTAACCAGATTCTCTGACAAGGAGCATGAAGATATCAAGTGTTAAATATAGGCTTCAAGTTGAAACACATATTCAATTGTGAGGTCTAGAGTCTTAACAGCATTTGCTGATGTTATATTTGGGTTATAAAATAGTATAGTTGCAGAGCTCCAGGATTTAGGTAAGGCAGATATAATAATATCTTTGAAGTTTTCATTGTTGATTTTAGATCCCAAAGTCCTAGCATCTGACCATTTAGTATGTATATTGATAATAAAGTCAGTGAAGTTGGTGTGGTGAAGAGGCTGTTTATGCTAGGGGCTCTCTTGTTTTTCTTTTTAAATTGAAGTTTCCTAACTACTGTCTAGATAGTAGTAAATATAAAAGTTTTAATAAAAATAGAGTTAGAATCTCCTAAGGGAAACACCCTAGTTGACACTGTGTATCAGCATGTCAAGAAAGCTAACTCTGAGCCAGAATTAAGCCAACTGCTCTTTATCAGCATTAGACAAAGAGAACTCATTAGAGTCCTTGCTGTATTGGGTTAATTTACTTATACTAATTCTAGTTGGTCTGTGCACTCTTTACTCATGCTTCTAGCTAAACTCTTGTGATATCATGTGCCATGACATGACTTTCCCATGCTATTTATAGAAAAATAGAAGTTGAAGGTAAAAAGAAGTTATAAAGTTTAAATTCTGCCAATGTATTGTGGTAACAGTGATATTTGAAATCTGATTCTTAATGCTAGACTACTGTCTTGACCCTATGCCTAAGTCCTGCCTGCCTAGTATTCCCCTAATACCCTGTTTCAAAGTTGTTCTCACAGTAGCACTCTCTGGCTATGTAATCAGACTATCCTTACAATAGTACTCTTGACTATGTGATCAGATATGAGACTTTGAATCCTCCCTATATAACTTGACTCCCTAGCAATGCCAAACTTTGTCTGAGAGCTCCTATGACATTGCCTCTGTGGCTAAATTACTTTGTTCTATAGATTCTTTGATTTGACTCAGTCTTGAGTCAAAGCAACTTAATCACTGATCTGATTACTCTAAAAATAGATTTCCACTTTGAAAACCCAAATAGAGAAAAGAGATGACCAAGATTGCTTGCTCTCTTCCTACTAAGTGGGGGGTTTTTTATAGGTTTAGAGAAATACAAAATAAATATATGAAAAAATAGAGAAAATAATAAACTCAGTCATAATCTATTATTACAATGATTGTTCTAGTAGTAATAGGGAATCCCATGCCTCCTTGTCTTTTCTTAATTATTTCCTATTAGTTTTGCTAGGTCCACTTCATTCTTGCTGAGTTACTAGGTTATCTACCACCAATCCTATAGCAATCTCTCTTTTTCTCTGGCTTATCTTAGTGACTTGGGACCTGACCCTTTCTTGCCTAGGGAGTTTCAGGTGTTGTTTCTACAGCTCCCTAAGGCTCTTTATTACTCCTTTGTTTCAGATTATAGTAGATTGGTTTTGATGCACTCCTATTTTTAGCCATCACTGATTGAGTGATGCCATGGCTATTCTTATTTCCTACTAGACCACTGGTCCTGTTCCTTTGTGATAAACATCTCTCTGGACTTTTTCATATAAGACTTCTTTTTTCTAACTAAGCTGTTATTCTCGGCAATGATGCTATGGGGCTGCAAGCTCAACTCCACTGGTTCTCAAGTGATTGGCCTATCATTGATAGCAACCTTATATCCTCAGGTATACTACTACATAGTTAGATAGTTAGCTTTTTGGTGGTAAAGTCCTTTGTGCCTTCCCTGCTACCTAGCAGGTGATTCTATCTTAGTCCTGTTTTTGGGGTGTGAAGTCGCAAAATTTGTTTAAATTTAGGCCTGAATATATTTTGGGCCTCACAGCTGTTAAGACTCTAGACCTCACAGTTGAATAGGTGTTTCAACTTGAAGCCTATATCTAACACTTGATATCTTCACGCTCCTTGTTGAAGGATCTGGTTAAGGTTTTCAGTGAAGTTATATCGGAGGAGAGATGTTGTCGAGACTTTGAGTAGCACTCTTGAGATTGTCCTAAGACAAGTAAGAGTACTGATTCCTCAGAGTATGATTTTACAAAGGGAATACAGAAAGAAAGAACTTGCTGTTCCCTTCTCTTTCTGGTCTGTATTTATCCTAACTAGGTATTGTGACTATGTTACAATGTGGTAACACTAGTTGTAACTAAAGGTGACTAGTTAAGTGACAGTCTAGTGACAGAAGTACTAAGGGTGACAAGTCGAGTCAGTGTTCTAATAATGGGTTAGTCTGATGTTGTCCCATTTGACACAGGTCCAAAAATAGATCAGAAGGATAGTCCAAAATTTCTCCAAAGAGTCTTGTCTGTTCTGTGAGTCCATTGTCTCTTCGAGTCCTCAGACATTATTCGATGCATTACTGCATAATAATGTCTTCGTTTAGCATTGCCAACATCTCGTCTACTAACCACTCATTATCAGACCATGGCTGATAATAGTTGTAATCCCACTCGATGTTCATAACAACAGCGGTCTATGTAAAGTATGTTTTGCAGTATCTGTTCTGCATTTAACTATGTCATGTTACATATCTTTTTGTAAGTGTCAATGTATAAAGTCTAGGCCTCAGCAGCTGTGCTATCAATGTTGATTCCTAGTCCAGCTGGGTTTCTTATGTTGAGCATGAGTAAGCTCAATATCCAGACATTACATATTTTCTATTCTTTAAGTGATGAGGTTTTAGAGTCCCACAGTGTCTCAGTAGGTATAGTTGTTGTGGCAGGTATAGCAGGTGTAGTTGCCATAGCTGGTGAAGTAGAGGAGCATTTAATAGATCCATCTAAGTATCCAAAAACTCCTTTTGACATAGCTACTGTATGAATGAGTCTTTGTCATGAGGACTAGTTTGTACCATTGAATTTATCTGTCTCAGAGAAGGCTGTTATGACTGCTGACATATTGGTATATGAGGCTTTATTGAGCACAAGAGCCTGTAACCTAAAAGATAAAGTAGCTCAGATATCACCCAAGTGATAAATGACTGAGGAGAATATCTGCAAGAGTTGTCCATATAAGTATATAGAGTAGGAGATGATACAAGTTATGGAACTAAAGTTAGACTGTCTCAGATTAATAGTAAGATAGAAAGGACTCACAGTGGAATAAGACACCTGAAAGGGAAAAGAAAACTTGGAGAATGCAAAGGAGGTGATTGAGAAATTTGAAAAGGAATATTGGTGAGATATGGAAAACATAAGGAGGTAAGAAAGAGAAGAGGGCACATTTAGAAGGGGAGAACTACCAGGAAGGTTTATAGCAAAGAAATTGTTCAGGTGGTCAGATAAAAGGTATAATAAAGAGTATTGAGGAAGGTTAGAATGGAATTAGAAGCAATGGAAAAATAAAAAAAGAAAACAAACTTTGGAGATGATTAAAGAGGAAGAAAAAATTGAGCAGAAAAAATTGGAAACTAGAGAGTGAACAGAAGAAGATGAAGAAGAAATAGGCAATATGGTTGACCCATATTACAAGTTGTAAAAATCCTTAGGATGAGGAAACTTAAGAGGGGGGTGGTATTATAACTTGGCAAAATGGCTAAGTCATTATTTATATTTCTTTTCTTTTTTTCTTTTTCTTTTTGACTTACTATATAGAAAGGAGTATAGAAAAGTGTCACATCACAAGTATCACATAATCACAATCACATGATAGGAGGTCACATGATATGTCACATGATGGGTATGGGAAAATAGTACACAGACCATGTAGTAGTAGTATACAAGAAATAGAAGAGAACTCTATTGAGTTCTCCTTATCAACTTGGACTTGGAGGGTAATTAAGTCATTACAGGCTAAGTTGCTATGCACTTAGGGTGAACTCTGGGTCCTCACAACTTAACACTAACATATCCACCTTAGACTTTGCTTACTCTTACTCTTATAATCTCATCAACCCTCAACTAGTGATTACCATGATCATTAGCCATCCCTATATATAACCATGTCCTTGGCTTAAGAGGACTTTGTAGTTAGTTAGGGACTACAGGTGGAAGTGTGATACCAAGCTTAGGTATTATTACTAAGATCTGACCTTGTAATTGAGTGGGCTGTATAAGTATACTTGTATTGTTTTCTTGGTATAAACTTTGTGCTGCAGGTGCATTGTCATTTGTCTATGCAAAAGAGTGACATTTACTTCTCAGAAGGCTATCTAGAGTAGAGATCTTCTCCATGGAGTAATTGTTTAACTATATTACTAGGGCAGTGTTTAGTAGGGCAGTAGATGTCTAGTTGAGTGAAAATCTTGTGCCCCAAGAGATATAGAAATTAGTGAGATCAACCATTTATTCTGTACCCTTGAGACATTAGCATGATATGTTAAGACTCTAGACCTCACAGTTGAATATGTGTTTCAACTTCATGAAGCCTATATCTAACACTTGATATCTTCATGCTTCTTGCTAGAGGATCTGGTTAAGGTTTTTAGTGATATTATATCAGAGAAGAGATGTAATGAGACTTTGAGTAGCACTCCTGAGATTGTCCTAAGACAAATAAGAGCATTGATTCCTTAGAGTAGGATTTTACAAAAGGAATACAAAAAGAGAGAACTTGCTATTCCCTTCTCTTTCTGGTCTTTCTTTATCCTAACTAGGTATTGTGACTATGTTACAATGTAGTAACACTATTTGTAACTAAAGGTGACTAGTTAAGTAATAGTCCAGTGACAGAAGTGATAAGTCAAGTCATTGTTTAGTAATAGGTTAGTCTGATATTGTCCTACTTGGTCCAAGTCCAAAGATAGAAAGGAAGATAGTCTGATGTCATGACTTGGTAAAATGGCTAAGTCATTATTTATATTTACTTTATTTTACTTTTTCTTTTTGGACTTACTACACAGGAAGAAGTATGGAAAAGTGTCATGTCACTGGTGTCACAGTCACATGACAAGAAGTCACAGCATCATGTCACATGATGTCACATGATGAGTGTAGGAAAGTAGTGCATAGACCATATAGTAGTTGTATAAGTATTGTATAGAAAATAACAGGAACTCCATTAAGTTCTCCTTGTCAACTTGGACTTAGAGGGTGATTAAGTTGTCTCAGGCTAAGCCACTATATCTGAAATTTCTCCAAAGAGCCTTGTCTATATCTTGAGTTTGATATTCTAAGTTCTAGACATTTAATGTATTACTGCATTGTAATATCTTTGTTCAATAATACTTGTCACAAACTTCATCTGGCCATATCTCCATCAATTCTTTGATGATTCTCATGGTATTAAAGGCTATGGAAAGCCCTCAAAAAGACCTTTTAATTGATGCCAGTCACGTCTCGAGACAATCA
>Ga0153996_1000795_pt1 | contig 13701 bp, 7 predicted proteins | sample TSNC080MetaG_FD_104728 | JGI IMG/M metagenome (GOLD analysis project Ga0153996, IMG submission 104728) | Attine ant fungus gardens microbial communities from North Carolina, USA - TSNC080 MetaG | ecosystem: Host-associated > Fungi > Mycelium > Unclassified | place: USA: North Carolina, Lumber...
CCAGAGATGCTTGTCACTGCCGACAAATTTTATGGTGTTTTGTTCAACAATCAGAAGGTCTCTTCGATACGTGTTATTAAGAGAGAAGAGGCACAAGAATTTGTTGATCAGGTATGAATTCTGTACTTAGCCTGGGCAATGGTTCTCATTCATTGGTACAGGAAGCGCAGGCTCAGTGAATCAGAATGTAAATGTCTGGAGACCTGATAGGCCTCATTTGATATGTGTTTTCTGCTGCTATTTTATGTTATGCTATTCATAATCTAGAACTGTTGTAAATCACTATAATTATATGCCATGGTTATAGATCAGCTACATAGTCAACTCTGAGTTATATTCAAAGATGTCATATACTGATCTGATTTTCCAAAGCAAATCTGCTCAAGGCATTGTGTTACGATCCTACACCCCCGGTGTTCGAGAGTGAAGGTTATGCACGCAGAACCAGACCGAAGTTAAGACAACCTATCTACTGTACAGGTTCTTATATTGTTACAACGTGATCCGCGAGTCAATACCGCTACTGCGGTTTCGAGTTGTGGCTGTGTTCTGAGCAGTCCAACATATGGTAGTGGAACTCATTACATTACCCCCCTCCTAAGATTGCGTCTTCGCAATGTTTCTTGGAATACAAATAGTGGGCACTTGAGGGGCATCAGGGTGACTTTGATGAAAGTTGTCGCAGAGTTTCTTAGCTCCCTTTAGAATGTCATGACGCTGCTCCCAAGTGGATTCTTCAAATGATTGACCTCACCATTTGATTAGATAAAGTAGTTGGTCTCCTCTCCACTTCGAATCAAGGATTCATTCAACTTCTTGTACACGTTTGCTTCCTGAGGTTGATATGATATTATTGTTGGAGCATTCTGCTTGTTGTTCAAAGGTGGGTCTGATGTAAGATTTCAATCACGACTCGTTGATGATTGGGTGGAGATTTTTCCACATCTTAGGGATCTTCAACTCGTATGCTGCTTCTCCTACTTTTTGTACAACAGGAAAGGTACCTGCTCGTTTGAACAACAACTTCTTTGTCAGTTGTCCATTATTGTATTGAGACCCATCGATCCAAACCAGTTCTCCTGCTGCAAACTCCTTCTCATTTCCCTTTTTCTTGTTGAACATTGTTACACTGCTAGAGAATTTTCTGCAGAAATGTAGCATGGGATAAAAATTATAACCCTGGATTTCACTATTGGAACCCACTCTAGAGAACTCCTACAAGCCCCAGACATAATCTAGACCCAAGATTGGGTACTTCTATTAGGTAGTTGCCAAGCTACTATATGCTATTCTAGCATATACCTCAGGAGGCAAGACTGATGAGCTAGCATCAGGTTCTCAGAGGCAGACTATCAATGTTGATACTTTAGAACTCAGATGTTAAAGGATACCTCTGGAATGCAATAGAATTTCAATCTAGAGTGGACTTGGACTAATATGATACCAAGATGACAGATCAAAAGTCTATTAATGGCTAATGATCCCATCACTACTGGACTCAGTCAAGAAGCAGATGTGCCATAGAGCAATAGAAATATCAATTACCTTTGTATGCACTTGCACGTGTTTCTAGATCATATTCAGAGTAGAAGGAAGTCAGTTTGGAGATTAGAGGATGTCAGGTAGGAGTGAAGTATGGAGGTAGAGTAGGAGCATATGGCTATGGCCAGTAGGCATGGAGGATAGGGAGGTGACATCTATCATGTCCACATGGCAATGTCATAGAGGAGAGAAGTGAAAGAGGCTAGAAGAAGAAAGAGTTTCCTTTTTTATTTATTTTTAATTGAGTCTCATCAGTTTGTACTTTTAATATAACACTCAGAGAGTCTGAGAGAGAGGTAATGGAATTTTGACACCTGCCACTATCTCAAGGGCTCAAGAGTTGTCTTATGGCACTTTTCTGAGTTCTAAGTGAAATGGTTGGGTTGTTGAGGAGACTGGAACTCTATACCCTACTTAGTCAAGAGACAAGACGTAGTGGTCACTTGGACAACCTTCTACAAAGTAGCAGGCCTGAAAAGCCTAGCTAATCATCAACTCAAATTGTATCACACCCATAAGGTTTGGTGTGGGGGTGCAGATAAGGGCTTGATTGAGTGTGGTAAGGCCCATGAGTGGTTTACTGACTACTTTGATAGTGAGCTTATTATGGTGTGTAAAGGTGAACACCTTAGGGACACCATGCGAGAAGAATCTAGATTGAGCTTACAATCCTTTCAAACATTTTTATCTTAATTATCATGCTAAGTTTCTATATTCTCTTTTTAATACCTTCATTCTTGATTCATCCCCACAAACTCTTTAGCATGCAATTAGGACTTAGTATCACATCTTTAGCTCATGTCAGGCTAATAGTCTCTTTTGCCTCCTTCAATGTTTCCTTTATTATTTGGTTTGTCTTCCTCAGTGCCTCCTCTACTTCTCTTCTCATTGTCCTTATTCCTTCTAGGAATTCTTTAACTGAAGGGGTCTTTCTTTCCACCCTACTAGTCTTGTTCCCAGTGTTTGGATATTGCCCTAGGTTGATCAAGAATGGAGACTTGCCTATGCTAGCGTGTTTTCAATTATTATAAGCAAATTCAGCTATCAATAGCCATTCAGCCCAATCGTCTTATCGATGACTGATGTAAAGTCAAAGGTATTGTTCTAGTTCTTGATTTACATACTTAGTTTGCCCATTAGTTTGAGGATAGTAGGCTATTGAAGGGTTTTGTTCAATCCCCAACTGTAAGCACAATTTCTTCATAAAGTTTGATACAAACTGGGGGTCCCTGTCACTAATAACCTTCTTTGGCAGTCCTACATCTTTGAACACTCATTCCCACAACTTTTGGGCTACTCCTCTTGAAGAGATTTCCATGTTAATAGAAATATATTGTGCCATTTTGGAGAATCAATTGACTATTACCAAGATACCATTGTATCCAGAGGATATTGGTAGTGGCCCTACAATGTCAATACTAATGATGTCCCATGGCTGTGTAAGTACTTCATTTGGATGTAATGTGTTAGGTTTTTTTACTAATCTGGCTTAGTTGATTGATATAATTCACATCCAAGGACGTATTTTTTGACATCATCTATTAACCTAGGCTACCAGTAATTCCTTGTGATTAATTTGTGAGTCTTGGTATACCCAGGGTGTCCTGTGAGTTCTTGATCATAATGTTGTCGAAGAATTTCTTCTCTTAAGACAATTGAGTCTAGAATGTATATCCTCCTCTTCTAAAATATTACTCTATCCTTTTCTTCCTAGCCCTCTTCTCTAGCCTCTACTGCTCCTCTCACTTCTTCTTCGATCCACTCCTTTGCTTCTCTCACTTTTTTCCATACTCCATCCTCCCTCACTTCAATTACTCTAAACTTCTCTGGTCTTAGTACTATCTTTTTATCATTATTGCCTTTTCCATTGTCATGATCAGGTCGTCTAGATAGAGCATCTACTTTTTTCATTGTGTTTCCTGGCTTGTAAATCAATTCAAAATTGCAGTCTTGGAGTTTAGACAACTAGCAAGCTTGTCTGCAATTAAGCTTTTGGGGTTTGTAAAAATACCCAAGGTTTTTATGATCTGACCATATTTCAAATTGATTTGTTCCTAGCAAGTACTGTCTCCATTGTCACAATCCTGTCATGACTGCTAGCAACTCGTGATCATATATTTCATAGTTTCTTTCAGTCTCACTCAATGACTATGAGATGAAAGAGACTGGTCTCCAAGAGAAGTCATCCTATTGTTGAAACAACACTCCTCCAATGGCATATCCCGAGGTATCTATTTCTATTTGGAATTTGTGATCAGTATTGGGTATAGCAAGGATGGGTATTGATGATATTATCTTTTTTATCTTTTCAAATGCCCCTCTTTCCTCTACTTCCCACTTCTACTCTTTCTTTCCTGTCAACTCTATTAACGGCTTGGTGACTCTGGCAAAATCTCTAATAAATCTTCTGTAAAAGTTACAAAATCCCAAGAACTGTCGAATGTCTCGTTTATCACTTGGTTCTGGCCAATCTGTGACTCCCCTGATTTTTACTGGATCAACTTCCACACTATTTTTTGAAATAATAATCCCCAGGTAATCAATCTTTTTGATGAAAAAGGCACTTCTTGGTCTGTACTGATAACTTGTTATTCTTTAAAATTTTGAGCACATCCATTACAATGTCTGAGTGTTCTTGTAGTGTTTTGGAGAATATCAGGATATTATCCATGTAGATTACCACCTTTCCTCTACTGATAAGATCTTGGAATAATGTATCCATCATTAGTTGGAAAGCTACTGGTGAGTTGCATAGACCAAAATATATCACCAATAGTTCAAATAGCCCTCTATTTGTTCTAAAGGCTGCTTTCCACTCATTCCCCTCTCTTATTCTCACATTGTTGTATCTCCATTGAATATTGAGTTTAGTGAAGTATATTGCTCCCTTAACCTTGTCAATCAACTCTTGGATAAGAGGAAGTGAATATTTATTTTTATTGTCACTTCATTGAGTCAGCAATAGTCTTGTACAGGATATAAGGAGCTATCTTTCTTTTTGACAAAGAAGAAGGGTGCTGCACATGGTAATTTTGATGGTTGTATTCATCCTGTTTTCAAGTGTTCATCTAAGAATTTGTCAAGTTCTTCTTACTCCTTGATACTTAGTGAATATACCTTGCAGTCCTTCAATGTTGCTCCTAGGACTAATTCAATTGCATGGTCCCAGGGTCATTGTGGTGGTAATTCATCAAAGGCTTTTTTATCAAAGACTGACTCCTTGAATTGCCAATATTGTTGGGGTATTCTTTTTTTAAATTCTTCTTTCACTGTTTCACTTTTTGTTTCTACTCTTCTCCATGCTTCTTCTTCCAAGTTGACAAACAAGTACTTCTCTCCCTCTTCTAACTCATCATAGTCATCCTCAATCTCTTCTGGCTCTCCTCCTCTAATAACCCTCCTACACCAGGTTTGGCATCTGTCCAGTACTAGTTGTGATGTCTTCCAGTTTATTGATGGATTGTGATGTTGAAGCCATTCATATCCCAAGAATACATCAGTTTTGCCAAGATTGGTTACTGCAAAAGAGATTTGTTCCATATGGTCTCTAATCTCCATATTCATTTTGATATAGTCCATAATATTTCCTGATTTATTCAGGGAGCCATCAGCATTGTGACACAAAATAGGAGTTGGGTATTTTTGAGTCTCCAATTTGTTCTCTATAATGAATCACTAGTTAATACATGAACTGGTACAACCAGAATCGATCAAGGCTGTTCAATAATAGGTCTTGGAGGAGTTGATGGTTGTTAATCAAATCTTGGTGCTAAGTTCTCTATTTCCTAACTTCTAGATTATTTCTAGTTCTTCTATCCTCTTTAACTCTTCTAATATCTCCCTATCCATCAACTGGTTTAGCTCCTTGACTATCTCTGCATTGTATTCTTTTAAGTAATGAGACCATACTTTCAGAATTGATAATGCAGTTTCTTTATCCTCTTCTCATATCCTTTTTGCAACCCATTCTGTCATAAATCCTTTTGTCTTCCCAAATTTTCTGGTACCAAAATAGTTCAAGAAATTGTTTATTGAGAAGTCAGTCAAATGTATCTTGGAATCTATAATGGGGGCAAGTAAGCTGGTGCTTACTCTTTGCCCTTCCCAAAACCCTTCACTTAGCTTCTGATCAACTCTTGTATTTCATCAACAGTCAAGTCATCAACTGATTTTTCTAAGTCCATCTTTCTTTCAAAAAACTTTCTCTCTTTCCTTTGTTCAGGGCATTTTGCTGCAATGTGCCCTTTGATGCTGCAATTAAAGCAAATTCCTTGCTTGTGCATACTGTCAATGTCTATAGCATTTGGGTCACATCTATGGGTTAGGGTGGTTGTTGGCATAAAGAGAGATTGTTCATTCTTTTCCTCTTTCTTGATTACTTGTTTTTCTAATTGTTTGTTTCTACTCCCAAATTCTATATTTGCTTCTCGTCTTGCTCTCTCATAATCCAATGCCATTTTATACCAACTTTCCAGTGAGTTTGAATTCTTCAGTTGTCCAAGTTCTACTAATTTTTGAGCTAAACCTGGATATAGTCCTTTCTTGAAGATTCCAACTAATGCCACCTCATTATAGCCTATTAGCTCCTTCCAGGTACAGAAGTCACTCTAATAGTCTTCAACTATTCTAGACCCTTGGCAAAGTTGATGAATCTTCTCAATAGCATAAGTCTGGGTTTTAGTAGAGATAAAGAATATTTCCATAGCTTGAGTCATGTCATTCCAGGAGTTGAATGAAGATTTGTGGATCATGTTCCTTAATTCAACTTCTTTGTCATCTTCTATCTCTAATTCTCTTCACTCCTTCTGAAAAGGGACAAATTTGGCAATCTTTTCATTAGCCTATCGTTGAGCATAATTGTCTTTTCCCTTTTTTATTTTTCTTAAAGTGATCTCAATTTGTTCCCAATTACTAGAGGTGTTGTTGCTTTGGAAATACATTGTTATGTACCTACGCCATGCATTGACTGTTTCAGGATCTCCTTCATAATCATCAGGTTCTTTCATTCTTCTCTTTCCTTTGTCTTTGTTCAGTTCCTTTTCTACCAATCTGAAGAAGAATTGGATATTTTGAAGATGTTCATTCTTTTCAGTCTGATCAATATTGTTCTAGGTCTGCAGCATTGATTGTCCAAAGAAAAGCACAAAGATGGTAGTGAGGAATAAGATGATAATACTGTATGGGATCATAGTAACAGTAGGGGTGTTCCCTTAAAGTACCATAGAGTGTTGTTATGAAAAATGATGGGAAACTTCAGTCTTATGTTACGATCCTACATTTCCAGTGTTTGAGAGTGAAGGTTATACATGCAGAACCAGACTGAAGTTAAGACAACCTATCTACTATACAGGTTCTTATATTGTTATAATGTGATCCATAAGTCAATACCACTACTGCAGTTTCAAGTTGTGGCTATGTTTTGAGCAGTTAGCGGAACAGCATATGATAGTGGAACTCATTACATATTGACTCATTATTTTCTAAGTCAAGTTTTTTTTCCTATGTAACTTTCACCATGTTTTGTATCTTCCTATCAGGGCTGACTCCTAGGGCCTACCAGGAGTGGGACATATCCCCAGGATAGGAATAAGGGTAAGGTAAAGTAACTTAGTCATAATAACTTACAATCACTCTCCTTATCCAAGTTAACAAGAAGAACTCAATGAGCTCTTGTTTTTTATAATATAAGCTTAGCAGTCACTTGGATTGATGACTGAGATGGTATTGGAATGATGAACATGTTTATAAGAAATAATAACCATGCCTAGTACAATACTCTACTGCAATGGTTCACTTCAACACTCCCTCTGGACTGATACATTCTCCTTCTTGCTTGGTATCAGGTCCAGGAAAGAAGCCAGTCACCATATAGTATTGAGAGAGTGTGGTTTTATAAATAAATCAGCAAGATTATTGGCTAACAGAATATACTTGAACATTACTAAAAGATACAAAAACTGGGGAAAAACTTTAGTGCCTGGTAGTCTACTAGAATTATTCATATTGGAACATACCTCAGATGTCACTCAAATAGTAAACAACTGAGGGGACATCATATATCAGTCACCAGACAATCAGGTCTGTAATGCATTCACCTTGTGCTCCTATGATGAGGTATGATGACTATATGCACAATATGTTTACTTTACGCTTGTATGACATAGTGTAATAAGAAAATGACACAATGCATCAAGGAGGGCATAGAGATAGATATAGTATATATAGTAATAAGTAGGATAATGAGGACTCTAACCTTGTTCTAGTTAAATACATTACTTTCTTAACTTAAACACTAGGTTTAGAGGGAGATTGTAACATAAGAACAAGTTTACTAATATATACTCAACTCTACCAAATATGATTTCACTCGCTGTCATCACCGCATTCTTAATAACCATCATAACTCTTTTCTCCAATTCTCTATCTGATGCTTGGAAGGATCTAAGAAGTAAAACCAAGGACACCCATACAACTAGCATACAGAACTTTGTAGAGAAAGTCAAGAAGAACTTCTTTGACAAACCTACCCAATGAAAAATAAAAGAACCTAACGATTTCAAAGGAAACCCAGACAAAGTGAGAGCTTAGTGTAGAAGAATGACATTATTTTTCCAAAGCAACAACATCCTGAAAGAATGGAAAAGGATTAAGATAGCTTTAGGGAAGATAAAGGGAGGAAAAGAAAATTGGGCCCAACAATAGGTAGATGTACAGATCAGGAAATTTCTACTCTTTCAAAAGAAGTGGAAAGAGACCAACAAAGCAAGAGAACTGACTACTCAAAGACTTTTGGTCAGAGTTCATCACTTGGAAGGAACTATAGATATAACAAAGTAGCTTAGGTAAGCTTATTCAAAAAAGGAATTCATCTGGAATTAGCATAAAAACTAGTCAAGATTGGTCAATTAAGAAATTTGTATTCATTAGAGGATTAGTATGAAAAGATACTAAACTTTGAGAGGTCAAGAAGAGAAGCAATTAAAGAATTTGGAGGAAGGAAAAGCATAAAGAATTCAGGAGATGTGAGAAAGAAACTAGTTTTGGACATTCTGAGATGAGATCCCAATGCAATGGAAGTAAACAAATGCAAAGAGACAAGGAGGTGTTACAACTGTGGAGAAATAGGTTATCTTGCTACAAGGTACTCTAAACCAAGAAAAAAGTAAAGATTGTAGAGAAAGCTAGAGAGGATTTTTCCTAGAGTAGAAGATAAGTACCGACTCACCTACTCTTATAGATTCAAAATTTTGATTACCTAATGTGTCATGACTTGGCAAAACGGCTAAGTCATTATTTATATTTCTTTTCTTTTCTTTTCTTTTCTTATTGGACTTACAACTACAAGATGGAGCGCAGGAAAGTATTATGTGACTTTGTCACAATGTTACAGATGGTCACATCACAGTCACAGTGTGTCACATGACTAAAGTAACATGAGGACCATAGGAGAGTAAGCATATAGCCATGGTAGTAAAGTGTATAAGTAGTAGAGAAATAAGCGAGAACTCCATTGAGTTCTCTTTGTCAAACTCTGAACAAAGAGACAGTTGGCTTAATTCCGGTCATCAGACTTTAGACGCTGACACAATGAGTCAATGAAAGATTTTTTGAATTACTTTGGTACAAGAAAATACAAGTCAAATAGGGACTACTCAGTAAAATAGATAGCTAAAAAGATTTGATGGAGCAACAAAGAGAAAGCAATAGGAATACTAAAGGTTTGGGCTCACAGTTCAAAGACAAAAGAATATACAAAAGAAAAGCTAGAGGAACTAAACAGAATAACAAATGATAAAGTTCTAACAGCCCTGAAGAAACCCTCAATACTCAGAAAAATGGGAAATAAGCAGCTGAATATTCAAGTTAAATTATCAACAACAGACACTTATAGAACATTCTGTAAATATGCATTGGTTGACTCAGAAAGCTCAAGCTCTTGTATAAGCCAAAAGTTTGTGAAAAAAAATAATATCAACATTTACAAGCTATTGTTCCCAATTACCTGCTACAACATTGATAGCTCAGCAAATAGAGATAGAAGCATCATAGAAGTTATTAAAATAAACACGACTATTAGTGATCATCAAAAATTAATCTAACTATCAGTAATGAATCTTAGGAATCATGATCTGTTTCTAGGATACAATTGGTTACAAAAACATAATTTGTCTATTGACTGGAAAGATTCTTCAATAAGCCTACAGAATTGTCAATAGTAGTATAGGAAAATATATATACCTAAAGAACCAAAAGAAGATACAATAGAAGAAAAAATAGAAGAAAATGCAATAGAGAAGGGAGAGAAGATATTATTTGTTAACTTGGAGAAAGAAGCATGGAGGAGAGAAGAGTTGAATATCAGAAGTAAAAGTAAGAGCATAGAAGAAATGGAAAGAGATATACCTGAGGAATACAAGAACTTCAACAATCAAGTTTTCAATAAGGCTATGCTCAAAAAATTACCAAACCAATTCAAATAGAACCACACCTTTGAATTGATACCCAACATAACATTGAAGAACTGTAAAGTATATCTGTTAAACATCAAAGAGCAGGAAGAACTTAACAAATTCCTCAAAGAACACCTAAAGTCAGGAAGGATCAGACCCTTTAAATCATCCTGTGTAGCTCCTTTCTTTTGCATAAAAAAAAAAGGATGGTTCACTACAACTAGTATAAGACTATTGACAACTTAACAAAGCAACAATAAAGAACAAATACTCTCTACCATTGATCCAAGAACTAATCAATAAAGTGCAAGGAGCCTGATACTTCACTATACTTGATATTTGATGGGAGTATAATAATGTGAGGATAAGAGAGGAAAACAAGTGGAAAGCAGCCTTTCAAACCAACTGAGGCTTGTTTGAACCTCTGGTTATATACTTTGGCATGTGCAACTCATCCACAACTTTTCAACTCATGATAAATACACTATTTTGTGAACTAATCATGACAGGAAAGATTGTGATTTACATGGGTGACATCCTAATCTTTACTTAAACAACAGACAAGCACAAAAGTATAGTAAAGCAGGTCCTACAAATATTGGCCAATAACAAATTATTGCTTCATCCCAAAAAATGTAAATTCCATCAAACCAAGATCAAATACCTCAGAGTTATTCTATCACAAGATAGCATAGAAGCCAATCCTACCAAAATAAAGGAAGTAGCCTAGTGACTAAAACCTTAAGATAAGAGAAAAGTATGACAATTTTTAGGGTTTTATAACTTCTACTATAGATTCATTCCTGGATTTGTATGAGTTGCCAAACCATTGACAAAGTTGACAAGAAAGAAAGAGTAGAGATAGCAAGAAGAGGAAAAAAGTGCCTTCAACAAGCTTGAAAATAAGATAATAAATTCTCCTATGCTGGCAATTCCCTACCCCAAACAAAAAATACAACTAGAAACTGATACCTCAGGATATGCAATAGGAGGAGTATTGTCTCAACAACAAGAAAATGACTCTTAGGGGCCTATTGCTTATCTGTCTAAAGCAATAAACAAGACAAAAAGGAACTATAAGATTTATAACCAAAAGTTGTTAATAATCATGGAAGGACTCAAACAATAGTAACAGTATCTCATAGGAAGCAATCACTTTGAAATATGGACTAATCACAAAAATCTAGGGTATTTCAAGAAACCACAAGAACTCAATTACTGTCAAGCCCAATAGATAACAAAACTACAAGAGTATAACTTCCAGCTAATACACAAACCTAGCAACTCTCAGAAAAAAGTAGATGTATTGTAAGAAAGCTAAACTCTAAGCCAGAATAAAGCCAACTGCTCTTTGTTCAGCGATTGACAAAGAGAACTCAATAGAGTCCCCGTTAGATTTTTTATACTACTTATACAACTACTACATGGTCTGTGTACTATCTTCCCATGCCTATCATGTGACCAATCATGTGATACCATGTGATGTGATGCTGTGACTTCCTGTCATGTGACTATGATACTTTCCTGCACTTTCTTCTGTGTAATAAGTCCAAGATAAAAAGAAATGTAAATAATGACTTAGCCATTTTGCCAAGTCATGACATGTATTATCTCAGAGACCAGACCATACCTAGGGAAGAAATAACAACAAAAATCAGATGTTACTGAAAAAAGAGTGGTTCAGAAGTCTTATAACTCAAGAAGAAGAGTTTTAGAAAGAAATAGAAGAAGCAAAGGAATTTACAGAAGAAGAAGTATGAGAAGTGATAAAACAATAGAAAGAAGGTTGGAAATAAGAAAAAAAGATAATACTATAGAGAAAAAAAATTTACATTCCAGATTCAGCTATGCTCTAAAAAGAAGTCGTCACAAGACACCATAACTCCAAACTAGCTGAACATCCAGGATATACCAAAACATACAAATTAATAACAAGAAATTATTGGTGGCCTTAGATATTAGAAGATATCAAATAATACATGGCAGAATATAAAAAGTATCAAGCAAACAAACCAAACTGACAACCTAAGAAAAACCATCTTCACTTTAATGAGATACCACAAAATCCTTGGAAAGTCATTAGTATTGATTTAATAAAGCCACTACTGGAGTCAGCAATATATGATAGTATACTGATAATAGTAGATTGGTTCTCCAAAATGGCTTGCTATATGCTAATCAATATGAATATTACCATCCAAGAGATAGCCAAAGTATCATAGGATTGAGTTTTTAAGGACATAGGAGTTCCCTGGGAGATCATTAGTAATTAAGGACCATAATTTGTATTAAGATTCATAAAGGAACTATGTTCATAACTTGGAATAGAAAAAAAACCATTGGCTACCTATTATCCCCAGACCAATGGCCAAACAAAAAGGGTCAATCAAGAACTCAAACAATGCCTATGACTATACTACAATTACAGACAAAACAATTGGGCAGAATAGTTATCAATTGCTAAGTTCTCTTATAACAATCAGATTTACTCTAGTACAGGACAATCACCCTTCTTAATCAACCTAGGACATTATCCAAACACAGGACAAGATATAAGTAGAACTACAGAAGACTTCCCAGGAATAGGACAATTTCTCAAAACAATTAAGAAGACCAAAGTTGAAGTAGAAACTGCATTGAAGAAAACAAATAAAAAGATGAAGAAGAAATAGAATGTTAAGAAAAAAAATGAAATCAAACAATTGAGTAGAGACTTAGTGTAGGTAGATATAGCACATTATAGCACTGATCAACCCTCAAAGAAATTATCTGCCAAACATCTAGGGCCATTCCTATAATACAAAAAGTCAGCAAGACAGCATACAAACTCAAGATTCTGTTCACTTGGAAATTTATTTATCCCATTATCAACAAATCATATCTTATATCTTATGTTACTCCTATGTTTGAGCAATAGTCACAGAGATCTAACAACAGAATTACTACTCCCATGGACTAGACAAACATATAAGAAGTTGAAGAGATACTAGATTCTAAATGAAGAGGGAATAAGCTGCAATACCTTATTAAGTGGAAAGGATAACTACCTGAAGAAAGAACTTTGGAATACAAGAACAAAGTAGTCAAAGGAGCCCCAAGATCATGTAAAGAGTTTTACCAAAAACACCTAGATATACCCAAAGTCCCTACTATTTGACTACCTACAAAAACTTACACTGATATTACAAGAACATAATCTTAGGAGAGGAGTAATGTAATACATTTACCTTATGCTCCTATGATAAAATATAACAATTACACACAACACATTTACTTTATACTTATATGACATAGTATAACAAGAGAATAACATAATGCATTGAGGAGAGTATAGATTCTTAACTCAAACACCAGGTTTAGAAAAATCTCTACTATTTCAAAATCCAGGAAAAGCTTTATCGTCTCACTGGTGCTCTTCTATTTCATAGTGATTATTCTCCTACCTATGTGCAAATCTATATCCTTGATACAGCAGAGCAGCTCAATGTTAGGAGACTTAATAACAGGAATCTTGATCCTGTGGTAATGGATATTAAATTAAATTAATTATCTAGTATGTATGCTGCACCGAACATGGGATGATGCCTGCTTAGCCAATGCTTTACAAGCATTGGTCAGCATTCTCTCTCTTTTCACTCAAAAATGCAAATAAATTCAGAATAAATTCAAATAAATTAGGATAAATTGGAACAGGCAGTGAGCAAAGCGA
>Ga0153996_1000796_pt1 | contig 13693 bp, 10 predicted proteins | sample TSNC080MetaG_FD_104728 | JGI IMG/M metagenome (GOLD analysis project Ga0153996, IMG submission 104728) | Attine ant fungus gardens microbial communities from North Carolina, USA - TSNC080 MetaG | ecosystem: Host-associated > Fungi > Mycelium > Unclassified | place: USA: North Carolina, Lumber...
GTGGTGGTCATATCGATTCAGTGCCAGAGCCAAGAACGCCGGATGGCGGATCGATTACTTCTGTGTGTCGGAATCATTGAAAGATCGTCTGGTCGATGCAAGGATATTGACCGAAGTCATGGGTTCTGATCACTGTCCGGTTGAGCTGACGTTGGATTAGCCGGAAAAAGTTATTGAACTTGTATGTCACAGAGGAGCGAAGGAGGGGCCATTGTACCAATTCAGAGATCCTATTCATGGTTTCATTGATGTTTCAGACCAGGAACTAAAGATAATTGATTGCCCACCGTTTCAGCGATTAAGGAATATAAAACAACTGGCAACTACCTATTTGGTTTATCATGGTGCAGAGCATACCCGTTTTGGCCATTCACTTGGGGTGATGCATCTGGTTTCGCGCGCTTTTAGATCATCTCTGGAAAATTATAAGAAAAATAACGGAATAGAGTTATATGATGAAATAACGAAAGCGTGGTATCTGCAGATTTTGAGAATTATAGGCCTGACCCATGACTTGGGTCACGCGCCTTTTTCACATGCATCAGAGGCTCTCTTTGATGACGGAATAGAGCATGAAGATTTTACAAAGAAAATTATATGTGAAACAGAAATTGCTGGATATATCATGGATATTGGCGAAGAATTCCAGAAGAACCATAACGTAGGAAAAGAATATGATATTACACCGGAATTGATATGGCTGATCTATGGTAAGAAGAACCCGGAACTTGACCCTCGGTACAGAATGCCTGATTATAAATTCCTGAAAAGTTTTATGGACAGTGAACTTGATTGCGATAAGATGGATTATCTTTTAAGGGATTCATACTATTGCGGTGTTAATTATGGAAAATATGATCTTAATAAATTGCTTGCATCATTGAATATTTACAAGAATCCGAAAGAAAATATAATTCAATTGGCGGTTGAGCGTGGAGGAATTCATGCTTTTGAGGAGTTTGTTATTGCCAGATACTTTATGTTCATCCAGGTTTATTTTCATAAAACCCGGCGTCACTTAGACAGACAGCTCGTTGAAAGTATTAAGGAGGTCCTTCCCAACTCTAAATACCCAACGGAAGTGGATGAATATCTTAAATGGGATGATGATTTGATATTAGATAAGATCAAAGAAAATACGAATTTGCACGAAGCATCGCGGCATTTTATCAACCGACGGGTTATGAGTTGCGTTTATGAAACCCGTGTACATAGTGATGGCATAAGTGATATTCATTTATTTAATGCCATTCGCCGGGAGTTAAAATTGAAAGTTGACCCTAACTGTGATATACTTGAAGACAAGGCAAATAAATTAGCTCACAAGATTCCGACTTTAGAGTATTATGATGCAGCCAGTGGAAAAGGTATCCCAATTATTTTGGAGCATACTGATAAACCTTCAAGCATTGCAGCTGAGTCGATTTTATTGCAGAGTTTAATTAAACCGATAAATATTAAACGTATTTATGTTTCGAAAGAATATTCTATGCAGGCAAGGGAAATAGTATATGAATTTTTGCAGGAAGAGGAGGAAGAATAATGAAGCCAATGCAAAGTAATGTTGCTTTTATTATAAAGAATATCCAATCGATATCAGGAGATTGCCCCGGAAAAAAGACACTGCAGAAATTAGTTTTTTTGATTGAACAAAAGGGCATTGACCTGGGCTGTGAGTATGGTCTTCATTTTTATGGGCCATATAGCGCTGTGCTCGATGCAGCAGCTTCTTCCTTAGATGAAGAGGGGATCATCAGCTTTGACTATTCAGGGTACTCACATAGAATGAGTGTTAACCCTGACTGGGATATTAAATCGGAGGTCAGCGAAGATCAGGAAAAGACCATTTCCGATGTATTAACCAGATATAAAGATTGGAATCCTTCAAAGCTGGAACTGCTCACTACGGCTATTTATGCATATGATAATTTACAGGAGAAAACAAGAGAGAGCGTCATTGGCGGTGTGAAAAAGATAAAGGGTTCAAAATATTCGCAGGATGAAATTAATAATGTAATACAGGAATTTTCGTATTTTAATAAAGAGATATGATCAGTGCGGAGAAATCCGGCGAAAAGCGAAAAACGTTTTCTGCACAAGTGTGCAGAAAACGTTTTGTTAAATTTAAAGGAGGATAAGTCTGGGGAAGGGCCCCGGCGAAAAGAAAATTATGAGAATTGAACCAGAACAGTGTGTAGCGGTAGCAGTAGATTATCAGGAAAGATTAATGCCGGTCATCCATGAAAACCGGGCATTAGCAGAACGTTCAGGAATATTATTAGCAGGTCTGCAGGTGCTGAAAGTACCGACCTGTGTCACACAGCAGTATACGAAGGGATTGGGCATGACAGTACCGGAAATTACCGATGCAGTTGGAAGTACTGAATATATTGAAAAGGTTGAATTTAGCAGTTATGAGGCGATTACTAATTTCATTAAAGGTAAAAAGTTCGTTATCGTCTGCGGAATTGAAGCTCATATCTGCGTTCTACAGACGGTAATAGACTTGAAAGCTAAGGGCTTTCAGCCGATATTGGTAGCAGACTGTATTTCCAGCCGCAATCCCGAAGATAAGAAGATTGCGCTGAAACGGGCCAGAGATGAAGGGGCAATTCTTACGACCAGTGAATCACTTCTGTTTGAACTGCTGAAAAAAGCGGGCACGGATACCAGTAAGAAGATCCAAAGGCTGATAAAATAGCAGAATACAGCAAAGCGGCTACTCGAATTTATACTCGAATAGCCGCTTTATTTTTATAAATACCCGCCATCCATCCTGATCACCTGTCCGGTCAGATAATCCGGTCCGCCGGCCAGCTGCCACACCAAGTCGGCCGTTTCCTCCGGCGTACCGAACCGGCCGGCAGGGATATCAGCACATAGGCGGGAGCGCTCTTTTGCATCAAGCTGACCGTTCATGGCAGTGTCAATGACACCACAGGCTATGGCATTAACTTGTATATTGCTGGGAGCCAGTTCCTTGGCCAGTGCTTTGGTCAGCCCGTGTACACCAGACTTTGCGGCGGAATAAGCCGCTTCGCAGGAGGCCCCGGAAATGCCCCACATAGAGGAGATATTAATAATCCTGCCCTGCTTTTTCTGAACCATAGCCGGAATAGCTGCCCGGCAACAATAGAAGACCCCGCTCAAATTGGTCTGGATCAGCTCGTCCCACTGTTTATCGGTCATATCCGATAAAAGTCCGATGTGCGCGCTGCCGGCATTATTTAGCAGAACATCGAGTGCATCTGTATATTCATAAATCCGTGTAAACATTGAATCAACATCGTCAGGATTGCCGATGTCTGCCACCAGCATGCGACAGCTTCCGCCCGGTATGGTCATAATCTCATCCTGCACTGCGGCCAATTCGTTAACCGCAGAGCGGCAATTCAAAAATACATGATATCCCTGCCGGGCAAATTTTAATGCAGCGGCTCGTCCGATTCCCCGTGAGGCCCCGGTTACCAGTACTGTTCTATCTCTCATAATCATTCTCCTAAATCTATCAATAAAGAATATTCCGATTATTATTATACATTGAAGCAATCGTTATTAAAAGGAAAAATTTGATTATAAATGCCGGAAGTTAAGGGAATACTCTACATATTAATCAATGTGAGGTGGCAGAGAATGAAATTAACGAGGCATGTCTCTTATGCAGGCGTACAAGAACCTAATATAAGGAATTATGATGTAATCCTGAAAACCAATTACGGGACCGGGTATAACAGTTATGTCGTTACCGGTGAGAAAACGGCTGTGATCGATACCGTTCCGGAGCTGTTTGCCGATGAATATATAGAAAAGCTAAAAACGCTGCTTTCGGATGGCGGTGTGGATTATGTGATTCTCAACCACGCCGCGCCGGATCACGCGGGAAGTCTGGCTTCTTTATTAAAAGAGTATCCCCAGGCGGAGGTTTACGCGACCGTTCAGGGAATGAAAAATGCCGGTGCTATCAGTAACCGGCAGATGAAGGTTCATGTGGTAACCGAGGGAGAACAGTTGTATCTGGGGGATGATATCGTACTGGAGTTTATGATGATTCCGGATCTGCCATGGCCGGATACAATGTTCACCTATCTTGAAAAGGAAAAGATTTTGTTCAGCTGTGATATGTTCAGCACCCATTTCTGCGAACCGGCTATCCGGGACCGCTATATGCGCGAGGTTGGAGTTTTCCAGGAAGAACGCTACCGCTACTTTCAGACCATGTTTGAGGGGAGCAAAACAGCGGTGCGGGGAGCGATGAAAAAGCTGGAAGGAAGGCCGATCGGGATGATCTGTCCGGGACACGGACCGATTCTGGAGCATTATCTGAAAGAGACGATGGGGTATTACCATTCCTGGTCGATGGAGCTTCCCACCGAAGATTATGCTGCGGTATTTTACGCCAGCGCTTATGGTTATACGGGAATGATGGCCCGGCAGCTGGCCAACGACCTGCGCCGGGAAGGGATACCGGTGAAAATATTCGATGTCACCAAAAAGCCGCTTAAGGAAATGGAGAAAGCCTTCAACCTGGCGGGAGGAGTGCTGATCGGCACCCCGACAATCCATAAAGATGCGCCAAAACCGATTTGGGACTTGATTTCTTGCGCGAAAGCGATTAATCTTAATAGTAAGCCGGTGCTCGTTTTCGGTTCCTATGGATGGAGCGGCGGGGCCTGCAAAAATGTATGCGAACGGCTCAAGGCACTGCAGTTTCGGGTGATCGGAGAGGGATTGACCTGTGTACTGAAGCCTTCGGCTGAAGATAAGCGGCGGATCGGGGAAGCGGCCAGGGAGTTTGCGGCGATATTCTCCGGTTAAGCATAGAGGCTGACGGGATCGGCCTTAACTGCAGCGGGAAAGAGAAGGGGATAAAGATGGTCGATAAGGCGATTGAGTTTGCAACCAAAGCCCATGAGGGACAATTCAGAAAGGGGACCAAACGGCCTTACATTGTACATCCGATTGAAGTTGGGGACATAGTGGCAACGATGACATCCGATCCGGAAATTATCAGCGCCGCCATTTTACATGATACAATTGAAGATTGTGAAGAGGTTACGGAACAGCTGCTGCAGGAATCATTTTCCGGCCGGGTGGCCGGTATCGTAGCCCGGGAAAGCGAGGACAAGTCCAAGACCTGGATGGAACGCAAGACGGCTACGATTAACGATATCCGTACGGCACCGCAGGAGGTGCAGATGATCGCACTGGCGGACAAGCTCTCCAATATGCGCGATATCGACCGTGATTATCCGGTGTACGGTGATGAACTATGGCGGCGCTTCCGGATGAAGGACAAAGATACCATCGGCTGGTACTATAAAGGCGTTCGGGATTCACTGCGGAAAGCGCTGAGTGAGACGAAGGCGTTTGAGGAATACTGTGTCTTGATAGACAAAAATTTTGGATAGTTACATCCAAAATTTTTTTTGGCTCCTGAGATATAAAACAAACCAGCTGACCAGCGCGATACCCTTTGCGATACTGGAAATGGTTATGCTCCACCAGATGCCGTTCAGATCAAGCGCGGTGGCAATCAGGAAGAGGGCCAGCGGGATACGGGCAACGGTGAACACGACGCTGACCAGTGACGGGGGCATGGTTTTGCCGAGGCCGGAAAAGGCACCTGCAGTAGTGATTTCAATGCACATAAATAGCTGGGAGACGCCCATGACTCGTAAGTATTCGGTACCCATGCCGAGAAGTTCCGCTTCCGGCAGGAAAAAGCGGAATAATGGTTCCGGAAACACCACCAGCAGCAGGGTGCATACAATGCCCCAAATGGTCGCCAGGATCATCGCTGCCCGATATCCTTTCAGAATCCGCCGGTGATTTTCGGCACCGTAATTCTGGGCGATGAAGGAATTGACCGCCGCCCCAAAACCATCTGATATCATCCAGGATATCGATTCGATCTGCGAGCCGATTTTCTGTACCGCGACAGCGCCCTCGCCGAACCCGGCGATGATCCGGGCCAGCACCATCGAGATCGAGGTGAAGATGATACTCTGGATGGCGGAAGGCAGGCCGATGCAGATCAGTTCTTTGATGGCCCTGACCGGTGTTTTCCGAAATAACCGTTTTTTTTGGAAAATCTGCGTATCTTTTGATGACAGCCGCACAAAAATAAGAGTTACCATTATCTGCGCGATCACCGTGGCAATGGCGGCGCCAGTGACGCCCATGCGGGGAAAAGGGCCCAGGCCGAAGATCAGGACCGGATCTATAACGATATTCAGGACCAGGCCGCTGGCTGTCGCCAGTAAAAGGCTGATACTGTTGCCCCGGGCGGTCATAATGCCGGCGAAGACCTGATTCATAAATGAAAAGATCAACAGTCCGCAGGTGATGATCAGATAGAATCGGGCATCGCGGATTACATCCGGACTGGTAAGCCCGAAAAAAGCGATCAGCGGCCTGGAAAAGAGCATGCAGATGCCGCCGAAGCAAATGCTTAGCATGGCAGCCAGCTGAAAAGCAGCAGCGGTGTATTCGGCCGCTTTGTCGTAATCGCCGGCACCGATGCAGTAGCCGGCCTTGACCTGACCGCCCATCTTGGGCAGAACGGCCAGGCCGTTGGCGAACCACATATACATACCGGCGGTTCCCACCGAAGTGACGGCGCCGCTGCCGACCCGGCCGAGCCATATCATATCGGTCATGTTATAGGCCATCTGGATAAAGGACGAGGCCATGATCGGAACCGCCAGTCTGGTCAGTGCGGTTAAGATATTAGATTCCAGTAAATTTATCGTCTTTTTCATAAGTCCTCCGTAGAAAATATGATAGCATATTTTAACGGCTGAGGACAGCAGAATCACATAAATCATCACATTTACCAGGAGGGTAACCACATGACTAAGAACAGGCTCGTAAAAGAATATCTGATTATAACCGCAGGTACCTTTATTATATCGTTGACGGTGTACTTTTTTATGATTCCCAGCAATGCCATCGTCGGCAGTCTGTCCGGCCTGGCTATCGTAATCTCGCATTTTATGCCTTTGAGTATATCGGCCATTACCTTTATCTTAAATGCCGTCCTGCTGGTGATCGGTTTCGTGTTCATCGGCAGGGAGTTCGGCGGCAAGACGGTATATACTTCGATTCTGCTGCCGGCTTTCTTGTGGGTCTGGGAGGTGCTGTTTCCCGATCAGCGGTCTCTGACCGGTGATCCGCTGCTGGATGTGACCTGTCATGTTATTATCGTCAGTTTTGGCCTGGCGCTGCTGTTTAATGCCAATGCCTCTTCCGGCGGCCTGGACATCGCAGCGAAAATGCTGAACAAATATCTCCACATCGAATTGGGCCGGGCGATGACGATGGCGGGGATGGTTACTGCATTCAGCGCCATTCTCATCGCCGGCACTCCGATTCTGGTTCTCAGTGTTCTGGGAACCTACTGCAACGGTTTTGTACTGGATCATTTTATCAATGGTTTCAACCGCCGCAAGCGGGTGTGCATCATCACCGGCGAACACAGAGCCATCCAGGAGTTCATCATCCGCAGTCTGAATCGGGGTGTCACCCTATATCCGGCGATGGGCGGTTATAATGAAGAGGAGAAGACCGAACTGGTAACCATCCTGACCAGAAATGAATATGCTGTGCTGCTGAAATATCTCCATACCATCGATGAAAAAGCTTTTGTTACTGTTTCCACCGTCAATGAGGTAGTCGGGGAATGGAACATCCGAAAGGCGCCGCTGAAAATATCTAAAGATAATCTGAAGATTTTATGAACCCCTTGACAAATGGGACTCTCGCCGCTATCATAGTCAGTAGTTCGTTAGATTTAAGACGAGAATAAATGCAGCGAAAAAGAGGAGTATGCATCGGCTCTTTTCAAGAGAGAACCGCCCGCGGCTGAGAGACGGTTTAAAGTAAGCAGTGCAGAAGGTAGCTTTGGAGCAGGGTCCCTGAAGCGGGAGTAGGGAATCACGTGGCAGCTTACGTTACAGAGCTGATTGAGATATACGGCCGGAGACCGTCGTATAACAAAGGTGGTACCGCGATCATTCGCCCTTTACATAAGCGTGTAAAGGGCTTTTTTAGATTCAAAGGAGGAAAATGATGAGCAGAGAGTTGGAAAAGACCTATAACCCGAAGGAAATTGAAGGAAAATTATATGAGAAGTGGTGTGAAAAGAAATACTTCCATCCGGAAGCCGATCGTTCTAAAAAGCCGTTTACGATTGTGATGCCGCCGCCGAATATTACCGGCAAGCTGCACATGGGTCACGCCCTGGATAACACCCTGCAGGACATCCTGATCCGTTACAAGCGGATGCAGGGGTATCAAGCGCTCTGGATACCGGGGACCGATCATGCGGCCATCTCTACCGAGGTCAAGGTAACCGACCAGTTGAAGTCCGAGGGAATCGATAAGAAAGAACTGGGACGGGAAAAGTTCCTGGAACGGACCTGGGAGTGGAAAGAGGAGTACGGTGGTGCCATCACCGATCAGCTGAAGAAGCTGGGAACTTCCTGTGACTGGGACCGGGAGCGTTTTACTATGGATGAGGGATGCTCGCAGGCCGTTGAAGATGTATTCATTAAATTATACGAAGAGGGATACATTTATAAAGGGTCCCGGATCATTAACTGGTGTCCGGTATGTAAGACCTCTATTTCCGATGCGGAAGTTGAACATGAAGAACAGGCCGGACATTTCTGGCATATTAAATACCCGATTATCGGCACCGACCGCTTTCTGGAAATTGCTACTACCCGGCCTGAGACCATGCTGGGCGATACGGCTGTTGCAGTTCATCCCGATGACGAGCGTTATGCCGGCATCATCGGTAAAAAGGCGCTGCTGCCGTTAGTCAACCGGGCGATACCGATCGTTGCCGATGCCTATGTAGATAAAGAATTTGGTACCGGTGCGGTGAAGATCACCCCGGCTCACGACCCCAATGACTTTGAAGTTGGAAAGCGCCACGATCTGGAAGAGATCAATGTCATGAACGACGATGCCTCGATCAATGAAAACGGCGGTAAATATGCCGGAATGAGCCGTTATGATGCCCGTAAAGCCATCGTTCAGGATCTGACGGATGAAGGCTATCTGGTGAAGGTGGAAGACCACTCTCATAACGTAGGGACCCATGACCGCTGTAATACCACGGTTGAACCGCTGATCAAACCGCAGTGGTTTGTTAGGATGGAGGATCTTGCGAAACCGGCGATCAAGGCATTGAAAACCGGCCAACTGAAATTTGTACCTGAGCGTTTTGATAAGATATACCTGTACTGGCTGGAGAATATCCGCGACTGGTGTATTTCCCGGCAGATATGGTGGGGGCACCGGATTCCGGCCTATTACTGCGGCGGCTGCGGTAATATGATAGTTACCCGCAATCAGCCGGCCACCTGTCCGAAATGCGGGGACACACATTTTTCACAGGATGAGGATACACTGGATACATGGTTCAGCTCCGCACTGTGGCCATTTTCTACTTTAGGCTGGCCGGAGCAGACCGAAGAATTAGATTATTTCTATCCCACCGATGTGCTGGTGACCGGATATGATATTATATTACCATGGGTTATCCGGATGGTATTTTCCGGCTTTGCCCACACCGGTAAATCGCCTTTCCATACCGTCTTTATCCACGGTCTGGTAAGGGATTCGCAGGGCCGGAAGATGAGTAAGTCTCTGGGGAACGGCATCGATCCGCTGGAGATCATCGACCGGTATGGTGCCGATGCGCTGCGTCTGACCCTGGTAACCGGAAACACTCCGGGGAACGACATGCGTTTCTATCATGAGCGGGTGGAAGCCAGCCGGAACTTTGCCAACAAAGTGTGGAATGCGTCCCGGTTCATTATGATGAACATGGCAGGGAAAGCAATCACCGAGCCTTCGACGGACAGCTTGCTGCCGGCTGACCGGTGGATTCTCTCACTGGTCAACAAACTGGCCCGCGATGTTACTGAAAATATGGACAAATTCGAGCTGGGTATCGCCGTGAAGAAGGTGCACGACTTTATCTGGGATGAATTCTGTGACTGGTATATCGAGATGGTAAAATACCGGATCTACCAGGATGGAGAAGACTCTGCAAATAGTGCCCTGTGGGCCCTTAAGACAGTGCTGGGCCGGGCGCTGAAACTGCTGCATCCGTTCATGCCGTTCGTATCGGAGGAGATCTACGGTGTATTGATGCCGGAAGAGGAATCGCTGATGATCAGCGATTGGCCGGCATATCGACAGGACTGGGATTTCCCGGCGGCAGAAGAGGTCGTGGGTCACCTCAAAGAAGCGGTTCGCGGTATCCGTAACGTGCGGGCTGAAATGAACGTGGCACCGGGCCGGAAGACCAAGGTTTATATCGTCAGTGAAGAGGAAGCGATTTTAAACGGATTTGCTTACTTTAATAAAGCGATGACCTTTATCGCCGGTGCCAGTGAGCTGATCATGCAGTCCGATAAGACAGGTATTGCCGACGACGCGGTTTCCATCGTGATTCCGGATGCCACCGTTTACCTGCCGCTTGAGGACCTGATTGATTTTGGGCAGGAGCTGGAACGGCTGACGAAAGAAGAGGCGCGGCTGACCAAAGAGCTGGCCCGCGTGAAAGGAATGCTGAGCAATGAGAAGTTTATCAGCAAGGCACCGGAAGCTAAGATCAATGAGGAAAAGGAAAAGCTGGCCACCTATACCCAGATGATGGAGCAGGTGAAAGAAAGGCTTGATGGAATTAAGAATAAGAGGTAATTATGAAAAAGTTCCGTTTTAAGAAACCGAACATAAAGAAAAATATCTACCGATTAAAAAACTTAAAGTGGAAAGACGTCAAAGCTTATCAGCGGGCCCGCCGGGCCCGTCGGGAGAAGATTCTGAACGAGCGGCAAAACAGCCCCTTCCATCAGAAGATGGCCCGGATCTATAAAGTAATGAACTGGATTTCGCTGCTCCTGCACGCGGTCTGGGCATGCATCATCAACTTTATCATCGAAGCGGTATCGCGCCATTCGGTCATCAAGGCCTGGGAGTACATGACAGGCAGCCCGATGGTATTTTTATACAATGCTTTTATGATATTTGTAACCTTGTCGATCGTCTATCTGGTAAAGAGGCGGGTGTTTACCCGGATCATTATCAGCGTCATCTGGCTTATGCTGGGGGTGACCAATGGCTATATGCTGCTGAAACGCGTGACCCCGTTTAACGCTCAGGATCTCAAGGCAGCCGGAGAAGGGCTGTCGCTGTTCACTAAATATTTTTCGGCGGTAGAGCTGATTATGCTGGTCGTCGGTGTGGCAGCAGTGGTCATATGGGTGGTTTCAATGTGGCGCCGGGGTGGCCAGTACACGGGTAAAATCCGACGGGTTTGGAGCCTGATGGGGATAATCTGCTGTATCTTCCTTTATTATGTAGCGACTCAGGAGGCGGTCGATCGGCGGGTGGTTTCTACCTATTTTGGAAATATCGCCTTTGCTTATGAAGATTACGGGCTGCCGTATTGTTTTTCCACCAGCCTTTTTAATACCGGGATTTCCCAGCCGAACGGTTATACCGAAGAGAATATAATGACCATAAACAGGGAAGCTAATCTGATGGAACATTATGCAGACAGCGAAGTGAAACCGAATATTATCTTTATTCAACTGGAGTCATTCTTTGATACTTCAGAGGTGGAATTTATGGAGACTTCGGAAGATCCGCTGCCCAATTTCCGCCGTCTGGCGGGAGAATATTCGTCGGGATATTTCAAAGTCCCCTCGGTTGGGGCGGGAACAGCCAATACCGAATTTGAAGTGCTGACCGGGATGAATCTGCGTTATTTCGGTCCCGGCGAATATCCTTATAAAACGGTGCTGAAGAACCAGACCAGCGAAAGTCTGGCTACCGCCCTGGGTGCCCTGGGCTACGGTACCCACGCTCTGCATAATAACGGCGGTAATTTCTACAGCCGTGCGAAAGTATTTGATAATATCGGTTTCGACAGTTTTACCAGTAAAGAATTTATGAATATCCTGCAGCTTACCGAAAACGGCTGGGCGAAGGATGACATCCTGGTTGAGCATATCCTGGATGCAATGGATTCCACCGAGGGACAGGATTTCGTGTTTGGCATCAGTGTTCAGGGACACGGGGATTATCCCGAAGAAAAGGTGCTGGAGAATCCGCGCATCGAGGTCAGCGGAATTGAAAATGAAGGAAAGAGTAATGCCTGGGAGTATTACGTCAACCAGGTATATGAAATGGATCAGTTTGTCGGCAGTTTAGTGAATGAGATGGAGAAGCGGGGGGAGCCGACGGTTATCGTATTCTACGGTGACCATCTGCCGACCATGGGGCTGGAGGTCAAAGATCTGAAAGGCCGTTATCTGTATAATACCAATTACGTTATCTGGGATAATATCGGTCTGGAGAAACAGGACCGCAACATCCCGGCTTACCAGATCGGAGCCGATGTGATGGACCGTCTTGGTATCCACTCCGGGACTGTTTTTAACTATCACCAGCAGCGCCGAAAGACGAAGCAGTACCTGCAGGATCTGGAACTTCTGCAGTACGATATTCTGTATGGTAAGCAATATGTATATGAAGGCAGCCCGCCGATTACCGAAGGGCATATGGAAATGGGCATCAAGGATGTCGAAATAAACAAGATCGTTACCAATCTGGATGGAACTTTCAGCCTGTACGGGGCCAATTTCACCAAGTGGAGCAAAGTCTACATCAATGATGAGAAACAGTCCACCACTTTTCTGAACAATACCCGGATCGAGCTCAAAGAAAGCAGTCTCGAAGATGGCGATGTGGTGACAGTCAGCCAGGTCGGTTCCAGCAATACCATTTTCCGGACCACTGCGGAGCTGATCTATATGGATGGTGAGCTGAAGACCGCCGAGCAGATAGCAAGAGAAGAGCGGGAAGCTCAGAAACAGGCCCAGCAGGAAGCTCTGGATGCGGCCGCAGCAGAAGAACTCGAAAACGGTGATACCGCTTTACCGGAGGACGGTCAATAAGATATAGGGGAGTACGCAGCATGGTTAAGGAAGGTTATCAGGAAGCAGCAGCATATATCGGGGAGCTTCCCAAATTCACGGTAAAGCATCCGCTGGACCACGTCCGTGAATTCGTCCGCTATCTGGGTGAGCCGGGGGTGGACGGGAAGATCATCCATGTCGCCGGTACAAACGGCAAAGGCTCGGTGTGCGCATATATCCAGGCCATACTTTCCGGCGAGGGCCGCAAGACGGGGTTATTTACCTCCCCGCATCTGGTGCGGCTAAATGAACGTATCCGGATCGGCGACCAGGATATCTCCGATGCAGAATTCGTACGGGTGTTTACCAGGGTAAAAACGGCGGCCCTTCAGATGGAAGCGGATGGTTGGGGACATCCCTCATATTTTGAATTTCTCTTTGCCATGGCAATGTGCGCATTTTCCGAAGCCAAGGTCGAATATATTATCCTCGAAACCGGCCTCGGCGGCCGGCTGGATGCCACCAATGTGGTTCCCCGTCCGCTGGTCACCATTATTACAGCCCTGGGGTATGATCACACCGATCTTCTGGGTGATACCATCGCGGCGATCGCCGCTGAGAAAGCCGGCATCATTAAGCCGGGCGTACCGGTGGTCTGCGATGGGAATGACCGGGAAGCGGCGGCTGTGATACGAAACCGGGCTGCCGAATTGGGATGCGTGTGTAGAGAAATCGCGAAAAATGCGTACGAA
>Ga0153996_1000798_pt1 | contig 13672 bp, 11 predicted proteins | sample TSNC080MetaG_FD_104728 | JGI IMG/M metagenome (GOLD analysis project Ga0153996, IMG submission 104728) | Attine ant fungus gardens microbial communities from North Carolina, USA - TSNC080 MetaG | ecosystem: Host-associated > Fungi > Mycelium > Unclassified | place: USA: North Carolina, Lumber...
AAAACTACTACAATGTAAAATTGTTTGACCGGATATCACATCGTTTATATTTGACTGCTCCTGGCAGTGTTATGCGTGATTATGCCGACAGCATCCTCCATCAATTTGACGAGATGGAGCAGGTTATCCTGCAGCAGACTGCCCCTGAAACATTAAAAATTGGCAACAGCGTTGGCAGTATTTTATTTATGACTCTTATGAAGGGGTTTGAGGAGACATACCCAAACATACAGCCTAATGTTATTACGGATCACACTTCAACCGTAATCAAACAGGTAATCAATAATGAATTTGATATTGGAACCATAGAGGGAAGCACGACTTTTCCGGAGTTAGAATGTGTACCATTTGCTCAGGACAATATGGTTATTGTCGCTGCTCCCTCACATCCATTAAAGGATCAGAGGAGCTTGCACCTAAACGACTTAGTAGCTGAACGTTTTTTACTTCGGGAGCAATACAGCGGTGCCCGCATGGTAGTGGATCACGTATTTCAGTCTCATGAGTTGAATATCCAACCTTATTGGGAAAGCTCCGCATCGCAGGTTATTATTGATGCGGTCTGTATTGGTATTGGTATATCCGTACTTCCATATTCCCTCATATCTTCTTATGTCAATGCTGGTGCATTAGTCATATTGGATATCTGTGATGCGAAATTTGAGCGCCCGTTCTCCATTGTCTATCGGAAAAACAAGTATCAAACCCATGCTTTTAAAGCATTTTATGCCTATTTTCTTTCTGAAGCAGAAAAAGCCGAACAGATATCATATTCTCTTTATACATTAAAATAAGGCAGACTTAGAATCTGCCTTTCATTGACACTGGCGCTTATCGGCATGCAATATCGGTGTGCTTACTATCGGTAATTTTTCCGGTACTGCAGCGGACGCTCACCTGTAAGTTTCTTAAACACCCGTTCAAAATACGTAATACTTTCAAAGCCAACCTGACCGGCAATTTCTGTTACTGATAAATCAGTATTCGTAAGCAGCTGCCTGGCTGCTTTGATTCGGGCCAGATTTTGATATTCATTTAAAGTAAACCCGGTAACCTCTTTAAAAATCCGGCACAGGTAAGATTTGCTTACAAAGAAGTGTTTTGCCAGTTCTTCCTGGGATTCATTTGAGTCGTAATGGATCAGCAGATACTCTGTCACCTCCCGGATTTTTTGATGTTTCGCAGTCTGGGCCTGATGATTGTCCTGGATCAGAATATCTTGTACCGGCCGGTCTGACCGTCCATGGCCGGAAGATTGACTGACCTGTTGGCATCTGCCGGTCAAAATCAAAATATGCATAACCAGCATCCTTGCCGCCGCCTCATAGCCGGACCTTCTTTCCTTCAGCTCCTGCTTCAATGCTTCCAGAAGCTTTAATACCGTCTCCCACTCCTGCTGTGTATATTCGATTACCTGATCCAGACGTTGGAACAGGTCCTGGATTGGAGGTAAACCAAATACCTTCATATATGGCGAAAACACACCGCTATCCACTTGCAATAGCAGACGGTCATGATAAGAAGATCCGGCCATACTGGTCTTATGGATCTGATTCCGCATTACCATCACTCCCATTCCTGCCTTCACCAGATAGGTTTCCCGGTCAATAAAGTAATAGCGCTCTCCTGCTAAAAGAAAATACATCTCATAGCTTTCATGAAAATGCTGGGAATACATGGAATACTCCCGATCCCTGACCACCTGCTCCACCATTAATCCATCCATTTGCTCTAAAAATACAGTCCTGTCCATACATTGTCTCCCATCCATCCCCCATTTTAGTGTTCAAAAGTTTGATTTTTCAAAAATACAGCAAAATTATATAAGATTATTATACTATTTTGTATTATACTTGCAACTAGAAAGTAAAAAAATCTTTTCTATAAAGGAGAGGCAACATTTATGAAATACGCAAACAACAAAGTATCTGATCTGCAGATCACCTACATCGGCGGCGGCTCCCGGGGATGGGCATGGACCTTCATGACCGACTTATCCATGGACGATTCCTTAAGCGGTACGATCCGGCTTTACGACCTTGATGAAAACGCGGCAAAGAGCAACGAAGCCATTGGCAATTATCTGACCGCAAGGGAGGATGTGGTTGGCAAATGGAACTACACCACTTGTAATTCTTTAGAAGATGCCTTGAGCGGATGTGATTTTATTGTTATCTCTATTCTGCCGGGTACCTTTGATGAGATGGCTTCCGATGTCCATCTGCCGGAGCGCCTTGGCATTTATCAGTCTGTTGGCGATACCGCCGGCCCTGGTGGTATCATCCGGGCACTGCGCACCATCCCAATGTACGTTGACATTGCAAACGCCATCAAAATCTTTGCCCCACAGGCCTGGGTTATCAACTACACCAACCCGATGAGCCTTTGCGTTAAGACCTTATACCATGTCTTCCCCGAGATCAAGGCCTTCGGCTGCTGCCATGAAGTATTTGGCACGCAGAAAGTATTAAAAGGAATTTGTGAAGAAGCGATGGACCTGAAAGACGTTGACCGCCATGATATTTTTGTTAATGTACTGGGTATTAATCACTTCACCTGGTTCGATCAGGCTTCCTACAAAGGCATTGACTTGTTCCCGGTTTACCGGAAATACGTTGATGAACACTACACCGAAGGCTATCAGGAGCCGGATAAAAACTGGGCCAACTCCACTTTCGAGTGTGCCCACCAGGTTAAGTTTGATTTATTCCGCCGCTATGGCTTGATTGCTGCTGCCGGTGACCGCCATCTGGCTGAGTTTATGCCCGGTGATGAATACTTAAAGGATCCGGAGACCGTAACCAGTTGGAAATTCGGTCTGACTACCGTAGACTGGCGAAAGAACGATCTGCAGAACCGTCTGGCTCGCAGCCGCCGCCTGGTTAATGGCGAAGAGGACATCGAATTAAAGCCAACCGGCGAAGAAGGTATTCTGCTGATAAAAGCGCTATGTGGCCTGGACCGGGTTGTCAGCAACGTAAACATTCCTAACACCAACAAGCAGATCCCCAATCTGCCGGAAGGTGCCATTGTGGAAACCAATGCCGTCTTCAGCCGTGACTCCATCAAACCGCTGATTGCCGGTGAAATTCCGGCAAACGTACTGGCATTAATTACTCCTCATGTAGAAAATCACGAATATGTAATGGATGCTGCTTTAAACTGCGATAAGGAGCTGGTTTACAAAGCCTTCTTAAATGACCCGCTGGTAAAAGGCCGGGCTGCCGAGGAAGAAGTGAAGAAGCTGGTGGATGATATGATTGCAAATACACTTGCTTATTTGCCGGATGGTTGGAAATAAGGAATGGTCAATTTTAAATCGTGCGATATTTAAAAATTATTTTTTAATATCGCACGATTTTGTTGCGTTTTTTCTTAAAATCGTATATAATAAACACATAAAACAGAATAGGAGGTAAGATTATGTTTGTTACCGCTACAGAGTTTAAAACAAACTTTGGAAAGTATCTTGAAATGATTACTAAAGAAGATATCTTTATTACCAAAAACGGAAAAATCATTGCCAAAGTAAGCAATCCACAGGTCAGCGCAGTTGACTCTATCAGCGGAATCCTTTCCGGCTTATTGCCTGATGACTTTGATCGAAAAAATCTAAAAGAGGAGCGAATGTCCAAATATGAGAATGATGATTGACACAAATATTCTTCTTGATGTTTTACTTGAGCGGCAGCCATTTTACAACAATTCCAAAGCAGTGCTGCGCCTATGTGAAGAAAAAAAGGTGCTGGGTTTCCTCACCGCCTCTACCATTACAGATATTTATTATTTGATTCACCGGCATGTCCACAGCAGCGATGTCGCCTACCAATGCCTGGGGTATATCCTGGACATCATTAAGGTTCTGCCGGTTACAAATGAGGATGTCATTTCAGCTTATCTGAAAAAAGCACATGATTTTGAGGACTGTCTCCTCGCAACATGTGCCAAATCAAATAACTGTTCATATATTGTTACCAGAAACAAAGGGGACTTCCTTGCGTTTGATGTACCGCTCCTCTCCCCGGAAGAATTGTTAGCAAAAATCAGGTAACTGGAAATCTCCGGCTCAATTCATCGCCTAAAAAGATCTTAGCAATCTCAATTTCCATTGTCCTCTCCTCAATAAAGTCAGTCATAGTTTTTTTGTTGAATTAGTATCAAAAAAACAGTATAATATATACATTCGGCTAAATCCGAACCAATAAAAGAAAAGGATGAGAAAAATGAAAGAAATTATCGTTGAAATTTGCTGCGGCAGTTACTATGACGGCCTGCAGGCCGAAGCCGGCGGGGCGAAACGGATTGAGTTAAACTGCGCCCTGCATCTTGGCGGATTAACTCCCAGCCTGGCTGAGTTAATCCTGCTCAAACAAAACACGAGCCTGAATATTGTCACCATGGTCCGCCCAAGAGGGGCCGGGTTCTGCTATCATGCACAAGATTTTGCAGTGATGTATGCAGACTGCGAGCTTCTTCTCAAACACGGAGCCGACGGCATTGCCTTTGGCTGCCTGGAGGAAGACGGAACGATTCATATCGATCAGACGAAGAAGCTGCTAAGCCTGATCAAATCCTATCAAAAGGAAGCCGTGTTCCACCGTGCTTTTGATTGCGTACCTGATGCCAACGCGGCGATCCAACTGCTGATTTCCCTCGGTGTTGACCGGATTCTGACCAGTGGGCTAAAAGAGAAAGCCTTTGACGGCGCCGGGCTGATCGCCGATTTACAGAAACAATACGGATCACAGATCGAAATCCTGGCCGGCAGCGGTGTCAATTCGGGCAATGCCGCCGAACTGCTAAGACTCACCGGAATCAATCAGATCCACAGCTCCTGCAAAGCCTGGCTGCCGGACCCGACAACCACCGGCAAGCATGTGACTTACGCATATGCCACTGCTGCTGACCAGGATGACCGTAACCGCTATGAAATTGTCTCTGCAGATCTGGTAAAGGAATTAATCGACAGTGTCAGAACGCGATATCAGCTGCATCATCCAGCGGATACAAAGGCCGCCGCACCTTCTTAAACTTCAGCCGATCAACCCGCTGGTCGCAGTTTCCGGGTGTCAGTGCCAGCACACTGTGCTTCGCTGCTGCTTCCAGCTCCGGCGTCAGATAGCCCTGCTTCACAACCAGAATCTGATAATCATACAGCGACAGGCCGTGGCTGTTTAACACTTCCTCCGTCGGAACCGGCTTTCGCTGGGCAAACAGCAGCACATCGATGCCCTGATAGCTTAACGTCACCGACTGATTTTCCTGATCGGCCGTCACGGTTTTAATCACCGCTCCATTCATCCGGCAGGTTTCACTGTCGCTGTCAAAGGCCGCGCCAATCTCAATATCAATCACATCTCCGGCCCGGCCGCCGATGCATTTCTGCACGGAAACCGGATCAACGATTGCGGCAAAGAGAGCCTTCTTAATTCCGCTTTTTAAAAACCGGTTCAGCATATAAGCATTATCGCCGGCCGCTCCGGCCGTGACATTATCTGCCGAATCCGATACCAGGACCGGGCCGTCATGCTCATGCTGTTTAACAAAAGCAACCGCCTCTTCCGGTTCCACCGCCAGGCCCGGATAGCGGAATTCATCCCGGTTCTCCCAGACGAATCCGGCCAGTTCCCGGGCTTTTTCCATGCCCTTTTCCATCTTACCGGTTCCGGACACAATGATCGTGGCTCCGCACTGCGGGCAATCCACCCAGGTCATCCCCACAAAATAGGAGGCGCACCAAACCTCTCCATCCTCTTCAATCCCCGCCAAGGCTTCGATCACTTCTTTTCCGATGCCGTATTCCGGCATCATATTCTCACCTGGCATTACGTAAGGGATGCGGATTACTTCGGTATGGGGCAGCACCTTTTCATTGACTGCTCTCATCAGCAGCTTCGCGGCCCGAATATGGGTTTCCTCCACATCAATATGCGGTGCGGTCCGGAACCCATACATCACATTACACTGACTGATCATCGTATGTGTATTGTTGGCATGCATATCAAGACCGGTGGCAATCGGTACATCCGGGCCAACAATCTCACGTACACACGTTACTATAAATGTTTCGGCACTGCCAATAAACTCAACATCCAGGGCCCCGTGCATCGGCAGGAACACACCGTCAAAGTGCCCGCCTGCGCGAAGGGGTGCCAGCATTTCCTCAACCAGACGCCGGAAATCAGCCAGTTTTAAAGTTCCGCCGGGAACTGCCCGGGCATAAATGGAAGTCGTCACATCAAACCCGGCTTCGATCAGCTCTTTGATCCCGGCCCGGGCTCTCAGCTCCTCGCCTTTGATGATCATAAAATTCTCATAGGTAGATTTCAGCGGATTAAACGAATTGCTTTCCTGACTGATACCCGTTGCAAATATACGTTTCATTAAACTTCTCCTCCATCAGCAGATCATTGCTAAAATCTTAAGTATCATCCCGGCAGTTCCCACATTATAACCGGATACGGCATAGGAAGTATGGAACTGCTCATCCGTGACAATGGCCAGCGGTAATTTATCAGGGTCAACAAAGGTCAGTCTGGCCGACGGTTCGGCACTGGCAAACCCGGGGTCAATCACCATCTCCGCCTGCAGCAATCCGGCTGCTCTGGCAATTAATCCATTCATCGCTGCGGTCTTGCTTTCCAGCATAAAAAAGACCGGTACCGCCTCACGGAAATGAGTATGGGCGGCAATCAGCTCATTCAGAATATGCTGGCTCGGTTCATGGTCTTCCATCAGCCACACCAGAATATTCTGTCCCTTGGACAACCGGTCTGCCATGGGGCTCTGACTGCCATCCTGATCCTGGACGGTAAAATCATTGATCCTGGCTCTGGTGATCATATCCTTTTCCGGGATTGGCCGCAGGCTGACCGCCAGTTCCTTTACCGCCCCCGCTTCCATAACCACATCATACTGACGGGAATAGGTGTTGCCATTTGGCAGCCGGTTGGATGTAATCACCCGGTACCGGCCGGAGGGAAGTTTAACCGTCAGCTGATTATCATTCAAAACCTCATCTTTGAAATTAAGCGGTTCCAATACCTGGTTCTTCAAGGCACTCACGGACCAGTTAAATCCATAGATCCAGTTGCCGTCTTCGGCAAATGTAAGCTTAAGCTGTGAATCTTTCTTCTCTTCGTCAAGCACCTGAACAAACTCCGTTCCGTCATAATATTCCATATTCAGAGTTTCCTTCGTGATCCTTGCCGGAATTCCCAGCGTCCGCAAAACAGCGGTAAACAGAATTTTCTTTGACATCAGGCTGCCGTACCCGCTGCTTAGCACCGCAGCCGGTGTCGCCAGGATATTCGTCACCTCTTCCTCCGCCTGATAAGAGATATGCTCCTCGATATATGCCCATAACTGCCGCGGATTTTTTGCAAACTGCACTTTTTGCGCCTCAGTGAAAGCCGCCGCCAGCGTTTCCCGGTAATCCGTCATATGTTCAAAGTAAATACGCGGGGCAAGCACCCCTTCGGCAAAAATCGCTTCTTCCCACCGGTCCGAAAACTTCATCCCATGCTTCAAATGGGCAGTCAGAATATCCTTCCGGCAATCCGAATAATCCTTGCTGTTCAAGGTCGTCAGCAATACTGCCGCATAGCGGCTTTGATTCTCTTCCAGAAAGCCGATGATCTCCGGATAATTGCCCCTTGCCTTTTCCAATATATCCGCCAGGACATCCACGTCGGCCAGATTCGCTAAATGGTTTGGGAAGTGGGCACCGCTGAAGAATCCGGCTTCCTTCTCTTTGCGGATCTTTAAGGCTTTGCCGGTGTTGGCCTTTTGCCGCTTCAGCGTCGCTTCCGTCAGCGGCGGATTTGTTTTCCCGGTAATGACCGGAGCCATGGTATCGAAATCCGTAACCCGGTCACCGGTTATCGCCGGTATATAGACCACCTCAATATCGCTGTTCTCAGTCGTATTGATCCATCGTTCCATAAAACTGCAGCCATCGGTCAGATGCAGACAGACGGAACCCATGCCCACTGTGATTTCGGCACGTCCCTGTTCATCCGTAATCAGCATGCTGACCGGTTCCAGCCTCGCGGCATTGATAATCTCCAGAATGATCCGGATCTGATGCAGCGGCCGGCCATTCTGATCTTTTACCAAAAGCCTCAGCTTCACCGCCGGAGCATAGTGCCCGGTACGGTTCACCAGATACTGGATCCCGCTTCTGACCGGCGCGCCGGAACCGCTTTCACTTTCAGAAGCTCCCTGGGGCTCATAAAAAGCTTTGCTTTCCACCATGATGGCCCGGGAAGAAGCAGAGGTGAACCAGCCCCGGTCAAGTTCTTCCTCCGGCTCGCAGGCCCCCAGATAATGCCACTGTCCGTCACACCACACCTCTGCCCAGGCATGATTATCATCACAGTGAGCCCATCGGGGCACATAGATCTGGCGGGCCGGAATGCCGATGCTGCGAAAAGCCATAATGGCAAATACCGACTCCTCCCCGCACCTTCCCTGCGCACTCTTGAGCATCGTCGTCGGTGGAACGGTACGCATGTCAGAACCAACATATGTAGCCTGTTCAAAACAAAAATAATTGGTTTCGATAATCGCTTCGGCCAGAGTCTTGTCCTTAACCCGTGGGGCCAGCAGATCATAGAACAGTCCCCGGGCCGGTTCCAGCCATTCATTATTCACCCGCGGGAACAAAACATCGGCCAGAAAGATATCCATCGGTATCTCCCGCCCCCATGGCATCTCTTCCCGGGCCCTGATTGCCGTACGGGCATAATCAAGAACCGTTGCAAACATCGTTTCTTCTGACAGATCGGAAAGCGGCAGATGGGTAAAGATAAATTTTACCGAAGTACGCAGATCTTCCTCCGTAAGTGCTGATATCTGAGTATCGGCAGACTGCATAATCCGGCCCCATTTACTCAGTCTCTTCCTGTAGCTGCTATCAATTGTATGTATCATATCACCACTGTAATGCATCTATTGTTCCTCCCTTAACTAGCTGTACAGATGACAGCTGACCAGATGCCCGTTCCCGACATCAACGGTCTTTGGTATTACCTGCGAACAGATGTCCCGGCACTCCGGACACCTGGTGTGAAAATTACAGCCGGAAGGCGGATTGACCGGACTGGGAATATCTCCCTGAAGCAGAATCCGCTCCTTCTTAAGCTCCGGATCAGCTACCGGCACCGCCGACAGCAGGGCCCTGGTATAGGGATGCAGCGGTGTACCGTACAGCTCATCTCTGGTCGCAGTCTCCACGATCCGGCCCAGATACATGACGCAGACCCTGGTACTGATATGCTCCACAACACTTAAGTCGTGGGATATGAAGAGATATGCAAGCCCCATCTCCTTTTGCAGATCCTGCATCAGGTTAAGCACCTGGGACTGGATCGAAACATCCAGCGCCGATACCGGCTCATCGGCAACCAACAGCCTGGGATGCACCGATATGGCCCGGGCAATACCAATTCGCTGCCGCTGTCCGCCGGAAAATTCATGGGGATATTTCTCCATATTGTCTCTGTCCAGACCAACAATCTCAAGCAACGCGGCAGCCTTTTGATACTGCTCTTCCTTCTTCATATCCGTATGCACCTGAAGCGGTTCCGAGATCAGGTCCTTTATCTTGATTCTCGGGTTTAAGGAAGAATAAGGATCCTGAAAGATCATCTGCATATCCCGCCGCAGCGGGCGCATCTGGTTATCCGTATATTCGGTGATATCCTCGTCACGGATCAGAATCTGTCCGGATGTGGGCTGCAGCAGCTTAAGGATCAGCCGGCCGGTGGTTGATTTACCGCATCCGGATTCTCCCACCAGACTTAAGGTTTCGCCTTCCTTAATCTCAAAACTGACACCATCCACAGCCTTTAGGTCCTGTTTCTTGCCCATAAAGCCCTTTTTGACCGCAAAGGTCTTTCTTAAATCTTTTACTTGTACAAGGGTTTTGCTCATATAACAGCCTCCTCCATCAGCCAGCAACGGCAGGAACGTTCCTGACGGCCTCCGTCAACCATAAAAAGTCCCGGTTCCTCCTTCTCGCAGCGATCCATCTTATATTTGCAGCGCGGGGCAAATTTACATCCTTCGGGCATTTTGGCAAGCATCGGGACATTGCCGGGAATACTCTCCAGCCGGTCAGCCCGCCGGCCGATAACCGGTACGGAGTGAATCAGGCCTTTGCTGTATGGGTGCTTAGGTGATTTAAACAGATCCACCACATCCGCCTGCTCCACAATCCGTCCGGCATACATCACAATCACCCGCTGGCACATCTCCGCCACCACACCCAGATCATGGGTAATCAGCAGCATGCTCATGCCGTGATCCCGGTTAATCCGCCTCATCAGATCCAGAATCTGGGCCTGAATGGTAACATCAAGAGCGGTGGTCGGCTCGTCCGCGATCAAAAGCTGGGGATTCAGGCTCATCGCCATCGCAATCATAACTCTTTGATTCATACCGCCGGACAGCTGATGGGGATAATCCTGCAGCACCTGTGCGGCTCTTGGGATACCCACCTGCATTAACATCGCTTTGGCAATCTCCATGGCTTCTGAACGGGTCTTTTGGGTATGTTTACGGATCACTTCACAAATCTGATCACCGATCCGCATCACCGGATTCAAGCTGGTCAGCGGCTCCTGAAAGATCATTGCGATCTCTTCCCCCCGCATCACCGCCATCTCCCGGTCACTGACGGTCGTAATATTCTGATCTTTAAAATAAACTCCGCCTTGGGTGATCTTACCGTTGGTATCCTTAAAAAGTCTCATAATCGCCAGGGAAGTAACCGTCTTACCGCATCCTGACTCACCGACAAGCCCCAGAATCTCGCCCTTATTGATATGGAAGGATACGCCGTTTACCGCGGTCAGGCTGCTGTCTTTGGAGACAAATTCTATTTTTAAATCTTTTATTTCCAGTATTTTTTCAGCTGTGTTTGCCATAATCAATACCTTTCTGTCTATTTTATTTTAGGATCCAGGGCATCTCTTAACCCGTCACCTAACAGATTGAATGCAAGAACAGTCAGCAAAATCGCAAGACCCGGGAAAAATGCAACATGAGGAGCCCTCCCAATATAGTCTCTGCCGGTTGAGAGCATCGCTCCCCACTCCGCATCCGTCGGCTTTGCTCCCATCCCCAGAAAGCTTAAGGAGGCTGCCGAAAGAATGGCGGTTCCGATCCGCATGGTATAATTAACAATCAGGGATGAAAAAGCACCTGGGAAAATATGTTTGAAAATAATACTGGAATTCTTTACACCGATCGACCGGGCGGCCTCCACATAGAGATTCTGCTTAAGCGACAGCATCGATCCACGCATAATCCGGGCAAAAGACGGGATCCCGAAAATCGCCACCGCAATCAGGACATTCTCCAGACCCGGGCCTAATATCGCCACAATCGCAATTGCCAGGATAATATCCGGAAAGGAAAACATCACATCACAGATTCTCATCATGATCCGGTCCGGCAGGCCGCCGAAATAACCGCTCAGCAAGCCTAAAACCGTTCCGGATAAAGCAGCAAAGGTAACTGCTGACAGCGAAACAGTAAGTGACAGCCGTGCTCCCACCATCACCCGCGATAAGATATCACGGCCAAATTCATCCGTGCCGAACAGATGTCTGGCGGAGGGAAGCTGTAAAAGGCTCTGATAATCAAACTCATGGGCTCCGTATGGCGCCAATACCTCGCCTGACAACACCAGCATAAGGAGAAACAAAATATAAATCAAGGCCGCAACCGAAGTTTTACGGGCGGTAAATTTCTTAACAAAGATTCTAAACGGACTGTTATTATTCAACTTTCGTCACCCCCCACTCTAATCATAACGAATCTTCGGATTCATTACGCCGTACAATACATCCACAATCAGGTTAATCATAATAAACTGAAAGGAAAATATCATCAATTCGGCCTGAATCACGGTATAGTCCCGGAAATTAATGGAATCAATCAGCAGTCTTCCCAGCCCCGGAAGACTGAAAACGCTCTCGACAACAACAGAGCCGCCAAGCAGGAAGCCAAACTGCAGGCCGATGACCGTCATGACCTGAACCATGGAATTACGCAGGGCATGTCTGGTAATGACTTCAAATTCATTCAGCCCCTTGGCCCGGGCGGTTCTGATATAGTCATTTCGCAGTGTTTCAATCATCTCGGAACGGGAGAATCTGGCTATCATGGCCATAATTCCGGCTCCCAGAGTAATTGACGGCATGATAAAACTCTTCCACGTCTCAAGGCCCCCCGTCGGCAGCCAACGTAAATTTACGGAAAACAGCTGCATCAGCATCAGTCCGGTCCAGAATGAAGGCAGCGAAATACCGATAACCGCTACCAGCATGCCAATATAATCCGGCCACCGGCCCCTGAATACAGCGGAAAAAATACCGATCGTCAGACCGATGATGAGAGCCCAGCCCATGGATGAAAAGGCCAGCAGAATCGTCGGCTTATAGCGCGGCAGCAGCATATTGGCAACAGCGTCACCGGTTTTTAAGGATGTTCCCAGGTCACCGGTCAGGATACCTTTTATGTAGTCCACATACTGAATCAAAATCGGTTTATTAAGTCCCATGTACTCTCTGAGAAGCTCCACTTCTTCGATGGTTGCATCTACTCCTGCGACCAGCCTTGCCGGATCACCGGGAATAAGCCGGATAAACAAAAATACGACAAATGAAACCACAATCAGCAGCGGAATGGTTTCGAGAAGCCTCTTAATCAAATATCTCCCCACAAAATCAACCCCCGTTTCTATTTTTAATTCACATTGACAGGAAGCCGAAGCCTCCTGCCAATGTGGAATTGCACGTTCCCTGTTTTATTTGAGACCTACCTCTTTTAAGTCCACGCCGCTTCCGGACGAGGATAATTTAGCTCCGGTCACCCGGCTGTTCATTGCCAGCAGAGACTGGTCGACACCCATAAACACCCAGACGGCATCATTCCAGATTTCGTCCTGAGCAATCTTGTAGTATTGATACTGTTGCTCAAAAGCAGTGGAGGCATTACCGTTGTTGATTGCCTCGTCCAGGGTCAGATTCTTATAGTAGTTGGTATTGGCACCGGTCGGCGGATACATTTCCGAATGGAAGGTGCTTCTGATGGCATTATCCGGATCCATTGCCGACCAGCTTACATACCACATCTGCAGTTCGGTTGTCTCCGGGGTGGTGTCATACACCTTGGTTGACAGGGTTCCCTCTTCCAGCGGCATCACATTCAGTTTCACTCCGATCAGCGACAGCTGCTGCTCGATAAAGTTCATCCCTCTGACGGTCTCACTTTCGGTATTCCCCCAGATGGTAGCTTCAAAGCCATCGGGATATCCGGCTTCGGTCAGCAGTTCTTTGGCTTTTTCAATGTTGTAGGCATATTCCTCATGCTCCACATAATAAGGCAGCACCGGAGACATTGCCGAATTCAGCTTATTGCCGTAACCGCCTTTTACAACCGCAATAAAGGCATCTTTATCGATCGCATAATTCAGCGCCTGGCGAACCCTGACATCATCGAACGGTTTTACATTCTGGTTCATGGTTACGTACCGGCATACCGTAGAATCTCTGACTTCCAGAACCAGATCACTGTTGGCTTCGATTTTAGAAACCATTTCATTTGGCATCGGATAGATGATATCTGCTTCTCCGGTCTCCAGCATTGCAACCCGGGTACC
>Ga0153996_1000799_pt1 | contig 13663 bp, 11 predicted proteins | sample TSNC080MetaG_FD_104728 | JGI IMG/M metagenome (GOLD analysis project Ga0153996, IMG submission 104728) | Attine ant fungus gardens microbial communities from North Carolina, USA - TSNC080 MetaG | ecosystem: Host-associated > Fungi > Mycelium > Unclassified | place: USA: North Carolina, Lumber...
CGCAGACGAAAACGGCCACTTAGGACTTTTTGAAGAAAATGATGTTAGCAAGCCGATGCTGTCTGTACCGAAAGATATTGGACAGATTGTCGGTGAGGCAGTAGAACGCCTGATGATTAAGTTTAGTGCTTATTTTCAACAGGAGAATTTTATCGACGATTTTGATCGTGCGCTGATGCTGTATCTGGGGCCGCTGGAACAAATGCCGGAAAATGAAGAAGCTGATGAGTTCTGGCTGGGATTTTGGGACTACTTTCTCTTTGACTATCACTTGCTCGCCAATGACCGGACGCCGCTGGCGCAATTTTATATTGATTACGGTGACCGTCTGGCAGGAGAAGAGCGTAAGATACTACAAGAACTGATGGGAGCCAAATTTACGGTATTTTATGTCGACAGTGTCATCAATCAAGACTGGGTTGAATGCTGCAATTTGTTGACTGAAGAAAAATTTAGGCTACCAAACCCCAACTTTGATTATAAACTTGTTAAAAAATTATTGTTTTATGGTCATGTTTTTTTGCAGCAGGAAGAACGGGAACTGGTCATGATTAATTTTATTACCAGTGTTGAGATTAGCAGCAATTTGCGTCGACGGATCAAGGAAGAACTGGCACGCCAGAAAGTTATGCTGGCGTTGCAGCAGCCGGAAGCGTCTTGGGACGATTTTTTACAACGCCATGCAAATGCTGTTCGCCATACGATAGACCTGTTAGCTACTTGGGCCAGGGTTAATGTTACATCATATGCCCAGGTTGAACGCAACTTTCCTCAGCCTGCCGGCGAAGATAAGTCCATTCCAGTTAATGCCGAAGTTTCAGCTTTAATTGAGCAGTTTATGTCGAAGTTTGGTTATTCACGGCATGATGCTGTTTTAGCGGAAAAACTGTGGCAGGATTTTTCCCGGATGACAACGATCAATGTTCGTAAGCCTGCAGCGTGGGCTTCAGCCGTTATTTTTACGTATTCTCAGATTAATACCGCTGATGCCGAAGTACCTGCCGAAGCGCTGGCCGAGGAAATGGCTGTAAGCAAGTCGAGCATTAGCGCCAATCGTGCTAAAATATTTGAGGTATTGAAACTTGAACGTTACGATCTCCGCTATTTAAGTGAAGAAGGAATGATATCATTGCTGTACGACCTGCAATAATTGTTAGGAGGGGTGGAGAATGCAATGTCCTAATTGCAGTGCCGAAATTGTAGCAGGACTAGGCTGCTGCCCACATTGCGGGCAGCAACTGGACGTTAAGGTGTTAACTCGTCAGGAACGAGATAATTTTGCTGGTATTACGATCGAAGAGCCGGCCACTAGTGATAGCCGCCGCCAGTATGGCGGCTATGAGAGCAGTAGCCGGGCGCGAATTAAACATGTCAATTTTGCTTTTAATTCTTCTAGTTGGACAGGGAAATTGATTATCGCCGCCGTCCTCCTGGTACTAGTGTTCTTTTTTTTGCCGCTGCTGATGTTTATCTTATTAACGGTTGGCGCTGTGCTGATTATAGTCTGGCTGGTGCGGATGCTGAGGCGATAATAAATATAATAAAAAAACACGGTCGAAATTTAGCTTCCTTGCGGGATTCAACCGCCATTAAGGGGGTCTGTATGTAATCATTGTAGCCGGCTGAATCTCGATTTTGTTCAGCTTAATATATATGCGGGTTCAGGCCCTGGCGCTTGTTAGCCGTTCCTGTTGAAAGATGCCGTCAGTCTATAGAATGACGGCATCTTTATTTAACTAACGGCCACAATCCCGCCCGTTATAAGGGCTGTTGATGCTACTTTATCTGCCTGTTCTTTTTGTCCCGCTCCCAGCAACCGTGAAATGTATGAACCGCCGCCGACACCGAAGGTCAGACCCAGGCCGGAGAAGAGCAGCGAAATCGGGAACGCGACAGACACAGCAGCTACCGCAGTGGTGCCTAGGCCGGAAACATAATAGGTGTATACGACATTGTACAGAGCCGTCACCAACTTACTGATGACTATGGGGATGCCCAGCTTAAAGAGGGTTGGCGACAATTTTCCTTCGGCAAGTAACTGTGTACGATTATTTTCTTTCATGGTTAAACCCTTTACAACCCGGTGCAGGCTTTTCCCGATCCTGTACCATGCGGGCATAGTGTTGAACGATGCGGTGTGAGAGCATATACCGGATAATCCGTTGCAATTGGATTTCGTATGAAGTTCTGGAATTGAAAGGAGAGTGTTGGATAATGTTTTAAGCTTGAGATATAAATCAAAGGCCGCCTCAATAGGCTTGTCCTATTAAGGCGGCTTTTGTCAGCATGTCACTTGTTTTGCCACTACCGTAAACGTGTATTTATAAGGTCGTCATCTAACCTTAATCTTACTTGCGTCCACGTTTTTTTATTATTAATGGCTGAGAAAACCGATCTGAATAAAGAAGATTACCATAAAGATATACATGATGGGATGAATTTGACTCGCTTTACCACGGATTATTTTAAGTAGGGGATAGACGATAAAGCCAGTTCCGATTCCTGTTGCGATACTGTAGGTCAAGGGCATGGTAACAACGACGAGAAAGGCGGGAAAGGCTTCTTCGGTATCTTTCCAGTTGATTTCTCGCAGACCATTCATCATGAAAAATCCAACAATAATTAAAGCCGGAGCCGTTACCGCCGGTATAGCGGCAAGCATCTTGGCTAAAGGCAAGGCAAACAGAGTCAGACCAAGCAAGCCGGCGGTAACGACTACCGTCAGTCCGGTCCGTCCGCCGACAGCTACACCGGCTCCTGATTCAACATAGGCTGAGGTCGGGCTAGTGCCGAAGAGTGCGCCGGCTGTAGTGCCGATGGCATCAGCTAAGAGAGCCCCTCTAGCGCGGGGGAATTTGCCGTCTTTAAGCAGGCCGGCCTGCTCAGCAACTCCCAGCATCGTACCGGTAGTATCAAACAGGGTAATCAATAGAAAAGTAAAAACTACGGCATAGAGACCATGGGAGAATACTCCGCTAATATCTAATTGCAAAGCTGTATTCTCCAATCCTGTTGGCACAACAAACAGTTGCGGCGGCAGAGACATCATTCCTTGCGTAGAGGCGATAATGGCCGTTACCAGCATGCCGACAAAGATAGCGCCTTTGACTCGATAGACTAATAACATAAGAGTGACGATGACACCAATCACTGTCATTAGTGTCATGGGGTCTCGCAAATTACCCATTGTCACTAATGTTGCCGGCGAAGCAACGATAATTTTACCGTTTTGCAAACCGATAAAAGTAATAAACAGGCCAATGCCGGCTGTAATCGCATGCTTTAAACTGACGGGGATGGCATCGATTAATATATAGCGAAATTTAGTCAATGATAACACAATAAACAACAGGCCGGCAATGAAGACGGTTCCTAAGGCAATCTGCCAAGAAATGTGAGAACCAATAACGACACTGTAGGCAAAAAAAGCATTCATCCCCATGCCAGGGGCAATGGCAATCGGATAATTGGCAAATATGCCCATTATCAGCGTGGCAATCATGCTGGTAATGGCAGTAGCCATAAATACTCCGTTAAAATCCATGCCGGCCGCGCTTAAGATGGCAGGATTAACAACGACGATGTAGACCATTGTCAGGAAGGTTGTGATACCGGCAATAATTTCAGTAGTAACATTAGTGCCGTGTTCTTTAAGTTTAAACCATGAATTAATTATGATACATCTCTCCTCAATTTTCTGATAATAACTTATTCTTGATGCTGTGATAATGTTGCGTAAAATAAACACTATTTTGTGCCTCACGGTGATCAAAACCGTAAGCACGGCGGCTGACAGCCAGGGTAGGAGGAGCTTGAATCCGTTTGGCCACTGCCATGCCGGTATACTGGCGCCACCAGCGTTCCAGATCATCGATAAATTCGTGGGCGCTGGGGAATAGCTTGTTGATTAAGCCGGCTTGACAGCCAAGTTTCTGTTCCAGTATGTCAGTACCCTGTCTGTACCAGTATAGAATATCTTCTGGAGTTGCCCTGTTCCAATATTCCATAAAGGCCTGAAACAAATAATCATGGTAGGGGTAGAGGAGCGGATCGCCTTTGCCTTCATCGACAGCCTGGGCAAACGAAAGCTCGGCACTAGGCACTAGATCGATAACAGCCTGGGGTATCACTTGCCGGCCATAGACCTGATTGTTTAAGTACTCGGCTAGCTGATAGACCTGATGTTTCCATAAATCGGCCAGTGCAGCTAAAAATCCGGCCTGATCGCCATAGAGGGTAGAATATCCTACGGTTACCTCGCTCTTATTGGAATTACAGGTAAAGCCACCGCCGAAGGCTGCCGCTATGCCTGCCAATAAACGGGCTGAGCGGTCACGGGCCTGAATATTTTCCAGCACAACAGAGGATACAGCTAGATTAGTCTGGATGCCAGTCGTCAGATTCGTTATCGGCGTACTGTTGATTTGCCCGACCGTATATTCTACAGCATGCTCAATCGGTATAGCGGCATAAAGGCAGCCTAGATTATGAGACAATTGTGCAGCAAGATCTTTTGTTGTTTGCGAGTTGAATTTGCTAGGCAGGTTAACAAGCAAAATGTCCTCCGGCTTTAGAATGCTGGCATAGAGTGCGGCGGTGACAGCCGAGTCGATGCCGCCGGAAACGCCAATGACGATTTTAGTCATACCAATTGCCTGCAAAAACTGCTTAACGCCGTAACTAACAGCCTGATAGAGGCTGTCCACAGTAAAATCATCAGGCGCGTTGACCGGCGCAAGCTGCTGACCGCCGATACTGATCTCGAGCTCAAGATAGTGTAGAGTTTCGGTGAACGGCTGGCAATAGGCGATAATTTGACCGGCACTATTGTATACTGTGCTGAAACCATCGAATGTATATACTGTTTTGCCGTTATTCTGGAGACCAACGTTGTTTACATAGAGTAAAGGTGCACCTATTTGGCGGGCTTGCTTAGAAAATACCCGGTTGCGCTTGTTGTTTTTGCCCAAAGTAAACGGCGAACTAGAAATATTGATAATTAAGTCTAGTGGACCATTGGCCTGCAAAGCGGCAATAGGCTCAACGCTATAATCCTCATTCCAGCCATCTTCGCAAATAATGCAGCCAAAGGCATATTCTTTATCCTTAATCGATAATTTAACAGGTGTCAGCAATGTTTCAATATCTTGTTTACGTTCAAGGGCCAGTTGACACAGACTGAAAAAATGCCGGGTATCGTCAAATTCGCGATAGTTGGGCTGCAATGTCTTAATCCGTGTGGCGGCAAGCTGGCCGTTTTGAGCAATAAAGCAAGCGTTATGCTTGCGCACGCGGCCGTCGTTGCCGCGCTTATCCCAATCAACGGCCACGTTGCCGAAAATAACGCAGATATTGTGGGAAGCAGCAATTATCTGCCGGCCAAAGGCTTCACAATCACGCAGATAGGCCTGCTGCTCCCAGGTATCACCCAGCAAATAACCAGGTATTGACATTTCGGGGAAGATAATTAAATCAGATTCCCGGTTACGGGCCTCGGTAATCATGGTTAACATTTTAGCGGTATTTAAGTCTGGTCTGCCAGGAATAACCTCCATCTGGCCTAAAGCAATTTTGAGCAAAAACCATTCACCTCACTCAAATCGTACAATAACATGCTGTCTACTTTTCGCTGCTAGCTGGCGCTTGTCCTGCTAGTCGTCGCTATATGACTGTGATTTTCTTATTCTCGCCAAAATTTAGCAGGATTTTTATTAGGTAATGGATAAAAACTATATGTAAACTTTTTTGGAGGTGTTACTAGTGACTGATTGTTCAACAATTATGGCTATTATCCAGGATAATCGTATGGAAACTGCAGTAAAGGTGCAGGATGTGCTAACCAAATATGGCTGCCACATCAGGGTACGGCTCGGGCTGAATCATGTCACAGGCCGCGAATGTACCAATGACGGCATAATTCTTTTGCAGTTATGCGGTGATGATGTACCGATTAGTCAGATAGAACATGAACTAAAAGTAATACCTGATGTAAGAGTAAAGTACATGATTCTTGATTGAAACGTACAGGCGCGGCTTGCCGCGCCTGTACTATTTATCCGATGACGTAGATAAGGCATGGCTTTCTAGTGGGAGTATAGTTAAGCTAGGTTAAGCTTTGCTTTATTGACAAGTTGGGGGAACAATTATATACTGTGAAAAAATGAAAAAAGCTATAACCAGGAAAATCACAGAGTATAGTGCGCAATACTGCGCTCTTTATACAGTCAGTTGAGGAGGGGGTAATCCGAGACATGACGAAGACGAATGCTGCCAGAATCCTGGATAGCCTAAATATTAGATACGATCTTAAAGAATACACAGTAGATGAAGCTGATCTCAGTGCGCAAAATGCCGCCGATAAGATTGGTATGCCACTTGAGCAGGTTTTTAAAACATTGGTGGCCTGTGGTGAGCGAACGGGAATTGTTATGGCCTGTATTCCCGGTGCTGGTGAACTTGACCTTAAGGCTCTGGCAATTGCCAGTGGTAATAAAAAGGTGGAAATGGTGCCGCTAAAAGAAGTGCAGCCATTGACCGGCTATCTAAGAGGCGGCGTTTCGCCGCTAGGATCTAAAAAACGTTACCCTGTGTTCCTGGACGAAAGTGCCGGTAATTGGCCGGTAATCGCGGTAAGTGCCGGTAGACGGGGGTGTCAGATTGTCATGGCTCCTGATAAACTGGTACAGGCTACCAATGCTACATTGTGTAAAATTATTCGCAGTCTGTAGGGGGATTATTATCTGAAGTCCGGAGAGGAAGCGATTAGAATGAAAATTACGATTGACGAAAGTATTAGAAAAGCTGTGCCTAATGCTCGTCTAGGTTATCTCTGCATCGAAAATGTAATTGTTAAGGGAACGCCGCCGGCTTTTAGCCAAAAATTTGCTCTGTTACAAGCAGCAGTGATCAGAACATATAACATGGAGACCTTGCCCCAAAATCCCCGGATTTTAGCAGTCCGTACTATGTATAAAAAGCTTAATTTTGATCCGTCTCGCTATCGCCCGGCGTCAGAGGCTTTGGTGCGGCGGGTATTACAAAAAAAAGATTTATTTTGCGTAAATAGCGCGGTCGATGTTAATAACTATTGTTCGATCAAATATTTATTGCCTTTTGGCCTGTATGATTTAGACCAAATCAGCGGTGATGTTGTTTATATGCGCGCCAGCCAAGGGAATTATATTAATATAGCCGGTAACGAAGTGTCAACAGAAAGCAAACCTTTTTTAACAGATAATTACGGTGTATTTGGCAACCCAACTTCAGATTCACGCCGTACGGCCGTTACCCTGGCAACCCGTAATCTGTTGGCTGTTGTCTATGCCGACGAAAGTGCCGGAAGGGATGAATTGGGAGAAATATTAGATTTTGCAGCCGAAATGTTTGTATGCTATAATGGCGGTACTGTTATCCGCAAGCTTATTGCTTAGAATAGAGTAGCTTATGTTTTCCGACGAGAAAGGGGTGCACAATTATGTATGTCAGTACACGGGGAACAGGTGCCAAGTTGACAGCAGCTCAGGCTATAGCTCAGGGGCTAGCTTCAGATGGCGGCCTGTTCATACCAGAAAATATTCCGACGGTAACAACGGATTTTTTAGCCAATCTAATCCCGCTCACATACCAAGAACGGGCGGTGGCAATTTTACGCTTATTTTTAACAGATTATAGTGATGAGGAACTAACAAGTTGTGTCGCTGGTGCTTATGATCATAGTAAATTTAGCGATGCAGCCATTGCACCGGTCGTGAAAGTGGCTGATGGAACATTTGCCCTGGAATTGTGGCACGGGCCGACAAGCGCTTTTAAAGATATGGCGTTGCAGCTTTTGCCGAGGCTGTTGTCCTGTGCATTGAGGAAGATTGGAGAGCAGGCCGAGATTGTCATTTTAGTTGCGACATCCGGTGATACCGGCAAAGCCGCCCTTGAAGGCTTTAAAGATGTCGAGCAAACCCAGGTACTGGTATTTTACCCCGAGGCCGGCGTCAGTGAGATTCAGCGCTTGCAAATGGTTACTCAGCAAGGCTCGAATTTACAAGTTTTTGCGGTAAAAGGCAATTTTGATGATACCCAGACAGGTGTGAAACAAATTTTCAGCAGTAAAGCCGAGAACGCTCTACTGGCTGAACATGGGTTTAAGCTGTCTTCTGCCAATTCGATCAACTGGGGTCGCCTCGTACCACAAATTGTATATTATTTTAGCGCTTATGCCGATTTGGTACGCGATCAGCATATCGTGCAAGGTACGCCGGTTAACTTTGTCGTTCCAACAGGCAACTTTGGCAATATCCTGGCCGGTTATTATGCCCGGTCGATGGGATTGCCGATCAATAAGCTGCTATGTGCGTCAAACAGCAATAATGTGCTGACCGAGTTTTTAACAACAGGGGTATATAACCGTAACCGGCAGTTCTATAAAACATATTCCCCATCAATGGATATTCTGATTTCCAGCAACCTGGAGCGGCTGTTACACCATATTACCGGCGGTAATTTCGCCAAGGTCGGCGAGTGGATGGCAGAACTCAATGCCACAGGCCAGTACAAAATTGATGATGAGTACTTGGCGGCTATTCAGGAAATATTTCCGGCAGCTTGGGTTAGTGACGAGACAACGGCTGCAACAATTGGCCAGGTACATCGGGAGCATAGCTACGCTCTCGACCCTCATACGGCAGTTGCCTGGAAGATGACTGAGGGTTATCGGCGTCAATCAGGCGATACTACGCCGGCGATCATAGTATCTACTGCCAGTCCGTTTAAATTTAATGAGACAGTACTTGCGGCGTTGGCTGATGACAGTCTGGAACATAAAACGGAATTTGCCGCTTTACACCAGTTGGCTGCCATAATTGGCAGACAAGTACCGCCGGCGCTAGCCGAACTCGAGAGTAGTATTGTCCGGCATACTGTTGTATGCGCTAAGCAAGATATGCCCGATATTGTAAAAGCAGCGTTAAATTTACGCGAGTAAATTGTTTCAGCAAAGCTAAAAAACATACTGTATTTAATAAAAAAGTGATTCTGTATCCTGAGTTTTGTAGCAAAAATGAGGAAAAAGAGCTTAGAAGTCCAATAACACGGGACTCTGAGTTCTTTTTTTATGTCAAAAATTTAATGGCGTAGTCGCTCGCCAAGGCTCCAAATCCTTTTGAACAAGTCAAAGTTAAAAAATGGCGCCATGTCTTTGAGTACATCGTCATAATAATCGAATCGGAATTCTGGGGGAACGCTTCAAGTACATATAAAGAGCCACCCTTTAAGAGTATAAGAATATTATTCCACAATACGATACGCTATATAAAAACGGCAAAAAAAATATAAATACCTGGAATTATCAATGATATCAATGGTTCTGGCAGTACCTTATGAAAAGTTGCTGCAAAATTATGGAGTAACTTTGTTTCAGTAAAGCTGTAAAATCTGAAAAAATATATATTGTTTTTAATGAAAAAATGATTCTGTATACAAAATACTTGTGATATAATATAATATAGGCTAGCCAATACAGTGAAACGTGAGAGGGAGTTGGGCATGAACGGGAATATATATTATAACTTAAGTCCAGGACAATTAGTAGAAATGGCGATTATGCGGGGCGAAGGTCAGTTGACTGAGAGCGGTGCCCTGCAAGTTACTACCGGTAAGTATACAGGCCGCTCACCAAACGATAAATTTATTGTAGATTCACCTGCTGTGCATGACAAGATTGCTTGGTCTAGCAATAAGCCGCTTTCGTCCGAAAAGTTTGATCAGTTATATAACAAAATGCAAGCATATATGAAGGATCGAGAGCTGTTTGTTTTTACTGGCTTTGCCGGTGCAGATACTAGCAACCGTATATGTGTCGAATTTGTTAATGAATTTTCCTGGCAAAACCTGTTTGTGCATCAACTGTTTATTCGTCCGGGATCAGCTGACCGGCCGTGTTCTCCAGATTATAAAGTAATCTGTCTTCCCCGGTTTAACGCTGATCCGGCTGTTGACGGCACTAACTCAGAAGCTTTTATTGTTTTGAATTTCGAACAGCGTCTCGTACTGATCGGCGGCACTCATTATGCCGGTGAAATGAAAAAATCAATATTTACAGTTATGAATTATATATTGCCCGATCGAAATATTTTATCGATGCATTGTTCGGCTAATGTAGGCGATAAAGGCGATGCCGCCCTGTTTTTTGGACTTAGCGGTACAGGTAAGACAACATTGTCCGCCGACCCTAATCGCAGCTTGGTTGGCGACGACGAGCATGGCTGGTATGATGATGGTATTTTTAATATTGAGGGCGGTTGCTATGCCAAGTGCATTGATCTTAAGCATGAAACTGAACCGCAGATCTGGGAAGCCATTCGCTTCGGTTCTGTGCTTGAAAATGTTGTTATTGATCAAGTGACTCGCACCCCTGATTTTGCCGATAGCTCGCTCACTGAGAATACTAGGGTGGCTTACCCGGTCAACTATATACCTAATGCGCTGATTCCCGGGGTAGCCGGGCATCCGAAGACGATTGTTTTTCTAACGGCTGATGCGTTTGGTGTTTTGCCGCCGATTGCCAAGCTAGATGCTGAGCAAGCGATGTATCATTTTTTGTCAGGGTACACTAGCAAGCTGGCTGGTACTGAGCGTGGCATTACTGAACCTCAGGCAACTTTCTCAGCTTGTTTTGGTGCCCCGTTTTTGCCGTTGTCGCCACTAAGATATGCAGAGCTGTTAGGTGAAAAGCTTAAGCGTCATCAAACTAATGTGTTTTTAATTAATACCGGCTGGTCAGGTGGCTCGTATGGAGTTGGCAGCCGCATGAAGCTGGCCTATACCCGGGCAATGTTAACGGCAGCTATTGAGGGGTATCTTGACCAAGTCGAATATCAGCTTGATCCCATATTCAATGTTTATGTGCCGGTGAGTTGTCCGGGCGTGCCTGATGATATTCTTATGCCGCGTAACACATGGGCCGATAAAGAAGATTATGACAGCAAAGCCCGGGAATTAGCCAGGCTTTTTATCCAAAACTTTAATAAATTCAGTGAGAATACACCGGCTAATATTGTCGCCGCCGGGCCAAAAGGATGAGCAAAAGCCGCCGTCGTTCAACACGACGGCGGCTTTTGGGTTAGCTTATCCGATGACTAAACTTTAGATGGGGTAAAAACCCCACCTGAAGCGTTTGTCTCACTTTTTATCATCGGTAGTCGTTGTTTAAGGCTAAGTACCTGAGAAAATATATCCCCTAATTTGGTAGTCCGGTCGAGTACCTGATCGGCAGTAAAGGCCAGCAAGCCAGCATCTTGCCGCGCGGCTGCCCGGGTTACTTCTTCCCAACTGACTGGCGTTGAAATAGTTGGCTGTTCTTTAGCGCGCAGCGAATAAACACAGACTGTTGTTTTGTGTTCGTCATTTTGGCTCCAGTCGATAAAGACTTTGCCTGTACGCAGTACTTTTTTCATGTTGGCCACGATTTTGTTGGGGTATTTTTCCTGAAACAGGACAGCCAGCGTGCGGGCAAAATTTTTCGTTAGCTCATACGTGGTTGGGGTATTGAGCGGTACATAGATCTGCAACCCTTTGGAACCTGATGTCTTGGGAAAGCTCTGCAGCTTGTGTTTATCAAAAAAATCTTTCAGCAGCAGGCCAACTTGGGCACAATCGACAATTGTGGCTGGTTGGCCGGGATCGAGATCAAAAACGAGCAATGACGGCTGATTAACTGCTGGTGCTGCTGACAATGAAGTGTGCAGTTCCAAAGCCGCCAAATTGGCCGCCCAGACTAGGGTTGGCAAGTCGGCAGCGTGGCAAAAGTTGATGTTGCGCTTATTACCCCGGCTCCAGACAGGAAGCGTCTTTATCCACTCCGGGCGATGAGCCGGACATTCTTTCTGATAGAAAAATTTGCCTTGGGCACCATTGGGATAACGCTTCATTGTCAGTGGCCGATTGGCAAGGTGGGGCAGAAGAAAAGGAGCAATGCGAATATAATAATCAAGCATTTGTCCTTTGGTAAAGCCTGTCGCGGGATAAAATACCTTGTCAAGATTACTAATTTTTAGCTTGCGCCCTGCCACATCCAGCGTTGTTTTGAGTTTGTTGTCACTGGGCATCAGTTTTTTTCCTCCTGGCAGGTGTCTGTGTTATGGCTTTGGTTTGTTTGCCTGCCTTGCTATCGCTGCTTTTGTCTTTTATCGCCGAGATGCTTGCTTCGAGCGCGGCCATTAAGTCGATAACCTTACCGCCTTCTTTAGCTGCCGGCTGACTGATTACTGTCTGGCCCTCAGCCTTTTTCTCGATCATTTGCATCACTTGGCTGTAGTATTGGTCGTGGTATTTAGCCGGCTCAAATCCGGCTGACAGTGACTGAACCAACTGTTCGGCCATTGCCAGCTCTCTTTTGTCCGGTTCTACAATCTCTACCGGTAATTCTTCTAATTGATCGATTGCCAGTATTTCATCGGCAAAGTGCATCGTTGACAGTGCCAGCGCTTTCCCCAAAGGGCGGATCGCGGTAAGATATTCTTTATTGCGCATGACTACTCGGGCAATGGCGACTTTCCCGGTTTTTTGCATGGCGGCCAATAGCAGCGAGTAGGCTTTGCCAGCGCCTTTATCCGGTGTGAGATAATAACTGCTGTCGTAATAAAGGGGATCGATTTGTGCTAGTTCAACAAAATCTTCAATAGCGATTGTCCGGGCGTTCTTAGGCTGGATGGCTTCCAGTTCATCACTGGTGACGATGACATACTGTTCCGGTGAGATTTCATAGCCTTTGACGATATTCTCGGCCGATACTTCGGCGCCGTCAGCCGGGCAGACTTTTCTTAGACGAATGCGGCAGCCATCTGATTTGCGTAGTTGGTTAAAATGGATCGATTTCTTTTTTACGGCATTATACAGTTTGACCGGAATATTGACAAGTCCAAAACTAATCGAGCCGCTCCACATCGGACGGGGCATAGCGTCACCTCCGAAAGATATTAAGTTTCACGGATTACTTGCAGCGGTTCTTTGTCAGTTCGTATTCCTTTAAAGGATGGGTGCCGCAGGGTATTGTTGGGAGTCCACTCAGTAAATTCGAATTCTCCGATTAACTTCGGCTCAACAAATCGGACATTTTTTATGCGCGGGTCCTGGGCAAAAGGGCTAGCTTTTATGCTCAGTGGCGCTAGTAGTTTGGCAAGGCGGGTTAGGCTAGACTGGGTAAAGCCGGTACCGACTTTGCCGGCATATAGCAGGCGTTGCCCAGCACCACGGGCTTGTGCTGCCTCTGCTGTAACATCATAATAACCGATAAGTAATGCCCCAATTTGTCCTGTTCTGCCTCCTTGACCCGGAACCCAACCGCCGATGACCAGCTCTTGGCGGTGCTGGTTTTTGATTTTTAACCAGGCTCCTGTCCGTTTACCGGGTTGGTAGGTACTGTCTAGCCGCTTGAGGATAATGCCTTCGAGTCCTAGTTTGCGGCTGGCGGCTAGGATGGTTGTCCCTTGACCTGTTTTATAACCGGGAGTTTGCCAGTAAGCACCGTCAAGGGAAAGACTTTCAAGGATAGCTCGTCGTTCGGTATACGTTTTTTCCAAAAGCGAGCAGCTATCGAGAGATAAGATATCAAAAATTATGTAGTGAACCGGGGATTTGTCTACCATTTCGCGAATCGCGTGGTCATTAGTCAATC
>Ga0153996_1000800_pt1 | contig 13661 bp, 9 predicted proteins | sample TSNC080MetaG_FD_104728 | JGI IMG/M metagenome (GOLD analysis project Ga0153996, IMG submission 104728) | Attine ant fungus gardens microbial communities from North Carolina, USA - TSNC080 MetaG | ecosystem: Host-associated > Fungi > Mycelium > Unclassified | place: USA: North Carolina, Lumber...
ATGAAAACAGTAACCATTGGCATGATTGGCAGCGGCTTTGCCGCCAGGCTGCACAGCACTGCATTCCGCCAAGTCGGCGGTCTGCGCCTGCGCCTTCGCAGTGTCGCGGACATTCAGCCGGACGCCGCCCGCAGAACGGCAGAAGAATTCGGTTACGAGACCTATACCTCCGATTACCATGAACTACTGGAAGACCCTGCCATCGACGTGGTCATTCTCTGCACTCCGCCCTTTCTTCATTCAAACATGCTGACAAATGCCTTGCAGGCCGGCAAGCATGTAATCTGTGAAAAGCCGCTGACCGGGTATTTTGGCCTTCCGGAAGATGATGGAATGATCGGAAATGTATCGAAGAAGAAAATGTTTGATATTGTCGCAGGCGATTTGGAGCGTTTAGAGAAGACTGTAAAATCCAGTGATAAGCAATTTATGTATGCGGAGAACTACATCTACTCTCCCAATGTCCAGCGCGCTGCAGAGTTCTTAAAAGCGAAAAAAAGCACGATCACTTACATGCGCGGTGAAGAAAGTGTGCAGGGCTCTCCTACAGCCGGAGCCGGATACTGGAAGAACATTGGCGGCGGCACCCTGCTGCGGATCGGATGTCATCCACTGGCCGCCATTCTCTACCTGAAAAGTATCGAAGCTGACGCAAAGGGCACTTCCATTCGAGTAGAAAGCGTGGTAGCCGATACGGGACAGATCTCTCCCACCCTCTACGATCACGAACGGCGTTATCTGAAGGCAATGCCGCAGGATGTAGAGGACTTTGGAACCATTACTTTGACCTTCTCCGACCAGACAAAGGCAACGGTATTTGCAAACGATAATGTGCTGGGGGGGATCCGGAATTATATTGAGGTCTTCTGTAACGACGCTACCATGACCTGTAATATCACCCCCACGGATGACCTGATGACTTACTTCCAGGATCAGGAAGGGCTGGAGGATGTCTATATGTCGGAGAATCTCTCCCATAAGACTGGCTGGAATTATGCATTTGTATCCGAAAGCATCCAGCGAGGTTATGTCGCCCAGCTTCAGGACTTCATGGAATGTGTAGCTTACGGGCGCAAGCCTTTATCCGATTTTGATCTGGCAAAGCAGACCAGCACGGTTCTCTACGCAGCTTATGTGTCGGCAGAAGAAGGACGCAGGGTAACACTTTAAAGATATTTAAAAACTCCCCGCGGGGAGTTTTTATTTTTGAATATTTCTGTTATACTTTGTGTATCGAATAAAAGAAGGGAATATGGAAGAAAACATGGATGCTTTATCCTTACTGATCAAACCGGCTTCCGGTAACTGCAATATGCGCTGCCGTTATTGCTTCTATGCCGATGTCACCGATTCACGGGAGGTAAAGAACCGGGGAATGATGACCCTGGACACGCTGGAAATCCTGGTGAAGAAAGCCTTCGAGGAAGCCACCCATTTTGTATCCTTCGGCTTTCAGGGAGGGGAACCCACCCTGGCCGGACTGGATTTCTACAAAGCCCTGATGGAGTTTCAGAGAACCTATAATATCCGCAGAATCCCCGTCTCCAATTCCATTCAGACAAACGGCAGCCTGATCGATGCCGACTGGGCGGAATTCTTTGCAGAGAACCAATTTCTGACAGGACTATCCATTGACGGTACCAAAGAAATTCATGACCGGCTGCGCCCGGATGCCCAGAGGAAGGGGACTTATCTGCGCTGCATGAAAGCGGCCGATACCCTGACGAAAGCCGGCGCGGACTTCAACATACTGACGGTGGTAACAAGGGACTTCGCCAGACATCCGGATAAAGCGTACAATTTTTACAAGAAGAACAACCTGCGATACATCCAGCTGATCCCTTGCCTGGATGGTCTGGAAGAGGCTCATGGCTCTTCCCCCTATTCTTTAAGCGCCGAACTATACGGGGATTTCCTCTGCCGCTTCTTCGATCTATGGTATGAGGACTTTATCCAAGGGGATTATTTTTCGGTCCGGATGTTTGATAACTATATCCGGATACCGATGGGGGAACCACCTGAGAACTGTGGAATGCGGGGACACTGCAGCGCCTATCCGGTAATCGAGGCGGATGGCTCTGTCTACCCCTGCGATTTCTATGTGATCGATGAATATCTTCTGGGGTATGTACAAAAGGACTCCTTTGCCGATATGCTGCAAGGAGCCACTGCGGCACGCTTCATAACACCATCTGAGACCGTTCACGAGGACTGCCTTACATGTCCCTATGGCTTCCTGTGCCGCGGTGGCTGCCGGAGAGACCGGGAAACAATGCCGGACGGCTCGCTATCCGTTAACTACTACTGCGAAGGCTACAAAAAATTCTTCGCCCACACGAAGGACCGGATCATGGACATTGCCAGGAAGATGCTGCAAGATCCGCCTACATGATCTCCGCCTGCAGATACCGTTCCAGACTGAGATCACTCTGGATGATAAAATCCCGAAAAACCTCCGTAGCCGGTGACATATAGCGGCGTTTGCTCCAGACCAGGTAAATGTTCCGCCCCGGCAGTCCACCGGCGATCTGCAGCACCTTTACCTTGGGAAACCGGTAGCCCAGCGGCTCCGGAATCAGAGACACGCCAAAATTCGAGGCCACAATCCCCAGAATCAGATTGTCATACAGGACTTCTGATACAATTTGGGGTGTAATTCCTTTCTCCCGAAACATGCCGTCGATATAATGCCGTATTCCGCATTGCATTGTATAAGTCACAAAGGGCTGGCTTTCCAGCTCCTCGAAATCCACTTCCCCGCGCTCTGCCCAGGGATGCTTATCGGAGACCACCAGCACGGTCTTATGGTTGCCCAGGTAATAAGAATCTATATCGGCCCGGTCAATAATCGACGAAATACCCAAGTCAAAGGTACCGTTCAGAATCCCCTCCTCAATCAGCGTAGTGGGCGACTGGCTGGCCTCAAACCGCGTTGCAATCCGTTCCGTACTGCTGTAGAACTTCATATTCAGCCAGGGGACATATTGGTTTAAGGAACTCAAATACGAAAGATGCACCGTTCCTCTGTCCGGGTGTACATATTCATCCAGCTTCTCTTTGCCCTCATTCAGTGCGCGCAGAGCCCGGTTCACATATTCCAGATATAACTCTCCATACCTGGTAAGCTTTACACTCCGCCCCTGACGCTCAAAGAGGTGCACGCCCAGCTCACCCTCCAGATCACGAATTGCATGGCTCAAATTCGGCTGTGTCACATTCAGCTTCTCCGATGCTTTCGTAAAATGCTCTAATTCCGCCGTGGTTTTAAAATAGATTAGATGATGAAGATTCATAGTATCCCCTTCCTGGTTTTTACCAATCCCCAATACTCTAGTCTTCATCCTCGTTATCCAGGAGCGGACCTTCCATTATATCCGTATAGAGAACCCCTTCCAGATGATCACACTCATGGCAGATCGCCCGGGCCAGCATTTCCGTACCCTCCAGCTCATACCAGTTCATATCCACATCTTGTGCCTTTACCTTCACATAATCCGGCCGGGTTACCACCGCGTGCTTCCCCGGCAGGCTCAGGCAGCCCTCGCTGCCGGTCTGTTCACCGGAAGTCTCCAGTATCTCCGGATTAATCAGTACATAAGGCTGATCATCCACGTCAATTACGACCACCTTCTTCAAAATCCCCACCTGGGGAGCGGCCAGTCCTACTCCGTAAGCATCATACATGGTCTCAAACATGTCCTCTATGATCTGCTTTAAACGCGGTGTCATCTCCGTTACCGTTTTGCTCTTCTTGCGGAGTACATCATCTCCTGCTTCCCGGATATTTCTTATTGCCATTGTAACTATGCTCCTTTTCCGTGACAACAACATGTCTCTGTCTTCTTCATCATAAAAAATCCATCGGTATATTCCCGCTGCTATTCTCCCAGATCCAGGAACGCACTGCAAACAATACTTCTCTGGATGGGTGCTTTATATACATCTGCCTTCGATAAACATCTTGTATACGGCTGATTCCTGCCGCTGCAGGACCTACCACTACAACACCCTGGCTCCCATAGATACGGCGGACTCCTTCTGCCAGCCGAGCGGCTTCTTCCATCGCAGCTTCCTGTTCTTCTCCTGTCACCAGGACAGACAGCATCTGTCCCGCCGGAGGATAAGACAGCAGGCGCCGGTAGACCATTTCCCGCTCATAAAATTCCTCATAATCCTGCCTGGCCGCCGTCTGGATCGCGTAGTGATCCGGGCTGTAAGTCTGAATCACGACCGACCCCCCGGCACCGGCCCGCCCGGCCCGCCCGGCCGCCTGTGTCAACAACTGGAAGGTACGTTCCGCCGCACGAAAATCCTCGCTGTATAAAGAAAGATCGGCTGCCAAAACTCCTACCAAGGTAACACGGGGAAAATCATGCCCCTTTACAATCATCTGGGTTCCGATCAGAATATCGGCCTCCCCGGCTGCAAAAGCAGACAAAATCTTCGCGTGTCCATCCTTCCGCCCGGTGGTATCCAGATCCATCCGCAGAACGGAAGCGGACGGAAAGTATTTGTGCACCATACTCTCCACCTTCTGGGTCCCGATTCCAAAGCCTGCGATGTAAGGCGATCCGCAGGAGGGACAGCCCTCCGGCAGAGGAACGGAATAACCGCAGTAATGGCAGACCAGTCTGCCGCCCCGATGAGAGGTGAGCGCCACATCACAATGAGGACATTTCATCACAAATCCACAGGACCGGCAGGAAATAAACCCGGCATAACCCCTCCGGTTCAGGAACAGCATAATCTGCTCCTTTTTCTGAAGGCGGTCCTCGATCTTCTCCGCCAATTCACGGCCAAATACCTTCTTATTGCCGGATTTTAACTCCTCCCGCATATCCAGAATCTGCACATCGGCAAGCCGGCTCCCGGCTTTCGCCCTTCTGTTCAGCCGGCAGAGTGTATATTCTCCCTGCAGAGCCTTCGTATAAGTCTCCGCAGAGGGGGTAGCCGATCCAAATACCACGCCGGCTCCGGCAATTTCCGCCCGCTTGAGGGCAACTTCCACAGCCCGGTAACGGGGACTTTTTTCACTATTATACGCATTTTCGTGCTCTTCGTCCACCAGAATCAGTCCCAGATTAGGAAAAGGGGTAAATAAAGCAGAGCGGGGACCGATCATTACATCAATCTGTCCCTTCCGTGCCTTTTCAAAATGATCATATTTTTCTCCGGCAGACAATCGGGAATTAACCACACTGACCCGCTCTCCAAAACGCTGATAAAACCTGCCCAGGTTCTGGTAAGTCAGTGAGATTTCGGGAATCAGCAGGATCGTCTGCTTTCCTTCGGCACGCATCCTGTCAATTAATTCCATATAGACTTCTGTTTTACCGCTTCCGGTAATGCCAAATAAGAGGGCCGGCTTCGGGTAAGCCGCCATAATGGAATCTGCCGCTCGCTGCTGCTCTTCATTCAATAGAACCGGATCCACGCGGCCGACCTCCGGAAGAGCCGTCTGCAGGACCTTGGGCTCCCTGGATTTGATCCTCCGTTTAGCCGGAAGTACGGTCTTCAGCGCCTGATTCATGGTACAGGGATATGTATCCTTCAGCCATATTGCCAATTCAACTATCTGTGCCTCAATCGGCACCGCTTTTTTCGATAAAGAGTCCACTTCCTTCATTCGTTCTTCCTCGAATTCCGCTTCGTTTGTCAGCTGTGTTACGTAACCGGTTATGATCCGCCCGCCATTGCCGAAGGGAATGTTAACCCGCATTCCGGGCCGCAAAACACCCTGGAGCTCCGGCGGAACCTTGTACTGAAAGGTCCTGTCCAGTTTTTCCAGTGAGATATCTACAATAATATTCGCATATTTCAAAATGCTTCTCCTACAGTTCTTTCAGGATTTCCCCGAGTTTCATACCGTTGGATCCTTTTAATAAGAGGGTATCGCCCTGCTTCAGCCAGGAGTGGAGCGCTTCCACTGCCTCCTGATTTGTATCAAAGGAAAAAACCAGAATTCCCGCCTCTTCTACTGCCTGCGCCAAATGTCTGCTTAAGGCGCCTACTGTAAAAAAGCAATCAATTGCTAAAGATGCTCCATAGGCCCCGGTCTGATAATGGAATAAGGGCGCATCCGGACCCAGTTCCAACATATCGGCCAGCACCGCTATGCGGCGCCCCTCCGTCCTGGCAGCGGCCAGCACCTGGAGAGCTGCCCGCATGGATTCCGGACTAGCATTGTAGGAGTCATCTATAATCGTCATGCCATTCCTCGTAAGGATCTGCAGCCTTCTTTGAAATCCCTGAAAATCCTCCAGCTTCCGGGCCGCCAGTTCCAGCGGCACCCCACATTCTGCTGCGGCGGCCAGAGCAGCCAGGGCATTCAGTACATTATGCATTCCCGGAACCTGCAAAGAGATCGTCAGTTCCCCGATCGGAGCCTCCAAGGTAAATACCGTGCGGTCTCCTTCGGTATAAATATCCTTTGCCTGAAAATCCGCGTCCTCTCCAGTCCCATAAAAGACTGTTCGGAAAGGCAGCTTCCCACGATATCCTGCCAATATGTCATCGTCTCCATTTAAAATCACCACAGAGTCTGCTCCAAAACCATCCGTAATGTGCATCTTTTCCCTGCAGATATTCTCCCTGGATCCCAGATTCTCAATATGGGATACGCCGATATTGGTGAAGACCGCCATTCCAACCCTGGCAATATCAGCAATCCGGGCCATTTCTCCCGGCTCACTCATCCCCATTTCTAAGATGGTAATCTCCGCCTGGGGATCCACCTCACTAAGAGTAATGGGCACCCCCAACTGTCCATTGCTGTTGCCTGCGGTACTAAATACACGTTTCCCGCCGGACAGCGCAGCCGTTACCATTTCTCTGGTAGTGGTCTTACCAACACTTCCGGTAATCCCTATAAAAGGCATGGTCAGCCTCCTGCGGCATTCCCGGCCCAGATCCTGCAGTGCCTGTACCGTATCTTCCACCCGGATCCAGGGTCTCTCATCCTCCATGGAATCGTGCTCAGAGGTAAATACCGCAACGGCTCCGGCGGCAAAAGCCCCTTCAATAAACTGGTGCGCATCTATCCTGGCACCAATAATCGGTACAAAAATATCGTCTCCCTGCATGTTACGGGAGTTAATGCTTACATGGCGGACCGGAGTGTCACAAGATCCGCACAGCAGACGTCCTCCGGTGGCCTCTAAAATATCCCTAATTGTTATACCTTCCATTAAAGTCCCAGTTCCTTTATCATTTCTTCTGCTACCTCACGATCCATGAAGTGGGTCTTCACCCCCTCTGCCTCCTGGTAATCCTCGTGGCCTTTCCCGATAACGGCGATCACGTCCCCTGGTTTTGCATGGGCAATGCTATAGCGAATTGCCTCCCTGCGGTCCGGAATATCAAAAGATGCGCCACCGGTCTTATCCAGACCGATATGGATATCTTTCATAATGTCCTCTACCTTTTCCCAACGTGAATTGTCCGCTGTTACAATGGACAGATCCGCCATTTCTCCGGCGGCCTCTCCCATTTCATAACGGCGGTGAGGATCCCGGTTACCGCCGCAGCCAAAGACCACCACCAGCCGTCCCGGCCGGTATTCCCGAAGCGTTTCCAGGAGGCTGCGGGTGCTGACACCATTATGGGCATAGTCTACAATCACGGAGAATCGATCCGAAGCATAAACCAGTTCCATACGGCCATCCACACGGATTTCGGCCAGAGCCTTCTGAATAGCCTCCTTGGAAATCCCCAGTTCCAACGCAGCAGATACAACTCCCAGGGCATTGTATACATTAAACAGGCCTGGAATATTTACTTCTACCGGGAAGTCTGCTCTACCCACCAGCCGGAAGCTTATGCCCATAAAACTACCTCTTTTCAGCGGTACAATCTGCTCCGCGCGGTAATCGGATGCCGCCGTGCGCCCAAAGGTCAGCAATTCACAGGTATGCCCTTCCACCACGGCTTCCCAGTTCGGATCATCACGGTTCACGATCCCCCTGCGGCACATGGTAAACAATTTGCCTTTATAGGAACGGTATTCCTCAAAGCTGGCATGTTCATTCGGACCGATATGATCCGGGGACAGATTTGTAAAGATTCCGATATCGAACGTCATTCCTGCCACCCGGTTCATCATAATGCCCTGGGAGGAAACTTCCATAATCATATATTCACAGCCGGCTTCCGCCATTTGGTAGAAATACTGCTGCAATTCATAGGATTCCGGCGTAGTGTTATTGGTTACATAATGCCTGCCGTTAATTACGGCGCCGTTGGTACCGACCACTCCCACCTTCTTACCGGCAGCCTCCAGAATTGATTTCAGCATATAGGTACTGGTAGTCTTACCCTTGGTGCCGGTCAAGCCAATCGCCGTCATTCGGCGGGTAGGGTGGCCAAACCAGGCTGCCGACAGTTCTGCCAGGGCAACACGGGCATTCGGCACCAGGATTACAGCTGCTTCGCCCTCTGTCTCCACCGGCTTCTCCACAATCACGGCTGCCGCCTTTTTATCCATTACCTGGGGAACAAAGGTATGGGCATCCACCTTGGTCCCGCTGACACACACAAACGCCGCTCCTTCGCAGTTCTTGCGGGAATCATACGCGATCCGGCGGATCTCTGTGTCCAGAGAGCCCTTCAGGCATTCATATGCCATTCCTTCTAACAGCTGCCCCAATGTCATACCATATCCTCCTTACCAACCTGCCGTCATTTCCTCAAACTCTGCCATGGTCATTAAGACCTGCCTGGGCTTTGTGCCCTCTTCCGGGCCTACTACTCCGGCCTCCGAAAGCTGATCCATAATCCGTGCCGCCCGGTTAAAGCCGATCTTAAAAGCTCTCTGCAGATTACCGATGGATGCCTTTTCCTTCTCAATAATAAAGCGTCCGCAGCGTTCAAAATACTCATCCCGCTGACCGGCTCCTACCGAACCCTCGTCCTTAAAAGAACCTTCCATTTTCATTTCCAGGTCCTTATGATGTACCGGAGCGCCGTCTGTCTGCTTAGTCAGGAACTCCACGATCGCTCCGACCTCTTCGTCGGATACAAAAGCTCCCTGTACACGCACCGGCTTCGGATAACCGGAAGGGTAAAAGAGCATATCGCCTTTGCCCAGAAGCTTCTCCGCACCGACCATATCGATAATCGTCCGGGAGTCTACGCCCGAGGATACCGCAAAGGCTATCCGGGAGGGTACATTGGCCTTAATCAAGCCCGTAATAACATTAACCGAAGGACGCTGTGTCGCCAGAACCAGATGAATGCCCGCCGCACGGGCCAGCTGAGCCAGCCGGCAGATTGCTTCTTCCACTTCACCGGGTGCCACCATCATCAAATCCGCCAGCTCATCGACAATCACGACAATCTGGGGCATCTTCTCTAATTCTTCCTCTTCGTCCGCTTCCTCTACTTTATGGTTATAGCCTTTTATATCCCGCACATTCAGTTCCGCGAACTTCTTATAGCGGTCCGTCATTTCCGCCACGGCCCAGTTTAATGCGCCGGCCGCCTTTTTGGGATCCGTCACAACGGGAATCAGCAGATGGGGAATCCCATTATAGACGCTCAGTTCCACGACCTTCGGGTCAATCATAATCAGCTTCACATCATCCGGATGGGCTTTATATAAAATACTCATAATCAGCGTATTGATGCATACAGATTTACCGGATCCGGTCGCTCCGGCAATCAGTAAGTGGGGCATCCGGGCCAGATCCGCAACAATGACCTTCCCCGCAATATCCCGCCCGACGCCAAATCCAACCTTAGACGGAAACTTTTTAAATTCTTCGGAATCCAGAAGCTCCTTCAGGAAAACGGTCTGGTTCTCCTGATTAGGCACCTCGATTCCAATAGCCGCTTTACCGGGGATAGGGGCTTCAATCCGGATGTCCGCCGCTGCCAGATTCAGCTTAATATCATCGGACAGGGCTACGATCCGGCTTACCTTTACACCCTGCTCCGGCTGAAGCTCATACCGGGTAACCGAAGGACCGCAGCTGATATCCGTCACCGTTACGCCCACGCCAAAATTCTGTAATGTCTGCTGCAGCTTCACCGCCGTAGCCTTTAGCTCCGCATCCCGCATGCCGGCTCTTCGCCGGCCGGACTTCAGGAGCCGCAGCGGCGGCATAACATACTTCTTCTTCACCGGCGCCGGCACCGGTACCGGCACCGATACTGCTGCCACTGTCTCACGCAGCACTGCCTCCGGACTCGGTGCGTCGCGAAACGCATCGTAAGCTGCCATAGGGTCTTCCGCGTCCTCCGGCATTCCTTCCCATCCGGGGATAACCGGTTCCGCTGCGGTAGCAAGCGGACTGCCTGGTCTCTCAAAAGAGAAGAAGTCCTCTTCCCCCGGCATCTCCATACCTGCCTTCAGCTCTGCATCCAAGGCTTCCAGCTCTGCCAGGGTACGCTGGTCCTTCTGAACCGCCACCCGCTCCCTGCCGGCAGGAGGCATCTCCGCCGGCGCCGCTGCCGGCTCACCGGACAGGGGCAGATGAATCTGTCCGGTAAACTGACTGGCATCCACCTGTGGCTTCCGCTCCCGGACAGGCGCCTCAGGTGTTTCCTCTGCCTCTGCCTCCGATTCCGGCAGCTTTGTATTATCCAGCGCAACTCCCTGGACTTTCTGTTCTACACGCAGGCGTTCCTCTCTGCGCTTGGCAGAACGGATGGCCTGATTCTCTCTGAAACGGGTAAGATCCTCTTTGGCTGTAATCACAACCCGGCTGCCGCCTTTATGTAAGGGCTTAATAAAGGACTTGCCGGTGGTAGTCACCACGCCGATGATCGCAATGATTACTAATACCACATAACTGCCCAGCATTCCCAGCAGCGGGTACAGAAAATCAAACAGCACGCCGCCAACCCAGCCACCGTTCAGTCCATCGGCTCCATATTTATAGTACTCCTGCCGTGAATAGGACATTTCCAGTCCTCTGCCGCCCAACAGCTCCACAATTCCGCAGCATGCGGCAAAGGTAAGCAAGGCAATCAATACCTTTACACTGGCTGCCAGCCGGTATTCGTGCCCGCTATTCGATATAAGGAAACAAACCGCCCAGAATAGTAAGGGTGGAAACAAATAGGCCAGTGAACCGAATAAGCCGAACTCTACATCATGAAGAACACTGCCGAACTCACCGGCAACATCCAAGACTCCCAAAAATAAAATGACAGCCAGCGCAAAGGAAAGAAGGATGGAAATTTCCTGTAGAATTCCTCCCTCATCCTGCTTCCCGGCAGTTTTTCTCTTATTATTCGTACGGGAGGAAGAAGTCTTTCTTCCCGTCTGTTTCTTCCCGGCTGTGCTTTTTCTCGCGCCGGTCTTCCCTGCGCTGGTTTTAGCGACTGTTTTGCGCTTTGCCTGTGCCACGTGATTCTCCTCCCGCTAAATTGGTCATTATCATTATACCGCCTGACCGTTCACTGTCAAGCCGAACCTCTCATCGACTCTTTTATCAGTATAACACAGATTCATCTTCTTTGCAAACACCCGTTCTGCCGAAACTACGAAAATCACTCGGAATAACCGCCTCTTTTCATTACTAATAAATTCTAAAAACCGTAAATTGTTTCACAAATAAGTATTGCCTGACTGCAAATTTTATTGTATTATTATAGTTACGTCATAGAGTAAATCATAGGAAGGATCGAAAAACAATGAATGACTTAACAAACGTCCTGTTGTACGCGGCACCCGTGCTGGCTGTATTGGCACTGGTGTTTGCCTTCATCAAGGCTGGCAGCGTGTCAAAACAGGAAGAGGGAACGGCGCGCATGAAAGAAATCGCGTCCGCAATCAGCGAAGGAGCCAGAGCCTTTCTCTTTGCCGAATATAAGATTCTGGTGGTCTTCGTAATCGTGCTTTTCACCGCCATCGGCTTCGGCATTGGCTGGGACACGGCCATCTGCTTCCTGGTAGGCGCGATATTCTCAGTAGGCGCCGGTTATGTAGGCATGAATGTAGCTACTAAGGCCAATGTCCGTACGGCCAACGCTGCCAGGACCAGCGGTATGAACAAAGCGCTGGGCATTGCTTTTGACGGCGGCTCTGTTATGGGTATGTGCGTAGTAGGTCTTGGTCTGCTTGGCTGCAGCTTAATCTTTATTCTGCTCGGCGTAGACAAGATTTCCGTAATCTCCGGCTTCAGCCTGGGAGCTTCTTCCATCGCCCTGTTTGCCCGTGTAGGCGGCGGAATTTACACGAAAGCCGCCGACGTAGGCGCTGATCTGGTGGGCAAGGTAGAAGCAGGCATACCTGAGGACGATCCGAGAAACCCGGCTGTTATCGCCGATAACGTAGGCGACAATGTCGGCGACGTAGCCGGTATGGGGGCCGACCTGTTTGAATCCTATGTAGGTGCTATTGTATCCGCCTTAACGCTTGGTGTGATTACCTATAATGTGGAAGGCGCTGTCTTCCCTCTGGCTCTGGCGGCCGTCGGGATTCTGGCCTCTATCATTGCTACCTTCTTCGTAAGAGGAAGCGAAGGTTCCAATCCGCATAAAGCTTTGAAAATGGGCTCCTATGTATCCAGTGCGCTGGTAGTGATTGGTTCCATTCTATTAAGCAAGTTTTTCTTCAACGGCTTCAATGAAGCAATTGCCATTATTGCCGGCCTGATTGTCGGACTGGCCATTGGTATTATTACGGAAGTTTATACCTCCGGTGATTACAAGTCCGTTAAGAAGATTGCCCAGCAGTCCGAAACCGGTCCCGCTACCACGATCATCAGCGGTCTCGCGGTAGGTATGATGTCCACTTGTATTCCGATCCTGCTGATCTGCCTGGGCATCTTTGTTTCGTATCAGGTAGCCGGTCTGTACGGTATTGCACTGGCAGCCGTGGGCATGCTGTCCACCACCGGTATTACCGTCGCGGTTGACGCGTACGGCCCGATTGCGGACAACGCCGGCGGTATTGCGGAAATGTCCGGACTGGATCATTCCGTTCGTAAGATCACCGATAAGCTGGATGCTGTAGGCAACACTACTGCTGCTATGGGCAAAGGCTTTGCGATCGGCTCTGCCGCCCTTACCGCGCTGGCTCTGTTCGTATCCTACGCACAGGCAGTTGGTCTGGACCTTACCGGAATCAATATTCTTGACTCCAATGTAACCATCGGTCTTTTGGTCGGCGGCATGCTGCCCTTCCTCTTCTCTGCTATGACCATGGAATCCGTTTCCAAGGCTGCTTACAGCATGATTGAAGAAGTTCGCAGACAGTTCCGTACAATCCCCGGCATCATGGAGGGTACCGGTAAGCCGGATTATGCTTCCTGTGTAGCCATTTCCACTACCTCCGCACTGAAGGAAATGCTGGTTCCCGGCCTGATGGCCGTACTGGCGCCTCTGGCAGTCGGCATCCTGCTCGGCACTGCCGCTCTGGGCGGTCTGCTGGCAGGCTCTCTGGTAACCGGTGTCCTGATGGCAATCTTCATGAGTAACTCCGGCGGGGCCTGGGACAATGCCAAGAAATACATCGAAGAAGGCAACCACGGCGGCAAAGGCAGCGAAGCCCACAAGGCAGCAGTGGTCGGCGATACCGTCGGCGATCCCTTTAAGGATACCTCCGGCCCGTCTATCAACATTCTGATCAAGCTGATGACGATTGTATCTCTGGTATTCGCGCCGCTCTTCCTGCAGTACGGCGGATTATTACTCAAATAGTTGAGATCTTCCTA
>Ga0153996_1000801_pt1 | contig 13660 bp, 9 predicted proteins | sample TSNC080MetaG_FD_104728 | JGI IMG/M metagenome (GOLD analysis project Ga0153996, IMG submission 104728) | Attine ant fungus gardens microbial communities from North Carolina, USA - TSNC080 MetaG | ecosystem: Host-associated > Fungi > Mycelium > Unclassified | place: USA: North Carolina, Lumber...
GAAGACTAGTACTTATACTACTAGATCATCAAGGCACCGTTCTCATGGTACCTGACAGATATTCACACATTGTCCTATAATAGATTTAAAGGAATCACACGGTATGACACAGAAGAGAAGACAAGGGAGATATGGGAATGCGATTGGAGAGATGGCGGCTCCTAGGTGGGAACCTACTCACGTCACTAAGCACTGCCCTAGGGTAGTCCCCTTACACCCCCCCTCTAGAATCACATCTTCACAATATCAGCATACATTGTTCCAGGTAATCAAATGACAGGGACTCTAGGGGCATCTGGGTATCTTTGGTAGAGTTCTTTGCATGATCTTGGAGCTCTCTTGACTACTTCGGCTCTATTCTCCTAAGTTCTCTCTTCTAGTGGTTGACCTTTCCATTTGATGAGATATTGTAATTTGCCTCCTCTCTATCTAGAGTCGAGTATCTCTTCTACTTCTTGTACTTTGGTTTGATCTGTAGGGTTGGCAACCCTGTTATCAGACTTCTGCGATTGTTGTTCAAACGTAGGTGTCACATATGATGTAAGATATGACTTGTTGATGACTGGATGAATAGATTTCCACATGGATAGAATTTTGAGCTCATAAGCCAATTACCAATCTTCTGTATTATGGGAAACAGTCCTAGTTGCTTGGCAGATAGTTTCTTGGAAGGTTGATCTGTGTTATAGTGCGCCGCATCTACCCATACTAACTCTCTGTTCTTTCATTTAATTTCTGGCTTCTTCTTCGCATCCTATCTCTTCTTCATCACTGTGTTTGTTTTTTTCAATGCCTCTTCCACTTTATTTCTAATTTCTTTGATCATCTTGAGAAATTGTTTGGTTCCTGGAGAGTCTTCTGTAGTTTTCCCCATATCTTGTCCTGTGTTTGGATGATGTCCTAAGTTGATTAAGAATGGTGATCTTCCTGTACTAGAGTGGATTCGATTATTATAAGAGAACTCAGCAATTGATAACCATTCTGCCCAGTCGTTTTGTTTGTAGTTGCAGTATAGTCTTAGGTATTGTTTGAGTTCTTGATTGACTCTTTCCATTTGACTGTCAGTTTAAGGATGATAAGCAGTCGAAGGATTTCTTTTCACTCCAAGTCAAGAGCATAATTCTTTCATAAATCTTGACACGAATTGTGGTCCTCAATCACTGATGACCTTTTGAGGGATTCCTATATCCTTGAAGACTCTATCCCATGATGTCTTGGCTACTCCTTGAGCAGTGATATTTATGTTGATTGGCATATAGCAAGCCATCTTAGAGAAACAGTCTACTATTACCAATATCCCATCATACTCTGCTGACTCTGGTAACGGTCCTATTAGATCGACACTGATGGTTTCCCAAGGATCTTTTGGGACTTTGTTAGGGTGAAGGTTATTTCTTTTGGGTTGTCGATTGGGTTTGTTTGCTTGATATTTTTCACATCCCGCGACATATCGTTTTACGTCTTCTAATATTCAAGGCCACTAATAGTTTCTTGTGATTAGTTTGTGTGTCTTGGTATAGCCTAGATATCCTGCTAGTTTAGAATCATGATATTGGGTGATGATTTCTTCTTGGAGTGTAGCTGAATCTGGGACATAAATTCTCTCCTTCCACAGTATTACCTTCCCTTCTCGTCTCCAACCTTCCTCTGATCTTTCTATTGCTCCTTGCACTTTTTCTTCTGTGAACTCCTCTGCTTCCTCTACCTCTTTCCAAAATTCTCCCTCCTGAATTGTGAGATTTCTAAACTACTCTTCTTTCAATACTGTTTGATCTTCATTGTCGTCCTTTCCCTGGCTATGGTCTGGTCTTCTAGACAACATGTCTACTTTCTTCTGAGAGTTACCGGGCTTGTGTATTAGTTGAAAGTCATACTCTTGAAGTTCTGTTATCCATCGAGCTTGATGACAATTGAGCTTTTGCAGTTTCTTAAAACACCCTAAGTTTTTGTGATCAGTCCATATTTCAAACTGATTGCTCCCTATAAGATATTGTCACCATTGCTTGAGCCCTTCCATAATAGCTAACAGCTCTTGGTCATAAATCTCATAATTCCTCTCAGTCTTGTTCATTGCCTTGGACAGATAAGCAATGGATCTCCAAGAATTATCTTTCTGTAGTTGCGACAATACTCCTCCTATAGCATATCCTGAGGTGTCGGTCTCTAGTCGCATCTTTCAATTGGGGTGGGAAATGTTTAACGTTAGAGGGTTCGTCATCTTGCTTTTAAGTTTGTTGAAGGCATTCTTTTCTTCCTCTTGCCACTTTCATTCCCTTTTTCCCATTAACTCTGTCAGTGGTTTGGCTACTCATGCAAACCCAGGGATGAATCTGTGATAGAAATTACAGAATCCTAAGAATTGTCATACTTCCCTCTTGTCTTGCGGTTCCGGCCATTGAGTTACTTCTTTAATTTTGGTGGGATCGGCTTCTACGCTGTCTTGCGATAGGATAACTCCAAAGTAGTCGATTTTTGTTTGGTGAAACTTGCATTTCTTGGGGTGTAACGATAGTTTGTTGTCAGCTAATATTTGTAATACTCGCTTCACTATGTCTCAATGTTCTTCCATAGTTTGAGTGAAAATTAGGATGTCGTTTATATAGATCACAATTTTCCCTGTCATGATCAATTCGCAAAATAGGGTGTTCATCATGAGCTGAAAGGTTGCAGGCGAGTTACACATGCCAAAGTACATCACTAAGGGTTCGAATAGTCCTCAATTTGTCCGAAAAGCTGCTTTCCACTTGTTTCCCTCTTTTATTCTCACATTGTTATATCCCCATTGTATGTCAAGTTTGGTGAAATATTTTGCTCCCTGTACTTTATCGATTAACTCTTGAATCAATGGTAGTGGATACTTGTTTTTTATCATTGCTCCATTGAGTCGCCGATAATCTTGTACTGGTCGAAGAGATCCATCTTTCTTTTTCACAAAGAAAAAGGGTACCGCATATGGTGACTTAGAGGGTCAGATCCACCCTGACTTCAGATGTTCTTCAAGGAATTTATCGAGTTCTTCTTGTTCCTTGACATTTAGTGGATACACCTTGTAGTCTTTTAACATTGTGTTAGATATCAACTCAATGGGATGGTCCCATTTGGATTGATCTGGTAGCTTTTCAAATACTGCTTTGTTGAAGACTCGATCATTGAAGTCCTTGTACTCTTCAGGTATATCTCCTCCAACTTCTTTCATGCTTTCACTTTAGCTTCAAATATTCAACTCTTCTCTCCTCCACGCTTCTTCTTCCAGGTTAACAAATAACACTTTTTCTCCTTTTTCTATGGCTTCTTCCTCAATGTCTTCATCCTGTATTTCCTCTGGCTCTTGTGGTACATAGATCTTCCTACACCATTGTCAACAGTTCTGCAGACTAATTGATGAGTCTCTCCAGTTAATGGATGGATTATGCTTTTGTAACCAATTGTATCCTAGGAACAGGTCATGGTTGCCAAGATTTGTTACTAACAGTTGGATGAGTTCTTGGTGATCACCTATGGTCATGTTCATCCTGGTGACTTCCATAACACTACCATTTTTGTTTGTAGTTCCATCGATGTTATAACAAGTGATTAGAAATGGCAGTCGAATCGTGTCGAGGTTGTTTTCTTTTACAAATTTTTGGCTGATATACGAACTTGTGCTTCCCGAATCAATTAGTGCCTGTTTGCAAAATGTCTTGTGAGTGTCTGTTGTTGTTAATTTGACTCAAATGTTAAGCTGCTTATCTCCCATTTTCCTAAGTACTGACGGTTCTTCTAGTGCTTTTAGGGCCAATAAAACTTCGTCATCTGTCATTCCATTTAACTCCTTCAGTTTCTCTTCTGTGCATTCTTCCACTCTCAAACTATGGGCCCATACTTTCAATATACCGATTGCTTCCTCTTTAATGCTCCATCGGATCTTCCTTGCTACCCATTCCACTGAGTATCCTTTATTCGTCTTATATTTTCTTGTACCAAAATAATCCAAAAAATCTTTCATTGATTCCTCAGGTAATCGAATTTTTGAATCTATAAAGGCAGGTGAGTTGGTGCTTACTCCCTGCCCAGGGAAAAATCCTCCATTGTCTTCTCTGTAATCCTTACTTCTTCACTTCTCTCTTTTCTTGGTTTGGAGCACCTTGCAGCGAGATGACCTGTTTCTCCACAATTGTAACATCTCCTCATCTCTCTATGCCTGTCTATATCCATCACGTTGGGGTCTCACCTGTCCAAAACCAGTTTCTTCTTCACATCTCCTGAATTCTCTAAGCTTCTCCTTTCTCCAAATTCTTCAATTGCTTCTCTTCTCGACCTCTCAAAACTTAGCGCCTTCTCATACCACTCATCCAATGAGTCCGAGTTCCTCATCTGACCAATCTTGACCAATTTTCATGCCAATGCTGGGTGAACTCCTTTCTTGAATAAACCCACTAAGGTGACCTCATTATATCCAGAAAGTTCCTTCCAAGTGACGAATTCTGACCAGAAATCTTCAATTAATCTATTTCCTTGCTTCAATTTGGTCAATTTGTTGATCATATGAGTCTGAGTTTCTGTTGATATGAAAAACTGTGCCATTTCATCAGCCATCTTTTCCCAAGTCTCAAAAGGGGGCTTATTGGTCATGGTTGATATATCAAGTTCTCCACTGGTCCCTTTCCATTCCTTTTGAAAAGGTAAAAACTTCCTGATCTGAGTATCTGCCCATCGTTGAGCCCAGTTGTCCTTCCCTCCTTTGATTTTTCCTAAGGCCATTTCAATCCTTTCCCATTCTTTGGCACCAAGCCCTTACTTTGTCAGGGTTCCCTTCAAAATCATCAGGTTCCTTTGTTCTTCTTTTGGCTGGTTTGTCAGCGAAATCTTTCCTGACTTCTTCTATGAAAGTTTGAACATTTGTGGCATAGACTTCTTTGGTTTCGGCCTTTAAACTTGTCCAGGCCTCGGATATGGAATTGAAAAATAGAGAGATGATAGTGGTCAAGAATGCCATGATGATGGCGAGTGGGATCATTGATGCGAGTGTGAAGTGAAATGAATATTTGATAGTTTTGTCCTTATGTTATGATCTCCCTCAGAACCCGGTGCTCGAGTTAAGAAAGCGATGTATTAACCAGGACGAAACTGGGTTTCTACTACCCCTACCGACTACTATATATACTATGTCCGGCCTCGTGCCCTCCTCTCTACACTGCGTCATCATCTCGTGCCCTCCTCTCTGCACTACGTCACTATTCTGTCATGCAACGAGGCGAATTCGTTACAATTCCTCCAGTTGTCAAGCAGACTTAATGCAGTTCCGGGCAATTCTACACAGGTCAATGTCGCCAATGAGATCCGGTCACTCAGTTCTTTGTCTGGCTCTATATCAAGTAACCGAGCATAATGTAGTGTGCGTGACAAAATGGTTACCGACTCGCCTTGCACAGCTGTGGTCCAAGTTTTGTGCCAGCTTGGTTGAGAGCTGTCTACGACTATGATCGTTGGTGCAGACTTGTCTTCTATGGAATTACCTTACGATTATGACACGTCGTAAACCCTCTGAGAGGGTATCTGTAGTGACGATTGCAGATTGCGTATAATGACGGTTTAGACTCAATGACAACAAAACAACCAGTCAACATATATACTATTTTGAGTTTCATCATCGCATACCACAAAAAAGAGCAAGCACATGCCGAAAAACCACAACACCGAAGATTCCTACTCAGCAAACATCCTCTCCACATCATTCACAACCGACTCTCAATCCATACAACACCAACCTCAACTCAACGCCAGTTCTCCATTCATTCTAATTACCTCACACAAACTCCCGGTCAATTTTAACCTTCCGCTGCATTTTAACAGGCAAAGGGCGAAGGATATGTTAAAGAGACGGGTACGTCACTGCAAGGTGAAGCCAGTAGGGCGCTTCTATCTGCATTAATAAGGTTTCGGCTTGTTTGACAAGCTTCTCGGCTGTAGCAGTGATAGCTACTGCTTCCTGTGTTTTGTTGTCTGTATTTGAGTTCTTTGAGACGACCTACTGCAAGGTATTCCATGAGCCGTTTCTTGATTTTTTATCGGCGTCAAGTTGAGTTTTGGGATTTTGTGAGGATGTTTTGTCACGAATAATGGAGGAGGGAGATGATGTTGATGAATTGGGTCGAGCTGCATAGTATATTTGAGTAGAGTTGTTGATGAGAAGGATGAGAGGGCATACATAGATCCTGGTGACACCATTTTCAACGCCCCCTTGGGGATCCTCTGATGCCTTCTCCATTCCATGATGCCCATCTTCCTCTCCTTGTTGCTAGATATTAGTTCGACGAGATCGTCTGCTTCACACAGGTCATTGTCGTCCAATCCACTCGTGTAACTGTTATTGGTGGGACTAGATGCAGTTGGATTACTGATATATCTTTGGAGGGTCAACGCTTTGCATTGATAGCTGTGAATTGTTGACATGGTTGACATAAGAACTATTTCTCTTGCTGAGACAGGGACTCGTCTACGGCGGAAACTATTTTTTTTGACACCTCAAATATGGAGGCCTCGAGGACTATGTTAGCCGCAAGCGACAAACAGGTGTTGACATCTGGGTTGTTGAACACGGCTAAATGATTGCAGTGTACCGACGGACTGGGTTGACGAACTCCATTGCATGACAGCTGAGAGTGCGGAAGCGAGCAAGGGAAGGAATGTTGAACTGCAACAGAATCTCGATGATGACTTCTGCAGAGAGCCTATCGAGCTGACTGGTGGGAGATGGGCATACAAACGTGTTGACCATTGTTGAGCGGGCAGCGGATTTCGAGTCGCGCTTTATCCAGGGTTCTGTTGGGGTAAGACTGCGTCCTGCATAGATGTTGCACGAAAGACGTTTCGAGACCAAGGGCGAAAAACTCGTTCTGTCACAGTGTGACAGTCGCATTTATGTTCCGCAGTGCCTGTCGACGATGATGGCAAAGTCAACTCCGAAGACACTGGCATACACACTCAGCAGCCAATAAATTTGTTGAGGGAAACGCGTTAACCTCATTGCAGTTAGTTACATCGGCTTTTCCTCCATATCCGTGCCTTCTATTGTTGCTCCATCTCATCATTGCTTATCTTGATAGTCCTATCAACTCTCCCAATGGCATTCCTGGCAACATCGACGGCGTGAAGATGGATGAACGGCCTCTGCCATGACATTCATATGTAAGATGGTGATGCAGCTATTTACCCTGCTCAGAGTGATCCCAGTGTCTTGTTCCCATCACATTCGGGATTGCAGGCAGAGGATGGGGAGCTTCAGCTATCTCCTGCAAAGCAGCCGAGAGTGCACTCAGACACAGTTAAGGCATCTCAAGTGTGAGTGTTTTCCTGTCATGCGCTGTTGTAGGCGCGCTAATCTTCTGCCACTCGCCGTTCTCTAGTCCGCAACACCACCTCCAGCCTCTGTTGCCCCGAGTCCTGTGCTTCCCATCAACACCATCATTCGTTGACCCTGTCGCAGTTATTATCTCTACTCCGATGGATTCTTCTACCAGCTTGCACCTATCCTCAAAACCCCAATACCCGAAAATCCTCGTTACCATAGTGCCAAATTCTGTCTGATTGTTGGGAATGGCGAAAAGGCTGCCTTCCAAACATGCAACGTCCTGCTACATGCGCCTTATGTGATGACTCATTATCACTGCAAGTTTGGCATCGGCTGGATCCCGCAGGTTTCGAATACTAGTACCCACTGCAAGCATTCAATGGTTTGACCGTCGTCATCATGCATATATTTGACCTCGTCGCATGTCATCGACACTGCCCACTTTCGTCCTGTCGACTCTGACTACCAAGTGTATATTCCCTGAGTATTCACTCGATGGGAAGCTCTGTTCATGTTGGCCTCTCTTTGATTGTCACGTCCAAGTCAGGGATGCACAAACTGGCCAGCTCGTTTGCAAGTTTTCAGCGTCTTTGGTGGATGGAATTGCCCTCTCACCTACTTTTATGAAACATTATGTCTCCTTGATGTCTAAACTGGTTATCTGAATTGTGGGTACAGGTTACGCAAACATGGCATTTATACGAGATGGAACAAAGTTGGCAAACTATTCCCCACTTCGGCTTAAGCACATGGGACATAGCAGATCTCACAGATGAGCACTGACATTCCACTCATGGCCACGAACTTATACTGAAAAGTACACGAGGTGGATGGGTTGGGACAATGAGTCGCTGTTTCTAGTCCCAGTCGAGCACAGGAAATATGTACGTGCCACCGCCTAGAGCAATATCTGGGATACTCCAAAAGAAGGCAACGAGTGTGGACCTCTCTAACTCAAGGCTCAGCAGAAAGTGGATGGAATCCATCGACAGAGAATGGTTGAGAGTTTCGAGAAAAAGGGGAGGGAGGTAGTAAAATTGTTGGAGTGAGAAAAAAAAAAGTGTGTCTTGTCTTCAACTGAAGTGCTTGGAGATGTTCAAATGAACTGGAAAGTAGGACAAATTTGTGGAGCTCGCTGGTCTACTTGGAAAGTTTGTGTCTTAAAACATGTTTTTTGCTCCAACGAGTCTAATTCTCTAGACTATTCCGTGTACCGAAGCCTCTATCGAAGTAATCAGAATGAATGATTAGGTGTTTGGAAGGAAGAAAGGCGCATATGGACAAGCACTCTCAGCAGATGAACGACAGTGTCAGGACTGAGTTGAGGAGAAATCGGGAAGGGCTAACGAGATCAGTTTAGTCATTTATCAGGAACGAGCATCTGTCGTGAGCTTACCACAAAGCCTTTCCTCATGAGACAGAGCAGCGTGACTCAATACTGAAGAACTATCAACTGTGAAACTCAGTCACAAGCATACTCAAACTCACAAATGTTTTTGTTGGCTCTTGTGCATTTTCTACAGTGCTCAAAGAATAAATCGGCATAGCAGGATTATGATGGGATGGCACTTGTTGTGCCATTGTGTTCTGAATGTGGAATATTGGAAAGTCTCAGTCGTCAGGTGACCATATCTTTTTTTGTTTTTTTGTTTTATTCTGCATTTGTATTCCGCAACAAGCAAGCTAGTACTAAGATGCAGGGGGCCTAAGCAGGACCCAACGTTAGGTGGTGTGTCTACAGAAGGCATATGTAGGTGGAGTTTTCTAGTAGATGTTTGGGGTAGCAGCAAGTTGTAGCGGTAAATAGAGGGGGAGAGAGAGAAAGAAAGGAGAAAGCATCTATGTTCCTTATTTTGCAGCAGTCGGAGATTGACAGAAGCTGTCAGACAAAAGTCTCAGTTCCTGTAAACACTGAACTGAATTATATCGTACCTGTCAGACAAAAGTCTAGATACAATCAGCTATCTTTACGTCAAATAAGAAAGATTGAAATATACCTCAGTTCCTGTAAACACTGAACTGAGGTTTCAAAGTTCTACTATGTGGCATGACTACATGCTTACTAAGCATCAATTAGATAATCAATCAAAGAAAAGAACATGAGAGCTTGGAGACATCTGAAGGAAAATGAACCTGCTTCAATTTACAACACCTTATACACTAGTGGGTGGTGCCAAATGCACCTCATCATCAGACCCCTCATCAGAGTAGCTTTCTGGTAGCCTGTCATTGATAGAGGGTTTCTGTCAGGTAGGGGGGCCTGTTCCTGATCTTGTATAGGCATTGGATTTAGATAAGTGACCATGTCTTCTTTTCTGCGGGCCTAAACCAGGTCCAACATTGAGGGGATGTATCTACCAGAAGCATAAGGCCAGAAGACGAAGGTGCAGGCAAAGTTTGCTGGTAGATGGTTGGAATAGGAGTGTGTTCGGGAGTTATAACAGTGGTCAGAATGTGGTCTACTTCATCGCAAGTCTACGACACAAAAGTGATCCAGCAGCGTTTGATGTGTCATTCATGGTCATACCTTCTTTTCCACGCCAATTTAGCAACTACAAAGCTCGCACTCGTTGATACGGAGACTGGGACAAATGTCTATATTTACTCTCCTTTCATAGTGCTCATGGATAGGATCCTGAATTGACTATATCAGAACAATCAGCTAGTGGTGAAAATACATCCACCAAGAAGCGCGAGTCTCCCTTCAAAGGAAATGATCCAACAGCGCTTTTTATAACTGGTGCAGTGAATTAACCAATTGTAACTGGAGATCATGTCAGCTGAAAGAAACCGACGAGGCAAGCCAGGGCATTTGTGACTGCTCTCACACTTGCAGCTTCTCCGTGTGTTGATATGTCCAGATGCGGACGATCAAGTTCACATTCCCGAGCCAGGAGCGCCTGTGTCTTGTTCTTATCCATCTGACGCCCACACAATCTCTTCCTATCTACTCTATTCAAAAGTTGAAGCAATGGAAAATGATACTATGGTACGAATCATCCAAGTCCTCGGTGAGTGCCACATTGTCCCATCAGCTCCGTTGATCAGTAATCTCAATACATTTCCTCCCAGGTTTCATCGGAGAGCTCAAGGATGAATTCCAACAACCGCTCGTTGTTCTGTACTCTAACAAGGCGGATAGTCCCCTTCAAAGTCTTGAGGAAAAACTCGACAACAAAGTCAGGACCCAACAGCATTTGAAGCTGACCCAGAGTGGATTGTAAGTGGAACTTGAGCCCGTGCGATCCTACATATTCATGTGATGTAGGACATTTCAGGAAGAGAGTAGCCTAAATATTGAAATACACAAGCATTTCAAATGGCCAAAAATCTTCAGGTCCAAGCGCACCTCACAGAGTGATTTACTGTGTCAAACTAGCATCAAATTCGACGATTTATGGGATCACCTGGCCTCTGAAGCACAGCAAGAAACCAATTGTGAGTTGATCTTTGTGTCGATCATTTCCCATTTACTCAGGGCACGTTAGCAAACATGCAGGTGGAATTCACCAATCCGATTTCAGGGTTACAGCTTTGGATTGTTGCTGAGGTACGCATGTTATCACTGTAAGATGTGGATTCCCTACTGAAACTTGATCGTAGGCCCACGGTGATTTACGCGCTCTGGACGCCCAAATCAAGAGGATAGCAGAAAGCTTGAAATCTTTCAAACCACATCTGAGCCATGTTGATCCTACTGCGAACGCTGGTACTGGGATGGTAATTGAGTTCGGGATGGCCATCACTAAGGTGGCGAATCATTGCCCAGCATGTGTACATATTATCTGACTTGAAACAGCTGAATCCCGTGGCTCAAGCAGTGGTCAGTTGCATTGATGTCGTATACAAAGTTGGCTCTCTTTTTCTTTTTCTATTTCCAACGGCAATAATTCTGATAAATTTTGCAGCATTTCAAGGCTCAAGAAGAATCTTACAGAGAAATGAAAAGCTTGGCAGAAAGCATCAAAACCCTATCTTCTCAGCTCGACAGGCTCAAGGAAGTTCCAAAATCAAACGAACTGCGTGTTACCATCGGTAAATTTCCTGGGATGATGAAAGAAGTGGTGGAGTTCGTTGAGAAGTGGCTTGAAAGTTGGTCGGGTGCGTATTCTGTCTTGTGGGATGGATTGACAACTGAGTTGTTGGTCGCAGCCAAACACATCCTCGTTGCCCCTCACAAGGACGAAGCTATTGAATTACGGAAGAAGGTGGATGAATTCAGGGAAAGATTTAAGACAGATTTGATGATAGAAGTTCGAACAGGACAAGGTCTGGTGTCTGTGCCTATATTGATTGTGTCAATCATCTGATTTGTTGAACCAGCCATCATGGAGAATGGCATGAAGATAATACAGACCGATGTTGCAAATACGCGAGGTGGGTCGTCTGTGATTCCTGATCGGCTCTCCTCACATGTTATTTATACACCAGAAACTGCTCAAGCTACGCAAACCGGTATTGACAGTCTTCAAGGTATGTTACCTATGGTTTCTGTTTAGGCTCCCACATGACACATAGTTTTGTACCAGAGAATGCGAAAGTAGTCTCTACAAAGAAGGAGCTGGACAATCTGGTGCACTCTTTAGGGGAGAAAAGGCTCCTCCTGCGCGCACCATGTATGAAAGGCACCCGCACGGCCATCTTACAAGAGATCGAAAACAAGATCAACAACGTCGATGGGCCCAATGTGATTTGGATAATGGGATCGCCTGGTGTTGGGAAATCCGCCTTGGCAGCTAGCATTGCCAATCGACTAGTGGACCAGAAGCGCCATGTAATCTCATTCCGGTTCGATCGCACGGAGTCTACCATCACCACAAGCGCCTTGTGGCGCACTGTCGCCTGTGATCTTGCCCGCATGTTCCCTTCTCTCCGGCAACAATTAGTTCAAGGCAATCAAGGGCACAGCTCATATGACATTGACCGACTTTTTAAATCGCTCATTGAGGAACCACTATCCACGCTGGTTGGTGCCATTCCATGTGAAGAGCTTCCAGTGATTGTGATAGATGCGTTGGATGAGTGTGGTGGCTTGAGACATGACTCATCTGGAAAGGATGATTACAAGATTCTTCTATATACGCTCAAGCATTGGGTTCAGGTCGACCACTTGAGGAGGTTCAAGTTGGTCATTACTAGTCGACCAGAGGGCCAGATCAGCCGAATCTTCCCCGAATCCATCAGCATTCATATTGCTATCCCCTCTGGCAGCAACGTCAAGTCAGGAGACAGTGCATCACAAGACATTCGTACATTCCTCGAGTCGCGACTCAACGACATGGAAATGAAACGTGCACAGATCGCCGAGGCTCTTGATTATCTGGTTCCTGGTGCTGCTGGTATATTTATCTGGGCAACCACTGTTGCCAACTTCCTTGAAGACGATCCTGAAGCACGGTTTCACATCCTTAGATCAAGGGAGAGAGGGGATGACATAGAGGGGATGGACGATCTGTTTTCTCTGTATTCCACTCTTGTCAAGGCATCATTCGGACGGATTTCAAAGCAGGAGGTCCAAGGGATTGTCTCTGTTATGGGCGCCATGATCTATGCCAAGCAGCCTCTCAGTGACGATGTACTTGTGATGCTTCCTGGAGTCAAGATTGGGAAGTCAAATGTAATGCCATTGATCCGAAAAGGTCTCGCGTCCGTCGTTGGTACTGGCGATATCCTTCGTTTCCATCATAAGTCATTCGAAGACTATCTTCTCTCGCCCTCGTTTCAACAAGAATTTCCTGATTTCTCCACTGTTCAGGATCGAGGCCATCATGAACGTCAGCTTGCTATGTTATGCTTGAAAACTCTGGTATCACCCGAGCTTCATTTCAACATGTGCAACTTGGGCTCCTCCGTCATAAAGAATGTCGATATTCCGCCTAATGTCAAATCCATGATCCTTCCTTTCGTTTTATATTCATCTCAATTTTGGGCGGACCACCTTGTTCATACTCCGTCTGATGAGCCATCTGACCAGAAGCTGAAGGAGGGGATCAAGTTCGTGATGTATGAGAAACTACTGTTCTGGATAGAGACAATGAGTCTATCGGGAAAAGCGTATGACGTGTCTTTGATCCTAAAAAGGGCTTTATCATGGAAGGTGCGTTTATTCGTCATTTCTCTGCGACATCTGACATTGATTCGCCAGTTGCTCAACATTGATGATGACCTGACATCGTTCATCCATGATGCCCTCCGCTTCATTTCTGCGTTCGTCGTTCCGATCTCACAACATGCCGCTCATGTGTACCTCTCTGCACTCCCCTTCGCACCTGAGGCATCTCATGTTGCCAGAAAATTCTGTCCGAGGTTTCCAAATACTTTTGTGGTCAC
>Ga0153996_1000802_pt1 | contig 13657 bp, 10 predicted proteins | sample TSNC080MetaG_FD_104728 | JGI IMG/M metagenome (GOLD analysis project Ga0153996, IMG submission 104728) | Attine ant fungus gardens microbial communities from North Carolina, USA - TSNC080 MetaG | ecosystem: Host-associated > Fungi > Mycelium > Unclassified | place: USA: North Carolina, Lumber...
GAAACACTCCTGGGTATCATCTCTTTTTCCAGGGAAAGAGTACTCGCATAAGCATAGACCATATCCAGATAAGCGGTCAAGCTTTCATAACTGCTGTTATTTTTTGCATTCTCTATCCATTTTACTGAATTGTCTTTTACCGAAATCCCATATCCCTGTCTCCATTTGGAGAAATCCGCCTGAAATCCGCTGACAAAATTAAAATGGATTTCATCATAACTTCCTGAACCATAAAAGTATTCTGCCCGTAATCTCATAATGCAATCTGCGCATTGCTGTAAATCGCGATTGCCTAAATGATAATCTACTACCGCCAGATATACATCTCTTGCCTTTTCACGGCCGTCATAGTATAAAACTTTTGCTCCGTCCTCTTTCAGCGGCAGTGTCTGTAGAAATTCCCCGAAACTGTGCTCCGTACTTTCTACCCGCCGATATCCTTCCGGTACTAAAAAACGCTCGGCGACCGTTGCTCCGGAAGGATTCACAAAGGACACCTTTTTCTCTTCGGAAAGATGGGAAATGGTTTGAATCTCTGCACTTTCAGCAGGAACCGCCGTCTTCTCACTGGAGATGTCTGATTCCGAACTGATTTCAGGTTTACTGCAGCCTGATAACAAAATGCCTGACACAATAAACATACTCAAAAACATAATAAGATACTTTTTCATAAATTCTCCTTTCGTCTGTATCTGTATATAGTAATTATAGCACATATTTGATTGAGGTCTTTCACGATCTTAGTTGACATGGTATAATGTAAGAAATGTCCCCAAGAAAGGATCATAAAGATAAGAATATGAACAAAAAAGCATTAAAAACTTTAGAATATAATAAAATAATCGACCAGCTAACCGAATACGCTGCCTCCGAACCAGGCCGGGAGCTTTGCCGCAGCCTGCTTCCGGGCAATGATTATCAGGCGATTGTCCAGGCGCAGGCGGAGACTGCCGATGCTGCTGCCCGGGTCCGGATGAAGGGCAGTCTGTCCTTTAGCGGTGTCCGTGTTATCCGGGCCTCTGTAAAGCGGCTGGAGGTGGGCAGCTCTTTAAGCATTCCCGAGCTGCTTTCGATCAGCTCCCTGCTGACCGTTGCCGCCAGAGCAAAAGCATATGGCCGGCATGAGGAATCTGATGCATTTCCGGACGACTCCCTGGATGGGATGTTTCGTACTCTGGAGCCGCTGACCCCGGTCAATCATGAGATCAAGCGCTGCATTCTGGCCGAGGATGAGGTCAGCGATGACGCCAGCCCGGGTCTGCGCCATGTCCGCCGGTCCATGAAAGGCATCAACGGCCGGATCCACACCCAGTTAAACAGTGTTTTAAACAGCAGCCGCAATTATCTGCAGGACGCAGTGATTACCATGCGAAACGGGCGTTACTGCCTGCCGGTAAAGGCCGAATATAAAAACCAGGTAAGCGGCATGGTTCACGACCAGTCTTCCACCGGCTCAACATTATTTATCGAGCCAATGGCGGTGATTCAGCTGAACAACGAGCTGCGCTCCCTGGAGATCCAGGAACAGAAAGAGATCGAAGCGGTACTGGCCGAATTAAGCAACCGGCTGTCGCCATATATTGAAGATCTGGTGGTGAATCAGGAGCTGTTATCCCGGCTGGATTTTATCTTTGCCAAGGCCGCGCTGGCCCGCCATTATCACGGCAGCCAGCCTAAGTTTAACCAGAACGGGTACATTCACATTAAGGACGGGCGCCATCCGCTGCTGGATCCGCAAAAAGCGGTGCCGATTACCGTGTGGCTGGGAGATGCCTTTGACCTGCTGATTGTCACCGGACCAAATACCGGCGGTAAGACGGTGTCCTTAAAGACGGTCGGCCTGTTTACCCTGATGGGACAGGCGGGACTGCATATTCCGGCCTTTGAAGGATCAGAACTGGCGGTATTTGATGAGGTATTTGCCGATATCGGCGATGAACAAAGCATCGAGCAGAGCCTAAGTACCTTCTCGGCTCATATGACCAATATTGTCAATATTTTAGGCCAGGCTGACAGCCGGTCCCTGTGCCTGTTCGATGAGCTGGCGGCTGGCACCGATCCCACCGAGGGCGCTGCGCTGGCGATTGCCATCCTTAATTTCCTGCATAACATGAAATGCCGGACGATGGCCACCACCCACTACAGCGAACTGAAGCTTTACGCCTTAAGTGCCCCGGGTGTGGAAAATGCCTGCTGCGAATTTGATGTCCAGACCCTGCGGCCAACCTACCGCCTGTTAATTGGTGTTCCCGGCAAGAGTAATGCTTTTGCCATTTCCCAGAAGCTGGGACTGCCGGATTATATTATTGAAGAGGCAAAGACGCATATTGAAACTGAGGACGAGACCTTTGAGGACATTATCAGCCATCTGGAAGAAAGCCGGCTGACGATTGAGCGGGAGCAGCAGGAGATCAATACCTACAAGGCCGAGATTGCCCGGCTGAAATCCCGGCTGGAACAGAAGGAAGAACAGTTTGACGAACGGAAAGAAAAGATGATTCGTTCAGCCAATGAAGAGGCCCAGCGGATTTTGCGGGAAGCCAAGGAAACTGCCGACCGGACGATTAAGAACATTAACAAGATGGCCTCATCCTCCGGTATTGATACCAAAGCTCTGGAAGCAGAACGGTCCCGGCTGCGGGACAACCTAAAGCAGGTGGAATCCCAGCTGTCCCTTCGGCAGGAGGCCCAGCCGCATAAGGCCATTAATCCTAAAACGCTGCGGCTTGGTGATGGGGTCAGAGTCCTTTCGATGAATCTGAAAGGTACCGTCAGCACATTGCCGGATGCCAAAGGCAATCTGTTTGTGCAGATGGGAATTTTACGGTCCCAGGTCAACATCAGCGATCTGGAACTGGTCAAAGAGGAATCCGTCAGCGGGCCGGGCCTGGACAGCCGCCGCAAGGGTTCCGGAAGCAGCCAGATCAAGATATCCAAATCAGCCGCCATTTCCCCGGAGATCAATTTGTTAGGGAAAACGGTGGACGAGGCGATTTCTGTATTAGACAAATATCTGGATGATGCCTATATCGCTCACCTGCCACAGGTAAGGGTGGTTCACGGCAAAGGAACCGGTGCATTGCGGGCCGGTATTCATAAGCATTTGAAAAGAATGAAGCACATTAAGGAATTTCGGCTGGCGGAGTTTGGCGAAGGAGATGCCGGCGTAACCATTGTAGTATTTAAGTAGGGAGGCAGAACAAATGGCTGAAAAGCAAAGAATTTTAATTGTAGACGATGATGAGAATATTGCGGAATTGATTTCCCTCTATCTGATGAAAGAATGCTACGAAACCCAGATTGTCCATGACGGCGAAGAGGCGCTGCGTATATTTCGGGAGTTTAAACCTAACCTGATACTGCTGGATCTGATGCTGCCCGGTATTGACGGCTATCAGGTCTGCCGGGAACTGCGGGCGGCTTCCCAGGTGCCGATTATTATGCTTTCAGCCAAAGGCGAGATCTTCGATAAGGTGCTGGGACTGGAACTGGGGGCCGATGACTATATGATCAAACCCTTTGACTCCAAGGAACTGGTCGCCCGGGTAAAAGCCGTGCTCCGCCGCTACCAGACGGTACCGGCACCGGTTGCTGCCGCCACCGACCAGAAAGGCGACTATGTGGAATATCCTGATTTGATCGTCAATCTGACCAATTACTCGGTGCTCTACAAAGGCCACTCGGTGGAAATGCCGCCCAAGGAGCTGGAGCTTTTATATTTCCTGTCCTCCTCACCCAATCAGGTTTTTACCCGCGAACAGCTGCTGGATCATATCTGGGGGTATGAATATATCGGCGATACCCGGACCGTAGACGTACATATCAAGCGGCTGCGGGAAAAGATCAAAGATCATGCCAGCTGGGCACTGGCTACGGTTTGGGGGATTGGGTATAAGTTTGAGGTAAAGCGGTAAGATAACAGGATAACACAAGTGCCGCAGAGACAGGAGGCCATCACCTCACCGCTCTCTGCGGCACTCGTTTTTATCGCTTATGAAACACTGCTCCCCAAAACCAGATCTTCCGCGATCTGCTGCAGCTTCTGCGCCTCCGCTTCCGCCACTTCACCGTAAAACGGAATTCCTACCGGTGTTTCCTGAAATAATACGGCATAGGCAGTACAAGCTGCCAGATAGGTTCCGGCCAGGGTAGCATGCTGTCCGTCGTCACCCCACAGCTCAATCTCCGGCGCCTCTTCCATGGCCGCTGTAAAAGCAATACCGCCGGGAATTAACGGGGCATTCAGGTCACCGGCAATGGAATAGTATCCCTCTGCAATCATATCCTGCACTTTTTCGTGTGAGTAAAATGCCGCACCATCCTTTGGTGCCCAGGTCATCAGCAATACTGTCTGGCCGCCGGCTCCCTTGATTAAAGCATCCAGTTTACGGGCCGGCTCTTTCATCTCCTTGTCCGCATTGATTGCACCTTTGGTGTTCTCCTGCAAAACAACAAAATCCCACGATTCATTTTTCAAGGCTTCCGTCAGCACAGACCCCATCGTATCCGTTGGATCAGCAAACATTTTCAGATAATAGGAGCCTTCGGAGCATTCATATACTTCTATCGTATGTCCGGCAGCTTCTGCCAGGCCATGGAATAGTCCCGGTAAATCATTTACATAAGTATGACTGTTGCCGACAAATATCATTCGGCCTCCATCCTGCAGCAATGGATCTGGTTTTTTTAATCCGGGAGTTTCGGGGGAGGCTGTAGTTTTCGGGGTTTTGGCAGATTCCTGCTGCGTCTGCGTTGTAGTCCCACCACTGCTGCCAGCCTGACTGCTGGCAGAACACCCGGTCAAATTCATACAAAGGACTACTGCTGTTAAAATTCCTAAACCCATTGTTTTTAAGTTTCTTTTCATTTTCGGCCTCCTTTTTCGGTCACTGTTCGTGTATTTTCATTTCCATTATAACTCATTATGCAAATATATGCATCACTCTAAATATATTCGTGTGATAGTTCAAATATGCCAGTGAGATTGAAAGACTCGCTCTACGCATCGTTGTCCGGATAAGCTGCCAGCAGCGCATCGGTTATCAAAGGAACAAAATCATCAAAGACCGGATATTGCTCCCGGGAATCGGAATATTGCAGGACCGCCTCGTAGGCCGTATCAATATAGATAAATCCTTTGTCACGTTCATATTGAAGAAGGGTTTCCGGGTCAATTTCCGTATTTGTTTTCATAATATCAATTACCGCGGCCCTTAGTACAAGCTCCTCATATGCACTGGACCAGTTTCCATAGGCATTTTGGCTCATGTCATCATACACGGCTTCCATCAAATAATCGCTGCGCTTTACCTCCGCCACCATTGTGGGATTATCCTTCTCATTGACCGGAACAAAGGAATGCCCGAACTCATGAATAACCAGATTTGCAATATCGTCACTGTCACCAAAAAAAAGCGTGTCGTCCTCCGCCAGATAAGGACCCTGGATCGAGTATATGTGCATCCCGTCAGCAAAGTCCAAACTGGGGCCAAAGCCGCCCGGATGAAAGACTGCAACCAAAATAATGTTGTACCCCGCCATTTCTTTGCCGTAATAAGTCTCCATGACATTAATCATATTCCACTGGGGGAAATTTTCGGCATATGTATTGATCATCCGATTATAAAAATCATAATGCAACTCGTAAAATTCCCCAAAGTTAGTATCAATGTAGAACTGTTCCATGATATCCCGGAATTCTACCATGATATTGCCCTTGAGAGTATCTTGCAGACGGTTGCGCTGGTAGTCGGAGCCTTCAAATTCCGGCCGGATAGAGAAATTTTCACTCAAGTACAGGCAGGCGGTAGGGGGAATGTCAAAAGCAAATCCCTGTGTCATAGCATCATTAAAAAACATGACCGCTTCGTGACCTTCATATTCTCTGAAAGCCGCTTCCAAATCATCGTGGTATGATGTTTTTTCCCTGGTTAGCAGCCCATACTCTTCATCATAATCACTCAGATACTGAATGACCGACAGCATTTCAATCATCGGGTCCACACTTATGGTAACCCCGCTGATTGTTTTTGAAATGACCGGGGGCAGAGTGGCTTTAGGTCTGAAATCAGCGGCGGAATCCTTTGGCAAAACAGAGGATGTATCACTTGAGCCGCAGCTGCTTAGCACCAGCATTGCAATCATTGTAAGGGTGAAAAACTTGTATTTCATAGTATTTATTTTCCTTTCTTTTTACAGCCAGGATTATCCGGCTCTGAATCATATTCGCGGCAATTACGCCATACTAACTCGTTATCCGCACAAACACCTCATTAACCCCTTCATAAAACCCCACCGTAAACACCGTCTTTTCAAAAGCCATCCCCTCTGTCGCAAACTTCTTATACTGCGTCGCCGCCTCTATCAAAGGATTATTCTCTGTAATATCCCCCAAATCGGTGATTTCCAGCTGCGCCATCCATGCCTTAGCCAGCTTGTCCGCATCAAAATCCGCCAGCTGTTCCGCCCGCAAGGCAAAGCCATATATTTTCCCGGTCTCCGCATCCACATATGCTTCCATCAAAGCAAACGTCGAACCGGCGGGCGGCAGGTTGGTGTCATATTCAATATGCCATACGGATACATTTTTCTGTGGTTCCAGTATATCGACGGCTGAATAGAGGGTCTGCCGGCAGGAGTTCATCACCTGAAAATCATCAATCCCCAGCCCCTCCTTCACAATGGCAGCAAGCTCCGAATTACAGATCCTCATGGCACTTGCCCCATCCATTTCCGACTGTGCCAGTCCTCTTACGTTCTCCACATAAGCATAAGATGCCGCCGTATCTTCCCGGTTTGTCCGGATTGCTTTTTCCCGCAGAGAAGCAGCATAGTCACTTTGCAGGATATTGCGGTTATCCAGTGCCATCGAAAGGATGTAGAGCCGCTCCGGCGTTGTCAGTGAATAACGGAAGCTCTCCGGGGAGTTATTGCCTTCTTCCTTTTGCACAATATCAAGAAGGGAGCGGTCGAACACCTGGGATAATTTCGTCGGCAGAAAGATGGAAAGCAGGATCACGGCGGCAACCAGAATCATCACGGCAGCATATTTCAGAAACAGAACTCGTTTGGATTTACGCAAGCAGATCACCACCTTTCTTGTTGTTATGAAACTCTGCCAGATCAAGGGCAAGGCTCACACTGGTTCCCTGTCCCACAGCACTTTCAACCGCCAGCTCCGCACCGTGCAGATGGGCAATCTCCGCACATAAGGTCAGGCCCAGCCCGGCGCCGTGACGGCTGCGGGAGCGGGATTTGTCCACCATATAGAATGCTTCGGTAATTTTGTTCAGATTCTCCGGCGAGATACCACAGCCATGGTCGCTCACCGTGAACACATACTTGCGCCCTCTTATTTCACCCGTAATATCAATTTCCGCATAAGCTTCCGATGCCTTAATCCCATTGTCCACCAGATTGATCAACAACGTCTTGATCAGGATAGCGTCACCGACAATCTGGCAGTCGTCATAATCCAGCGACAGATAAAGATCCGGCCGGGAAAATGTATCCTGAATGTATTCAAAGATCGCGGCTGCCCGGAATGTCGTCACCGGCTTCTCCGCCCGTTTCAGAACAATAATATCCAGCAGGTTGAAGGATAACTTCTCCAGCCGCCGTCCTTCCTGGTAAATGTAGTTCGCCGACAGAAGCTGCTTCTCCTCATCCATCTTCTGCGACCGCAGCATATCTGCATATCCGATCATCGCCGTCAGCGGTGTCTTTAATTCATGGGCAAAGGCGGCGACGAATTCCTCCTGAACCCGGGCGGCTTCCTGCAGCTCCTCCACATTTTTCTCAAGGGCGGCCGCCATCCGGTTGAAATTCACAGTCAGTTGCCCCAGTTCATCATTGCTGATCTTCCGGGCACGATAACTATAATTGCCCCGGGCCATATTTCTGGTTGCCCGGGAAAGCAGCATGACCGGTCGCGTCAGCCAGCGGGAAAGCAGGAAGATAATCACACTCTCACATAACAGCACCAGGATACAGACCTGCCGATAAACCGAAAAACCCGCCTCCCGCTCTGCAAACACATGGGTGATATCACTCAATGTTTCCAGATAAAGCTCACGGTCACTCACCCTGACTTGAATCGCCGTCTGAATATAATAATTGCCATCCACCTCAGTAATCCGGTACGTCTGTTCCCCGCTGGTCGTATCCTGTAAAATTACATGGTCCGCACAGAACCCTTCACTGGTGTAAAGGACGGTCATCTCCTCGCCGCTGATCCGGATATAGCGGCTTTGCCCGCCGGTATCCAGATTAGCCCCCAGCTGGGTGACGATCTGATCCTGCAAATGATCATATTTCGAAGGAATATTCAGGGCCGCCGTCTCCAAAGCAAAACAGATAATGCCATGTTCATTCAGGGCCTGCTTGGATTCCCTTGACAAAGCTGATTGAAAAAACGAATTTACAATATAATAGCCGCCAAATGCCAGCGTTACCGCCACGATGGAAATGGTATATATAAATAGCTTCCAGGCAAATTTCATAACGGTACCTCCAGCCGGTATCCGATCTTATATACGGTAACAAGACAATGGTCCCATCCCAGTTTCCTGCGCAGACGCTGGACATGCAGATCCACCGTCCGGCTGTCGCCGTCAAACTCCCCTTCCCACACCCTTTCATACAAGGTTTCCCGGGACAGGGCAATATTCTTATTGCGGACAAATAAGCTCAGCAAACCAAACTCCTTTGCCGTCAAAGCCAGACTGCGTCCATTTTTATAAGCGGTATGGGCATCAAAATTAATGCTTACGCCTTCAACCTCCGCCCCGCTCTCCGCCTTATGATAGCGCCGCATGACCGTCTCCACCCGGGCCAGCAGCTCCACCATATCAAACGGTTTGACAATATAGTCGTCGGCTCCCAGGCGCAGCCCCTTCACCCGGTCACGCACCTCATGCCGGGCCGTGATAAAGATCACCGGCATCCCGGTGGGGCGGATATACTCCATCAGCTCATAACCGTTCACACCAGGCAGCATGATATCCAGCAGGATCAGGTCAAACCGCTTCCCTTCGATCAGATCAGCGGCTTCGATCCCGTCCCCGGCGGTGGTACAGGAATACCCGGCAGCACTCAGCTGAATATCAATCAAATCACGTATCGGTTTCTCATCTTCGACAATTAATATTTTTATCATTCTGTTCACCATCCCCAATATTTCCGTGCTGCCTGCACAATGTCATCCATAACCTCTGTTCCCGTCAGCTCCGGCAAAAACACCTCATGGAAATCCTGGTCCTCAAAAAAGTACCCGTCCCGCTGATAATAGATGGAAAAATCTATGGCATCATAGGTTTTATTATTTTCATCAAATGATTTATAGTTTGCCAATATTGACAGATCCGCCCAGCCGTCGCCATCCACATCCTTAAAAGATATGCCGGACATCCAGCCAAAGTTGTCATAATCCCGCATCCCCTGGAAGTTCCAGACGATCTGCCCGTCACTGTTCACCAGGTAAAGAATAAAAATATATTGGACGCTCATCCGATACTCCCCCGGAATCACCCTGACGGTGCCGAACTTTTCAAACTCCGCATTGAAAATCTGGTCCTTAAGCAGCACAAACCCACCGTCTGTCAGCTCATCCAACGTTGTCGCACGATATAAAAACTCTGTCGACTGCCCGTCATGAGCAAACGCCGCCATCATTTCAATATCTTTATTCATGCTGAACCGGTTGATATTGTCACTGACCCGCCAGTCACGGTAAAAGGTGTCCTGACCCTGGTACACAATGTCACCGATTTTAAACTTCTTGCCGTCATGCAAACAACGGCTAAGGAGCAATAAATCCGGCAGACCGTCTTCATTGATATCGCGCACGGAAATGGCGATAATATCCGTATTCGGCTGGTACAGGGAGTCTGCGAGAAAATAATTGCATTCCAGATTCTCGGTCTTATACAGCACATTCCCCTCCCCATCGGCAAAGAACAGCGCCACTCTGCCAAATGACCGGTTGATCATCGGATAGACCGTACACTCGCCGTTGAAACCGGCAGTTTCAAAACCGGTAATGATATGATTTGTCCCAGCTATTTCATATCCGGCAGCTTCAGCCTCGGCAAGCGTGCTGACAGCGGCAAAATCAGCAAAATATTGCTCATAGCCAGAGGCGGCGGCAGGGGATATCCGGATCAGCATTATGATCAGACATAACCATATAAAAAGATATCGTTTCTTCATTTTTAAATTCCTCATTATGTATGGATACAGAAAGTATATCACACGGCAGACTGCGTCCGCAACCTAACCGCGTTGATTTTACACTTTAAAATCCTCTCAACCAGTGGTATAATTGGTTATGCCTTTTGTTGAAAGTTTATCGGGCGCTGCGCAAGGACGTGGTTATGGCAATTTTAATGTTATGAGAGGGGTATTGCTTTTATGAGATTGAATTTTCAAAGCAGTTATAATTTTGAGATACTTTCGTTTTTGAACATTTTAACATCGGATGATTTTTATGTGCATTACAACAAGGACTCATATGACAAATTCTATCCTTTGCTGAGCAGCAGTGCTAAGGAAAAAATAAATCCATTAGTGACAGGAATGCAGCGAACAAACATTGCCTTCCTGTTCAATTTACTGTTAGCGAACATTCCCGAACATGATAACAACAGCGTTGCGGATTCCTATGCGAAAAATGATATCGTAGATGAAATTGTTTCTTATATGAAGCAACTGCCGTATATTCCATCCGATGTTTTTTTGAGCATTGAGGTATTCTTGAATTCCTGCGTTGGCATTGTTTCGGAGTTGGAGACTTTAGGCTTCAACGAATATTGGCGGTTACAAATTAAACCTTCCGTCGAATTAAAATGCAAGGAGTATCAGGAGTTTATCGGAGCGTACGATTTTGGGAATTTGTTTACACAGTACAAACCATTGCCTTCTGATGAGATGCAAATCTATATTTGCAGATTTCATCGCCCACACGGTACAAAATTATCTCTTTCCGGAAACGCCATGATTCTATCCGATAATTTTTCCAAAGAATCCTTATTGATGTTAGTCACACATGAAATGTTTCATTCTCCATATGATAGCATGAAAGCTTCGGAATCATTAAAAATACTGTCGGGAAAACCGTGGGTGATGGAAGCTTTTAACAATCAGAATGAGAATTGCCGATATGCTCAAATGGATTACTTCATTGAGGAAAATATTGTGGAGGCTTTGGGAGTTTATATTGCTTACTCCCTTGGCATCGAAAAGAAACCATACGAATATTTCAACGAGCATGATTATGGTTCGCATGTTATTTCACCTATGTTTTTTAGATACATGCTGGAACATCCTAAAAGCCACGAGGAAGCATTTGAAAAATACCTATACGATTTCTCCTGTGAATTAGAGTGATATTGCAAAAAAACAAGGACATTTTTATGCCCTTGTTTTTGCAATATCACTCGCCAGCCTTCTGTCTGGCTAATTCCTCAGCTGAAACACCCTTTTGTTTTTCACCCCTTACACTGATACCGTCATAGCCCTCAGCCAAACAACCTCCGTCTACCATAAGATCAACACCGGTGACATAACTATTGCGTTCATCAGCCAAGGCAGTAAAACTGTAAGCCAATTCTTCCGGTGTTCCGATACGCCCCAATGCACAATAGGACATTGCTACTGCTTTTGCACGGTTGCTGGCATCATTTTGAGTCATCGGCGTATCAATAACCCCAGGCGAAACGGATACAATGCGAATCCCTTTTTCACGCCCCAGACGAAAGGCCGTCTTTTCTGTCAAATACTTGACAAAAGCCTTTGAGTAGGCGTATGAAATCCCTGGAGCTGATGCCAACTTCAGCATCTCGGTTTTAAATGCCTCCTGATTCGTCAGTGCCAGGTCATATACATCGTATGGCAGCCGCTCCTTCGGCAGCATATACACTGTCGAAGATGCAACGTTCATCAGGCAGCCACCATCCATGACGTTCTGAAACTCCTGATTCATGTATAATGCTCCAAATGCGTTTACTTTCATAATACGGTCAGCAGGCGCCCCATTGGAAGGCGAAAGACCAGCTACATTGTACACAGCGACAATTTTTCCCATTGATTTTGCTTTTTCTGCCAATGCATGAACAGAGCTGCGATCACTTACATCACACGTCATGCCTTCTGCCTCGACACCGGTATTGCGTAGTTCTGTTACTGCAAGGTCAATTTTTTCCTGTTCCAAATCAGAAATCAGCACTGCCGTCTTTTCGCCTGCAATCTGGGCACAGGCAAATCCCATTGCACCTGTGGCCCCCGTCACAACACTTATTTTTTTCATGTTCTTCTTTCCACCTTCACTCATTAATTAACCTACGATATATTTCATCATTCTCTTGATCATGAAGCCTGAACCGTACTTCTTGGCCTTACAAACCAAAACGCAAGCAGACAGACCACCAGACCGGAGGCAGCGGCCACCAGGAACACTGCACTGGCAGCTGCCGGAACAGACTCCACAATGCTGGTATCGGGAGCCATGGAATCAAACACCACGCCGAACACACAGGTCGACAGTGCACTTCCCATGGAACCCATCATTGCGTTAACACCCATTCCGGAACCCATATTTTCCGCTGTCAGTACACTTTGAACTGCCGGCGTCAGAGAAGATTGTTTGAAACTCTCGGCGATACCGGTAATTCCCAATCCGATGAAAAAGAGCCAAAGAGACATGCCAGGTGAAACAAAGCTGATGATCAGATTACCCAGAGCAATGAGTCCCCCGGTAATCAATAGCCCCTTCCAGCATCGATTGTGCGAGTCTTTGGCAACCCATGCCCCGCATAATGCGGGAAACAAAATATTTAAAATACTACGCGGTAACAACACCGAGCCGGAGATGGTCGCCGACAGTCCCATGACATTCTGAATTACCATTGGAACATAAACACGCATAGAGGATTGATACCATGTCATTAGAAATGTACAAAGCATTGTGCCGGTAAAAATGGGATTAAGAAATAGTCTTACATCCACCACCGGACTCTTTACGCGTTTTTCCACATTGATAAATGCGATAAGAGCGGCTATGGTCAATACCATTGCCCCCAAAATGCTTCCACTGCCCCATCCGACTCTTGGTCCAAAACTGGAAATATACATCACTGGACCAACGACCAGAAACAGCAGTATGATACCTCCAATGTCAACTGCAGGCATGGATTTTTTAGGGATTGCCGGACAAAAAGCAAACATGACCGCCGCACCAAGGGCAGCCAATACTCCGGGATAAGCTACCGCTACCCAGGCAATGCCATGGTCGCTGAGAAACCCAGCAATTGTAGATCCAAAAAAGGTTCCCAGGGCTAAAAAGGCACCCTGAATGCCATAAAGCTGCGGCAGCTGTTTGCGTTCAAAAACAAAAGGCAGTGTAGCGGTTGGCAGTGGTGTCAGGAATGCCGTACCTACGGTTATCATCCCCCGCATCACAATAAAAGCCAAAAAACTGGTGGCACGCCCCGCTGCAATACTTGATACCAGTGTAACAACTCCGCCAAATACCAATAGGGGCCGCCGTCCGACTGCATCTGTCAGCTTACCGGCAATCGGCAGGAACAAAAGCATTCCGATGGATGCCATCAGGCTTGTCAATGTGTAATATTGCATGGCATTAAACTGTGTTAACAGCCGC
>Ga0153996_1000803_pt1 | contig 13646 bp, 16 predicted proteins | sample TSNC080MetaG_FD_104728 | JGI IMG/M metagenome (GOLD analysis project Ga0153996, IMG submission 104728) | Attine ant fungus gardens microbial communities from North Carolina, USA - TSNC080 MetaG | ecosystem: Host-associated > Fungi > Mycelium > Unclassified | place: USA: North Carolina, Lumber...
ACATCGAAACGGTGTTTTTTTATAGTCTTAATAAATGTTGAAGGATACTAACTAATAAAAATACATATAAAAAGGGATTGTAATCGAAGTAGGCTAAAATATGCCTACTTCGTTACAGCCCCTACAGATGATCTAGTGATGCATCTGGATGTTTTTCTAAATATTCTTTTTTTGCTTCTGCTAACATATCTTGAAATCTAGTGAAATCAGTAACTAACCAAACAACTTTATCAAGCACATCATCTGTGGTTGCTACAAATGTTTCTAAATCCTTAACCCCACCAATTCTTAAAATTTCTTCTAGTGGTTTTCTAGAATATTTATTCATAAATTCTTGATTTAAAATCTCTTTATACGTCACTTCTTTGTCCATAATTACCCTTCTTTCTAGTTACTTTTATTATAAAGAATATGGTAGATAAAGCTACATTTTTTTCTTCCTTTGAAAAGAAAATAGAATTGTTATTATTAACGACTACTTGATGATCATAATTTTATTATTCGTTACTTTAATCGTATCATCATTTATGCAAACTCTCAATCTAAGATGCTATTGAAATAATTTATATTACAAATACTTCTCTAATTGACTTCTTCTTTCCATAATCACCATACTACGATAATTGCCATATTGATCTTTGGCAATTTTTTCTCTTTCCCCAACCAAACGGAAACCACATTTTTGATGCAGTTTTCTACTTTTAAGATTATTACTCATAATTCCAGATTGAAGCATATAAAAGCCATGTTCTTCAGATTTCTGAATTAAATAGTCTAATAAATAACTTCCATAGCCCTTGCCTTGTGATTTCATATCCACATAGATACTAACTTCTGCAACCCCACTATATACCTTTCTGTTCGATATTGGCTGTAAAAGAGCCCAAGCAACAATTTTATGATTATCTAGTAGTACATAGCGACACTCTTTAAAATGTTTTTTATCGAATGATTGGTAATCAGGGATTTCTCCTTCAAAAGTAGCCAAATTAGTATCGATACCATCTTGATAAATTCTAGAAACTTCATCCCAGTCACTTTTCAACATTTCTCTAATTTCCATACTTAATCCTCATTACCTCTTTCGCTACTCTTTTTTCTTAATTCTTCTAAATATTCTAATCTTGATTTCACCTTTGCTTCTGTTCCTTGATCTGTTGGAATATAATATTTTTTATCTTTCAAACTAGTTGGTAAACATTGCATATCTGTAATTTTATAGTCATTATCATGTGCATATTGATAATCTTTTCCATAATCTAAATCTTTCATTAAACTAGTGACAGCATTTCTAATTTGTAATGGTACTGGTTCAGCAAACGTTGTTAAAGCATCCTTTTTGGCATGTTCATAGGCTTTATGAAGAGCATTTGATTTTGGGGCTAATGCTAAGTATGTAACGACATGAGCTAGAGAAACATTACATTCTGGCATTCCTATAAAATGACTTGCTTGATAACCTGCAATCGCAATTTCTAAAGCTCGACTATCCGCCATTCCAATATCTTCACTAGCAAAACGAACTAATCTTCTTGCAACATATAATGGTGATTCTCCAGCTTCTAACATTCTAGATAACCAATAAATAGCAGCATCAACATCACTATTACGCATTGATTTATGTAACGCACTAATAATATTATAATGTTCTTCACCTTTTTTATCATATAGTAAAGAACGATTGGTAATAACTTGTTCAACGATTTCTTGTGTGACTTGTAATACTCCATCTTTTTCATTAGCGTTTAATACCAACATTTCTAATGTATTTAAGGCTACTCTAGCATCACCATTACAAAATACAGCAATTGCATGTATGACATCATCACTAATTTCAATCGTATACTCACTAAAGCCTAATGGGTGGATTAATGCATTATGAATAAGTTCTTCCATATCACTAGCTTCTAATGCTTTTAAAACAAATACTTTACATCTAGATAGTAAAGCTCCATTAATTTCAAAGGAAGGATTTTCTGTTGTTGCTCCTATTAAAATAATACTACCTCTTTCTACATAAGGAAGAAAGGCATCTTGTTGTGCTTTATTAAAACGATGAATTTCATCAACAAATACAATTGTCTTTTCTCCTAATTGTCTTTGTAATTCTGCCTTTTCCATCACTTTTTTTATTTCTGATATTCCACTCATAACAGCACTAAAATTAATAAAAGCAGCTTTTGTCTTTCTAGCAATAATGCTAGCTAGTGTTGTTTTGCCAACACCAGGAGGGCCCCAGAAAATCATAGATGCTACTTTATCTTGATCAATTAATTTTCGCAATACTTTCCCATCATCTAATAGATGTTTTTGTCCTATATATTCTTCTAATGTAGTCGGTCTTAATCTTTGAGCTAACGGACTTTGATCAATTCGATCATCAAACAATGATTGTTGCATATTACCACCTCACTTTTTTATTTATTATATCATATAAATAGGTAACGATATTTTCATTAAGTAATTCATCTAATGAAGAAATCCATTGATAGTCAAAAGATGTAACGATATTCAATTTAAAATTCAAATCTTCATCAAGTGCACATTGATAGATTAATCTTGTATATACAATATCTTTATTTTGATTATAATAACTTTCTTCATAAATAATTTTTGATATCGTAATATCTATTCCTAATTGTTCATAAAACAATCGACAACAGGCGTTTTTTGGTAATGTAGCCTCTGCTACTTCTCCACCTGGTAATTCCCAATAATTAGAATAATCATTATTTTCATCATTTTTTTTAATGATTAGATATTTTTGGTCGACTTCTATCAACCCATGAACGATTAGAGTATTCTTAATCATTTACGACGACTCCTTTTATTAAATTTTTTGACAGGATGGACAATAATAAATACTCCCACCTAAATATTGTTCTTTTATTAATACACCATGACATACGATACATGGTGATTTATATGTATTTTTACTTAATATAGTTTTATAGCTTCCTTTTTGACCATTGATTCTCGTTTCGGTATCTCTCCCATTCTGATTCACCATGTTAGTTAATGTAGTAACAATAGCATGGTATAATGCATGCAAATCATTGGAATCTAATGTGTTTATTTTTCGTTTTGGATGTAGTAATGCATTAAACATAATATCTTGAGCAGTACCATTACCAATTCCTAAAATTCTTTGTTCTGTAGCAATAAAAGCTTTGACACTTAATTTTTGTGTAGTTGGTGTTATTAATTGCTGAAAATAATGATACGTAAACTCACTATCTAATGGACTAATTCCTTGTCGTTCAATTTGATAATATAAATTACCCATATCTTCATCTTTAGGTAAAACCATAATACAAGAGTACATAGCAGTTGTAATAGTAAGATAGCTTCCATCTTCAAATTCTAATAACAACTTACTCTTTTTTGGTTCTTGTTCACTTTTATTATAATACCTTATGACTGCTCCATCACGCATTAGTAGTTTGTAATCTTCTATCACAACTTCTACATAAAAATTTCTCGGGATAATCTTTGTGATTCTTTTATTGATTAATTGCTCTTTATAAGCATAAGGATCCTTATAATAAAATGTAAATTTATGACCTTCAAAATTTCCTCTAACATCAATAATTCTTTTATTTAGAATAGTGTTACTTAAGTCTTTCGCAATTGTTCTAGCTTCTGGCAGTTCAATCATAGTTAGCTCCTTTACTATATTTGTTACTAAATATTATAACAAATTTAGATTATAATTCCCATTTCTTTCTACATAATCTTCTTTATTATTGACAAAGCCCTTTTACATTGTAAAATGAAAGGAGTGTAAGAGGGGGGATATTGATGAATGACTATCACAAATTAACTGGTGGGAACCTAACGAATGTATATAAAAAAGATAATACAATCATTCGATCACAGGGACCTTATAGTACTACGATTCATCTTTTATTACTCCATTTAGAAACGATTGGATTTGATGCTTGTCCTAGATTTATAGGGATTGATCAAAATAATAATGAAATATTATCTTTTGTAGAAGGAAATAGTTTGTCTAATTATCCAAAAGGTGTTGATAAAAAAATACATTTAGAAGGAATTAGAAGATTAGCTTTATTAATGCATTGCTTTCACAATGCAACTAGTCGTTTTGTAACTACAAAAGATGATATTTGGATGTTATCTTATCAAGGAAATTTAAAAAAGGAAGTAATCTGTCATAATGATATTGCTCCATATAATGTAACTTTTGTTGATAAATTACCATATGGATTGATTGATTTTGATACTTGTTGCCCAGCTCCTAGAATTTGGGATATTGTCTATGCACTGTATCGATTTATTCCAATGACAGATGATACGATTCATAATGAATATAAAAAATTATGTTGTGAGATATTTTTCAAACACTATGGAATACAACAACCAGAGGATTTATTTTTGATAATGATGGAAAGATTGCAATATCTAGCGGATACTATTTTAAATAAAGCAATCCAAGGAAATGTTGCTTTTCAAAAGATGTTGGAAGAAGGACATCTTGATTTATATATAAAAGAAATCAGTTATATAGAAGAACATATGCATTTGTGGAAATAGAAAATAGACAATTGCATTTTCTATTTCTGATAGGTATCATTAAATACAAGTTCTGCCTTCTTAACAAAGTAATTGCTTCTATCATAATCAAGATGAAGTCTTTCTAAATCAACAATCATTTCTTCAATTGAAGCATATTGTTTGTTGATATGAGTAGCTTTATCTTCTATTTCAATAAACACATATTTTTGATTTACTAATTGAACAATCAACTCTATGCTATCGTTGCTATAAACAATACATGTGTCAAAGATTCGAATTAATTCCTGAAAATGCAATTGTTTAAATAAGGCGATAGCTTCTTTCGTATCTAAAATTTCACATTCTGTTTTTGCTTGTTTTGTAATTGAACCGATGTTGTCATATTCTTTATATTTATATACTAACTTTTTTGTTCGTCCTATGACATCTCTTATTAATAAACAATGATTTAGCACCTTTAAAATCGGTTCATTTTTGTAATTGATTGTAGTTGGGATGAGATAGATATCGTTGACTTGATATGTCTCTACAATTCTAAAATTTAAAGTATTTAATTGTTTGTGTAATCTTTCATAATCTGTTTTAACAAATACTGTTATTTCTTTTTCATATTCCATTTTTAGTTATCCTGAATTTTCTTTCTATAAACTTCTCTTAGGCCTCTTTCTAATTCAATTATGGAAATCTTTTTAAACCCAGTTGTCAATAGATTATTAATACAATATTGGTTGTCTGGATGGACTGTTGCGATAATGTATTGATACCCATATTCAATAGCTTTTTCTTCTAAGTAATTGATCATTATTTTCTGCAATTGATTTCCTCTGTAACTTTGGTGGACTGCTTGTGGTCCAAATTCAATAACATCTGCTATTGATTGTTGACTTTTTAATGTTATTGTTAAATCCTCTTTAGATGTTGGAATTAACATACCTGCGGCAATAGATTGATTTTGATATCGCCATACATAGATATGTGCATGGGATTTTAATAGGGTGATATAGTCTTGTTTCTCTAAATCGCCTAACCATTCAGGATGTGGCATTTGTTTTTTTACAGTATTTATTAGATCTAAATACTCATCAATTGTTGATTCAGTTATCTTGGATACGAGGATATCAGTAGTTGAAATCTTCATGTAAATCACCTCTTTTTTATTATAGCAATAAATTTGATATTTTTATATTGAAATTGAATATTAAATAATCTAATGTTTTTTTAAAATTATTTGACATTTATAATATTAATCTTTATAATGAAAATCGGACCTATTACTTAGGGGCGTGGTTCAATGGTAGAACAACGGTCTCCAAAACCGTTGATGCGGGTTCAATTCCTGCCGCCCCTGCCAATGTGTAACATATCACGCACTGTTATGAGAACTGACTATAAAACAGTTAGAGAATCTCATAATAGTGCATTTTTTGTAGCAAAAAAGAGAGAGACGGAGTGTGCTTCAGATATTAAGACAGAGATTGAATAATATCATCATAGTTATGATGAGAAAAAGAGTTTCAAGAAAATAAAAATTTATATTGATAATCTAAGAGCAGAAATTAATAGTACTAATAAAGAAGGCATCTAAATTTAAATATTATATAATAAAGCATGGGATAATTTGCCATTTTGCTAGAAATAAATTATAATTATAAACAGTTAGACATACAGATTCTGGAGTTTTAATCCCTCATTCTACGGAAGGAGGGATAACTACGAAATTTATTGAAGATCGATTAACGATTATTCAATTATTTTATTACATAACGACTCTTCTAAACATAAAAATAGAAATTTTTATTAAAAGAAAACAGCGAAAGTAAATATGAAAAAACACCCAGGATCCGCAAAATCTAATGGGTGATTTTTCTCTCAATAAGTAGGGATTAAACATTTCAGATGAATGTCTAACCTCTTTACATAAATAATTATATAATTTTTGTAAAAGTAAATCAAGGATTGATTAAATAGAAATAATAATAGTAATTTTAAAGGCTATATAATTATATAAGATCGTATATGCAACTTAACTAAGATAATGATGGAGATATTTAGTATGAAGAAAATAGAAAATGAATTTAAAGAAAATTTACTTGATGATGAAATTTTATCCAAAAAAAAGTAGCAGATAATGGGAACGAATCCTCAATAGAATTGATTAATAGTACAAGGGCAGTTACTGTGCAATTAAACAAGCAATTGAGTGTAATCTCTAGGAGTCTATTAAGTGAGCAAATTAATAACTCGTTGAGTAGCATTACTAGTCCAGTAGTTGAACAATTAAGTAAGCAAATTAATACCCCATTGAGTTGCATTGATAGTCCAGTAGTTGAACAATTAAGTAAACAAATGAGTGGAATTACTAGCCCACTAAATATGCAACTCAGTAAGCAATTGAGTAGTTCTATTAGTCCAAAAATTGAACAATTAAGTGTACAAATTAATAATGTTTTTAAGCCAACTATTGATATAATAAAATCATATAATGAAAGAATTACTTCTATAGTAAAAAAACATGGGGGTGATCTTGAATTCAGAGCATTTGCTACGTTTTAATGAATCCTTTGAAACATTGAGAACAATAATATCCAAGGCTTATGATGATCCATCCAGTATTTTTTAAATATATATTGTTCCACATGCTTTTTTGCATATTCCTTATAGTATTCGACATATCATACCCAATACTATTATTCTATTGTTAAAGAAAATATGAGTACAATTATTGTTATTATTTACAAACAAAAGTTGAACCCAAAATGAATTGAATATCTATAAGTTAGCATTTACAATTTATTTGACAAGGAACAAGTAATAAGGTGGTGAATAATAAATGTTAATAGATTTGGTAGAAGAAAGATTAATTAGATTAAATATAGAAGCAAGGGATTGGAAAGACGCTATAAAGCAAGCTGCTCAACCATTAGTTGATGCAAATAAAATAGAGCCTAGGTATATTCAAGCAATTATTGATAATGTGTTAAAGTCAGGACCATATATAGTTATAACTCCACATGTTGCTTTACCTCATGCACACCCAGCTTCGGGAGTCATCGAAACATCAATTGGAATTGCTACACTAAAAGAACCAGTTGTGTTTGGAAATGAAGATAATAATCCTGTCAAATACTTGTTTTGCTTAAGTGCAAAGGAAAGTAATCAACATTTAGAAGCATTAGTAGAATTAGCAAATTTTTTAGAAGATAAAAGAATTTATACAGTATTAGACAATGCTGTTGATGCAAAAGAAGTAATTGATTTTATCAAAAAATAGAAAAAGAATAGATAGAGGAAGAAACGACTATAGGTAAGGAGGGTTATTTTGAATAGTGAATTGATCACTTTGATAAAATCAATAACAACAAAAAAATATTTGTTAATTCAGGATATCATGCAGGAAGAAAACATGTTGCATTACCTCATGCAAAACCAGAAGATGGAGCGAATAAAACTGCCATAGGAATCTGTATTTTAAAAAATCCAATTGTGTTTGGAAATCAGGAAAATGACCCAGTTAAATATTTATTTTGCTTAAGTTCTATTGATGGTACAACACATCTACAAGCAATGTCAGATTTAGTGACTCTGTTAGGCAATAATGACTTTTATGAGGTGATTGATAGTGCAAAACATGCGGATGAAGTATATAATTATATAAAAGATATAGAAAATCAATAATTTTTATTTTATTTATGAAAGGAAAGGTATGTTATGAGATTTTTTTTAGACACAGCAAACATTGAAAAAATTAAGAAAGCTAATGATATGGGGGTTATTTGTGGTGTTACCACAAATCCTTCTTTAATAGCAAAAGAAGGAAGAGATTTTAAAGAGGTAATCAAAGAAATTACAAGTATTATCGATGGTCCAATTAGTGGAGAGGTTAAAGCGACAACTGTTGATGCAGAAGGCATGATTAAAGAAGGAAGAGAAATAGCCGCTATTCATAAAAATATGGTTGTTAAACTTCCAACAACAATCGAAGGATTAAAGGCTTGTAAAGTATTATCTATGGAAGGTATTAAAACGAATTTGACATTGGTATTTAATGTACCTCAAGCGTTAATGGCTGCAAGAGCTGGTGCAACCTATGTATCTCCATTTATTGGACGACTTGATGATATTTCTATGGATGGACTTCAATTAATTCGAGATATATCCGAAATCTTTTTCATTCATGGAATTGAATCAGAAATTATTTCGGCTAGTGTTAGAAATGCATCACATGTGATTGAATGTGCAAAAGCAGGTGCAGATTTAGCAACCATCCCATATGAATTGATTGAACAAATGATGAATCATCCTTTAACGAAACAAGGGATAGAAAAATTTCAAAAGGATTATAAAGAAGCGTTGGAGAGTAATGGAAAATGACAAATATAGATAGAAAAGCAGTAAGCACTATTCGTGTATTATGTGCAGATATGGTTGAAAAAGCGAATTCAGGGCATCCAGGATTACCACTAGGAGCAGCCAGCATGGCTTATGTAGTATGGTCTAAAGTAATGAATCATTCTGGGAAACATCAAGATTGGGTGAATCGCGATCGGTTTATTCTTTCGGGAGGACATGGTTCAAGTTTATTATATAGTTTATTGCATTTATATGAATATGGATTAACAATCGATGATTTAAAGGAGTTTCGACAATTAAACTCTAGAACACCAGGCCATCCAGAATATGGACATACCAAAGGCGTAGAAGCAACGACTGGTCCATTAGGGGCAGGAATGGCTATGGCAGTAGGTATGGCAATTGCCCAGAAGCATTTAGGAGCTATATTTAATCAACCATATTATCCAATTATTGATCATTATACGTACGTATTGGGTGGTGATGGATGTTTAATGGAAGGTATTTCTTCAGAGGCATTTTCATTGGCAGGTACATTAAAGCTTGATAAGTTGATAGTTTTATATGATTCGAATAATATTTCGATTGAGGGAAGTACTGATATTACGTTTAGGGAAGATGTGCAAGCAAGAATGCGAGCGTTTGGATTTAATACGTATACTGTTAATGACGGTGATGATATTGATGAAATCTATCATGTTATTGATGATGCAAAGAAAACTAGTAAAAAACCAATCTTTATTGAAGTGAAGACTCTCATTGGTAAGGGGTGTCCAGATAAAGAAGGCAAGCCATCAGCTCATGGAGAACCACTAGGTGTTGAAAATGTGAAAGCTTTAAAAAAGGTCTTAGGATTTGATGAAAACGAGCAGTTTGTAGTGAATGATGATGTTTATCATCATATACAAGAGCAACAGAAAAAAGCTAGTTTAGTATATGAAGCTTGGCAAGTAATGTTTGATGATTATGGTAAAGAATTTCCTGAAAAGAAAATATTGTGGAAGCAGTATTTTGAAGTGGATTATCAAGAAGTATTAGATGCTAGTGATGACTTTTGGAAGTTTAATAAAGATCCAGAAGCAACAAGAAATGTGTCTGGAATGCTTATGAATAAAATAAAGGATATGTTTCCAAATTTTATTGGGGGAGCAGCTGATTTAGCTCCTTCAACTAAGACGTATTTACATGGGGCAGGTGATTTTAGTTGTGATAATTATGCTGGTAGAAATATTCATTATGGAGTAAGAGAAATAGCGATGGCTGCAATCGGTAATGGGATTGTACTACATGGAGGATTAAAAACATTTGTATCAACTTTCTTTGTTTTTAGTGATTATATAAAACCACTGGCTAGATTATCTTCTTTAATGGAGTTACCACTTACCTATGTGTTAACTCATGATAGCATTGGTGTTGGGGAAGATGGTCCAACCCATGAACCAATAGAACAATTAACTATGTTAAGGGCAATGCCAAATTTCAATGTATTTAGACCTTGTGATGCTATGGAAACTAATGTTGGGTGGTATTTAGCATTAACAGCAAAGAAGACGCCGACTGCTTTAGTATTATCAAGGCAAAACTTACCTCAGATTGAAGGATCAAGTAAGGAAGCTTTAAAAGGCGGATATATTATTGCTGATTGCAAGGGCAAACCAGATATAATTTTAATGGCTTCTGGTTCGGAAGTTTCTCTAGCGATAGAAGCTAAGCAAAGATTAGAAGATAAAGCAATAAGAGTTGTTTCGATGCCTTGTATGGATTTGTTTATGGAACAATCAAAGGAATATCAAGAAATGATATTACCTAAGGATGTTGAAAAAAGGATGGCAATTGAGGCTGGTTCTCGTCTTTCATGGGGACAATTTGTTGGGATAAAGGGTATTTATATAACCATGGATAGTTTTGGGGCATCAGCACCAGCGAATAAGCTATTTGAAAAATATGGGTTTACTGTCGATCATGTAATTGAAAACGTGTTGTCATTATTAGAGTAATGTAATGCTGTTATCTAATGATATTCATAAATGAAATTAGGTAAGCAAAAACCTAAAAGTAGACTACTCACACTTTTAAATTTTTTTAATATACTACTAGTGAAGAAATCTTAATTGGTGGTGGTGATAAATATGAATAAAGATATCTTTAATTACTCTACAATGAATATTGTAGATAAAAATACATGTTTTCCACAAGAAAATATGTATTATTCTCAAAACTTTATTAACAATGGTATGAGGATGGATTTGTATAGTTCTATGTATCATACTGTTGCTCCTGGTGAGACGTTATGGAGTATTGCGAATCGTTATGGTTTAACAGTAGAGGATTTAAAAAGATTTAATAATTTAGTAGGAGATACTGTATTAGTAGGTCAAATATTATATTTACAGGAACCTGGAGAAAATGATCCTTTTACTGTTCACACAGTAATGGCAGGAGAAACACTCTGGACAATAGCCAGTCGTTATGGAACAACTGTAGATGTTGTTCGAACACTTAACAATTTAACAGGAGACACTATATCAGTAGGTCAACGATTGATTGTGCCTCGAAGAGAAACAATCACTTATTCTGTGCGACCTGGAGATACGTTATTTTCAATTGCTAGAGCTTTTGGTACGACTGTAGCAAGATTAAAATCATTAAACAACTTAGTAAGTGATCTAATACAGGTAGGACAAGTGCTTATTATTTCTTAGAATAATTAGCAATAAAAAATAAGCAAAAATTGCTTATTTGAGACTGCTGACTTTTCATTGTCAACAGTCTTTTTGAATAAAATACAAAGATCATATAATGACTATACAGGATTACTGTCTTACGATTTCTAAAAGATCTGATGGTGAATGAAAGATAAATGTAGGATGATCAATTCCCTCTTTAGAATAACTTCCCCAAGAAGCATAACCAAAATCGATACCAGCATTTTTAGCTGCTTGATAATCAGATAAAGCATCACCAATATAGATAATATGATCTTTTTCAACAGATAAATTCATTTTTTGAATACAAGTAAGAATAGGAGTAGGGTCAGGTTTATGTTTTGTAGTATCATCAAGTAAGATGGCAACTTCAATAAATTGATTGAAACCTTTTGAAACAAAATCCAATTCATATTGTTTTCTAGTTTTACTAGATACAATTGATTGTCTTATATAATTATGCAATGATGAAAGCATTAATTCTATACCATCATATAGACTAGCACCTCCAGGAAACTGATTAACATAACCAACCCATCTAGCGTAAACTTCTTCTTTATTTCTGATATTTAACGTTTCCATTACTTTCATTCCAGGATAAGAAACAAATTGTAATACTTCTTGATAAGGCATATCAATATCTAATTCTTCTTTTATTATTTTTTGTAGTGGAATCATATTCATTTTAGTTGTATCTAGTAATACACCATCAATGTCATAGATAATCGCATCATATTTTTTCATTTTGTACCTCCAATGTACTACTTTATATTGATTATATACTATTTATTGATGTATTATCTATATTTTTTACATAAAAAATAAACAGAACTCACTTTACATATACTTAGTATAAGTAAATAAAAGCACATCGATAGGAATTCACTAGTTCCACAAATGTGCTTTATTTCTTATAAATATAAATATCTAATTACTTTTATTTAATTATTCTGTTCTTAATGCTTCTACTGGATCTTTCTTAGATGCACTTCTAGCTGGAATTAATCCGGCAATTACAGAAAGGAATATACTAATAATAACTAAAATGATAGCTCCATTTAATGGTAACTTAGCGATATTACTTGCTCCAGTAATATTCTTAATCACAGCATTTATTGGGAATGTTAATAAATAGGTAATACCTACTCCAAACAATCCTGATGTTAAGCCTATGATTAATGTTTCAGCATTGAAGATTCTAGATACATCTTTCTTGCTTGCACCAATACTTCTTAAGATACCAATTTCTTTTGTTCTTTCAAGAACTGAGATATAGGTAATAATTGCAATCATGATAGAAGATACAATTAATGAAATACTAACAAAAGCTATTAATACATAAGTAATGATGTTAATAATCGAGGTAACAGAAGATAAGATTAAACCAATATAATCAGTATAGGTAATTTTATATTCCTCTTTTCCTTCATCTATCATTTTTTGATTATAGTCACTGATAATATCTTCAATTTGTTCCTTCGAATCGAAATCTTTTGGATAAATATTGATTTGACTAGGATTGGCTAAATCAACCACACCTAAGGTACGAAGATTTCCTTCATAAGTAGACGTAGAGGTAGTTTGATACATTGCCATTAAAGCATTTAATTCATCTTCTGATAAAGAAGCAATATAGGCTTGTTCTTCTGGAGATAAAGAATTGATATCAAATGTTTCTTGATTTTCATCAGTTTCAAATGGTTTGTTAGTGAAAACATCTATTTCTTGATTTTCTTGTTGTTGAAGAACGATATCTGATTGATTAATTTCGTTAATTACATATTCCGTTAATTGACTTGAATATGCTAATGTAGTTGAGATAGAAGAAGATAACGTATCTTCATTTGGTCTTAAAATACCAACAATTTTTAATTCTAAGCCATTTTCAATCGCTTGTTTCATATAGGCTTCATTACTACTCTTATTTACCCAAACGCCATCCATTTCTTCATAAATGTCAGTATTTAAAACTAAGCTAAATGTCATATTTAAAATATCTTCATAAGAATAACTAATATCTTCAATACTACTTGTTGTGTCAACTTCTTCACC
>Ga0153996_1000805_pt1 | contig 13613 bp, 8 predicted proteins | sample TSNC080MetaG_FD_104728 | JGI IMG/M metagenome (GOLD analysis project Ga0153996, IMG submission 104728) | Attine ant fungus gardens microbial communities from North Carolina, USA - TSNC080 MetaG | ecosystem: Host-associated > Fungi > Mycelium > Unclassified | place: USA: North Carolina, Lumber...
CTTCCTCCACTGCTGGTTGATCAACTGCCATCTCAGTATCTGGAGATGGCTCCTGTGGTAAGTTAGGACCATAAAGAGTCCTCATTGCCTCCACAAGTGAAGGTGAATCAGGCTAAGGTGAGACCTTGAAACGATCCCATTCTGCTGCAGACACGGTTTGGAACAGATGCCACATGATGGAACCTGCCCCTAAGATAGGAGGAAACTGTTCAATAGGACAGCTTCCAATAGGATGCTTCTGAATGAAGCGAGCGATGCGCAATATAGACGAAGCGAGGACTTTGGCATCATTCTCTAAATAGCCAAAGTGACCAGACAAAGATGTGACATAGTGTTCACCATCCCACAAGTCACAATCATGTATGACATCAGGTGTGACAATGTCACTTGCCACTTGTTGTGATGCCTGAGGTAAGCTGTCACTGTCATGGATGACTAATGTGTCATAGTCACCTGTCATGTCACAGGTGCCTGCCACTGCACTGCCACCCTCTACTAGAGAGGATGACTCAGCTGTTCCATGGTTTGGGCCGTAAGGCATCAAACTGGTTGACAAAGGGGCCTGGGGAGCACAAATCACCCCAGAGGCAAGGCCCCTGCTCTCCTCAGCAGAAACTTGGTCATCCCAACTCATAGAATGTGTTCTTCCTTCAGGAGCAGAGGGAGAGAGAGCAGCAGGGAGCTGAAGAGGGGCAATTCTGTGAGAGAGCTTGCCTGTAATAATCCTAGAGGCAGTAGGTGTTCTGGGACCAGGACTAACCTCCTCCTCTTCACTTTCCTCCTCCTCAGAGGAAGAAGAGGGCTCAGGAGATGCTTTCCTAGAGTCCTCAGCAGCTGAGACACTCCTAGAGGAGTGTCTGACAGTGCGACGAGCATGAGAGCGTCCTCTGGGATGAACACGTTTACCAGCTCTAGAGCTGGCACGAGAAATAAGATTGAGTGAGTCTGGAGACTCACCAACACTAGTAGAAGTAGCCTGGGGGCCAGGGGGACGAGCATTAGTAGCAGATGATTTATTCTGAATATTCGATTTAACCATGGTGGTGGTTAGAGGGAAAGAAGGAATGACATGAAAGTCTATTCATTATGTCATCAACGAGTCATATCTTACTTCTTATATGACATTCACATTTGAGCAACAATCACAGAGATCCAATAACAGAGTTGCTAACCCTAACAACTGAACCAATATACAAGAAGTGGAAGAAATACTTGACTCTAGATAAAAAGGAGGTAAACTGCAATACCTTATCAAATGGAAGGAACAGTCACTCAAGGAAAGAACTTGGGAGAATAGAGACAATGTAATTAAGGAAGCACTGAGGTCATGTAGAGAATTTCACCAAAAATACCCAGATGCACCCAGAGTGTAAGGGGACCTCTTACACACGACTCTAGAGCCTGTATTAGTCCTCTAGGAGTGACCCTGCAACTGATCCAATATTACTACACAATATTTGGTCTTACCTCCATTGTTTTAGGTGCACTCCATTGTCTCCTAATGCTTTTTCATTGTTTAGACCCTGGTTACCAAAAGCAGGGACATGAGGACACTGTCATATATATATTGTAGATTATTCCCTTCAGGAGCCTCATCTAATTCTCTGAGGAATCTTCTGGGGGTAAGTTGTAACATATCTCATAGAGTACAATTTAACTGAGGAATCTCCTGAAGTGCTCCACTCCGGTCGCCTTTACACAAAGTCCCTACCATCTGACTACCTATAAAGATATATGCTGATATCACAAGGGTGTGATCCTAGGAGGAGGGTAATGTAACGAGTTGCTTTATATCTATGACATATGTTATGACAGAGTATGACATTCACTATGATGGAGGGGTGACGTGATACATTGAGGAAGACATGAGGACTAGCATAGTATATATAAGCAATTAGTAGAGTAGTATGAACTTAGTTTCATTCTGGTTAATACATCATCTTCTTAACTTGAGTACTGGGTTTGGAGGGAGATTGTAACAACTATGCTCTCTTCTCCCAACAGTCTGTGAGGTTAAAGTTAGTCTACTTTCTGTAACACTGTATTATTAAGTTTGTGTTACAGTCAGTCTGTTATGCTCCCTTTCTTCAACAGTTTGCTATTCTGACTTATTTCTTCATCTCTCAAATCATAAGAAAAATCAATCTCAAATCCATTGTTAGATATATATACAATCTAATACTATTGAATACTTCTTTATATACCACATTGAGTGTCCTTCTACTCTCTTGGCTCTGCTCTGGAAGAAGTACTGAGATGTTCAGAAGTGAAGTACATCTTGAAAAGGCTACATAAAGTTGTCCATGAGAGAATACTGATGTCTGTAAATTAATCCCCACATGCTCTACTGACTGTCCTTGAGAATTGTTGATAGTCATAGCAAAGGCCAGCCTGACTGGGAATTGAAGTCTCTTGAGTGGCACAGACAATGTCTCTGCATTAGGAGATAACCTGATCCTTGGAATCAACACCACCTTACCTCTAAATCTCCTGTCCTTGCTGATAATCCTGTACTGGAGCACCTTTCTTCTCACATTCAACACCACCATTCTTGTCCCATTACAAAGTCCTTCTCCTGGGTCCAAGTTCTTTATAAAATAACTAGACAGCCAACCTTGCGACAGAGTAAAGCAGGAGGCAATCCATCAGCATTGAGTTGTTGAAGAAACCCTGCAGGATAAGTATGGTGCATTCCATCTTCTTCAGATACAGAGTCTACACTTCTCAGCATATGGACCTCTGTATTTGGGTTGAATTGTTGAAGAATGGCCTCATTGATATTATGCACCTCATCATTTCTAGAACAGAGAATAATACAATCCAAGAAGTACTGATTATCTTGAGTCCTTGAATTGCCAATTCCTGGATAGATTCTATTGATAAGAGCATTGAGATTTATTAGATTTGGGTCAACCTTCCTCCAACATATAGGGATAATGCCCAAGGCAAGATACCAAGGCAACTAATCACCACCTAGCACCACCACTCCAACTTTGATCACTTCTACCAATTACTACTGATTTCTGCCTACATCTACCACCATCCATAACTGATCTTCTACTACATCTGCTATAGACTTGACAATAACTAAACTACAGCAGGTATAACTGGTAACTGGGTTACCAAGCATCTAAAGAGAAGAACCCTGGCAAAATAGGAGGTACCTCAGTTGTTGACACACTAGTTGACATCTGAGGTGAGACTTTATTATAGAATGAAATGATCAATCACTCATGAGATAACACCTAAGACAAATAGACTTACTATTGTGATAAGATTAGCACTGTTAAGGACAGAATTGCAGGGAATGGAGGAGCAGAGTTATAAATAGACTTATACTCCAGATGGTGTACTATACTACTTTGGAGAATAGATAGTACTTAATGATGAGGGAGAAATCCCCAAGAGAAGACTCCAGCAGAGAGAAATGATGTTGGAGTAAGGTACGACTTTGATGAACGACCTTGGCTTCAACTTATGTGTTGTACCCTAGTCTCCAGTCGTGAGGTCATGTATTTTGGAGCAAAGGAAAGTCATCAGAGAAGAGGTCCTTGGGAAGTAAGATAGGAATGGAGTAGACAGGGATAGGATTAGGACTAGTTGATGTTAATTTACAGACTAAGGAAATACACTGTAACTACTTAGTACTTATAGGAAGTCCGGAATAGAAGGAGAGTAGTCTACTATGCTATCCTACTAATTATAATTTTAGGAGAGTTATTAGGAGAATTAAATTACATAATTGTCAGATTTCTGAAATATGACAAGTACAAACCATAGACTGAGGAACTTGAATCATTTCATTGTCATCTATAGTTGACCTAACACCAATTTCTAGCAACCACTGGGCATATTGATTATCAGCTTCAGAGTGACCCAAGCACATATTCTGTCTGAGATGCAAGAACTTAATATGTTCCTATAAGTTTCCTTTGCAAAGAGATACTGCCACTATTTGTTGACATGTTTCTTTAGGTGTTAATATTCAATATTTTACATTCTTTTCTATTATGATATCTTAAGTAATCTCTCATCATTCCAGATGACTCCATCTCATGTATATAAGGTCTACCACTCTAGAATGGAATGTAGAGTCACTTTCCTTTCTTACTACCATAAGGCATTATATATCTAAGCTATTTAGGTAAGTAGCATAGTGTAATTGACCACTGCGCTATGCTTATTAGTACCTTTCTACAGGTTATGGGCCCTGGCAGGACATGTACTGCATAACCATTGCAGCCATAGATGCAAAAGCCACTGTTATAAGTACTTAATATTCTGCACTATTATGTCACTAGTGAATTTTCTGTGAAAATATAGCATAGAATACAAATTATACCTCTGGATTTCACTATTGGAACCCACTCTATAGAGTCCTAGTCATAATCTAGACCCAAGATTGGATACTTCTATTAGGTAGTTGCCAAGCTGCTATATGCTAAAATAGCATATACCTTGGAAGGCAAGATGAATAAGCTAGCATTAGGTTTCTCAGAGACAAACTATTAATATTAAAACTCTTAAACTCAGAGGCTCAAGGACATCTTTGGAATATAATATAATTTCAATCTAGAGTAGACTTAGACTAATATGATATCAAAATGACAGATTGTCAAGTCCTGACTCCTGAGTAAATGATAGGTGCAACCTTAACTGCTCAAGTTGTATCTCTCTCTGTGCTCATCCACTTGGTAATCAGTATATTTGGAGAACTGAGAGGCGATGTCTAGACAAGAAGAGCTGACTTAGTGGATAATGAAGCTAAGGGGAGATTAACTAGTCTAGTTACTTAATATAGGAACCAGTTTGAAAGTGAGTCAACATGAGTAAGTAATTAGCTATACTGTAACTGCCTAAGTCTAAGGCCAGTTGCTGAGGTAAGCATTTGGGTGTGGTCTGTGGTATTACATAGTGTTATGGAGTGTGACAGTATCCCCCTTCTAAAAGATTGTACTCTTACAACCTTTATGAACTCACTGGTTTCTTAATGCTTCTGTTATCACACATTGTCTGCCATATGAGAGAGGGTAGTTGTAGCAGTTAAATGTGGACCTGGCTTCCCTAGATTATGAGAGTGGAAGTTAGCCACCAGTTTAGTAGTATTCTCGAGATCTGATGCTGTAAGCCAAGAAAATTCCTCTGCTGTGCCTTTATAACCTGCCCAATAAATAAAGTATAGCAATGGATCCTTTCTGCATTTATCCAGCTTTGAGTCCAGAACCTGTGTGACCTCAAATTCAAGATTTCAATTCACTTTGATTAAGAGTGGAGAAGGGTTGGTGTAGTTGGGGATCTGGCTAGTCGATACTGGTTCTAGTTGTGACATGTGAAATACTAGGTAGATGGCTCATAAGTGGTTAGGTAGGCTGACTAAAGTATGTTCCCACTCTACTCATGACTTTAAAAGGACCTAGGTACTTCTCAGACAGTTTCTTTGAGGGATGTGTTGTTCTTATAAATTTAGCCAGCATGAAAACAAAATCACTGGCCCTGATCTCTGGTACTGGAGACCGTTGATTATCGGCTGATTTCTTGTAATGTGCCTGGATGTTGGTGATAGACTATTTGAGTTCTGCATATAACTCCTCTAAGTTTGCTGTATATGACTGGGCTATTTCAGTTGATAGAGCTTGGTCAATCTGGATATCCAGATGTAAATGGTATCTCTTATTTGTGAAGAAAGGAGAAAAACCAGTGGTCTTTAAAAGTGCATTATTGTAAGTGAACTCTGCTAGAGGAAGCCAATGTACCTAGTCTGATTGTTGGTAGTTACAGTATATTCTCAGATACTGTTCAAGAGTTTGTTCTGTTTGACTGTCTGCCTCAGGGTAGTAACCTGAGATGAAGTGCAATTTCATGTCGAGGGCCAAAGCTAATAATTTAAAAAATCTAGAGACAAATTCAGTGCCTCTATCTAAAGTAACATGGACAGGAACTCTATGTTTTGAAAACACATTCTTCATGAAAATGTCTGCAAGACTGTTAGCATCAATCAACCTTTGTGTAGGGGTAAAGATAGCTTGTTTTGTGAGTCTGTTCATGATCACAAGTATCTCTGTATAACCTTATGACTCAGGAAGTTGTTCAATGAAATCTATGGATATAGATTCCCAAGGTTGGAGGGAAATTGGCAACTGCTTGAGTAGTCCATATGGTTTGTGATATTTTGATTTATTCTGTATACAGGTATTACAGGTTCTCATATATTCTTTGACAAAGGCTCACATCTTAGGCCAGCTGTATTCTTGCCAAATGAGTTGGTATGTTTTAGATTGCCCCATGTGTCCTACTGGCTAATGGTCATGTTTTGCTTTCAATACTTGTAATCAGAGGTCATTATTTTCTGGAACAAAGACTTGTTTGTTATGCAGTAAAGCTCTGTTATTTCTCATTGACTATTGAGAGTTGTCCATCTCATTACCTAATCCTAGCTATTCAGGAAGAGTCAGGTCTGCAGCCAGCACCACCTTGATGTTTGTAAGTAAGGAGCTAGTATCCACAGTAGTCATTGCTTGCAATGCTGGGTATGGTTGAGGAATAATTTGGGAGTTGTTTTCAAGGTGCTCCTTTGAGAATATAGGACAAAGGTTTGTAGCTCTAGACAATTTATCCTTGTTGTACACATTCCATCAGTAGGTCAAGGCATCTGGTTTTGCCCCCAACCTTCTAGGTCAAAATTTGATATTGAGGTTAAACTACAAAAGAAATTTGGACTACCTTGCCTGTCAGCGTGACAAGGACTTTGACTCACAGAAGTAAATGAGGTTTTTATGATCTGTGAATACCTCCACCAGAGTTGGTATACCTTCCAGGTAGTGTTGCCATTTTTTAAAGGCTTCAGAAATAACTAATAGTTCCTTATTATAAATATCATAGTTGAGTTCAGTAGGGCTGAAAGCCCAGGAGTGAAACACAATTGGATGGATTTCACTCTTCTTGTATGTCAAAAGAATAGCTACTAAGGCATGGTCTGATGCATTTGTCTCTACAATTATTAGTGAATCTGGATCCTAATATGCGAGGACAGGTGTCAAAGTAAATACTCTTTTCAAGGTCTCAAAGAATGATTAACACTGAGAAGACCAGTTCCATGGCTCCTTCTTCCTTGTTAGTTAGGTAAGTAGGATAATTAACTCTGAGTATCCTTTGATGAAACATCAATAAAAATTTGCAAACCCAATGAAGGCTTGTATGTCTTTGACTAGCCAAGGTACAGACTAATCCTGGATAGTTTGGACCTTTTTTGGGTCCATCTGAATTCCTTCTGGACCTAGTATAAATCCCAAAAATTCTACTCTCCTCTGATGGAAGGCATATTTAGCAAAGGATACATATAGTCCATTGTTTTGTAACCTGTTCAGCACCTCTCTAACGTGATCCTTGTGACTTTCTAGGTTGTCAGAATAGACGAGGATATCATCCAAATAAACTACTACACAGATGTTCAGTATGTCTGAAAAGACTTTATTCATAAATCTCTAGAAGGCAGATAGCACATTTGAAAGGCCAAAGGGCATAAAAAACCACTCAAAGAATCCATAACAAGTCCTGAAGGCTATTTTCCATTCATCGCCCTTGGCAATATACACAAGGTAATATACACTTCTCAGATCAATTTTCATGTAGTAATGTGCCTTTTTTGGGGTATCTAGCAGATCAGTCACCAGTGGGATTGGGTACCTGTTCTTACACATCAAGCAGTTTAGGCCCTAGTAATTGACACATAGTCGTAAGGATCTGTCCTTTTTTCTGACAAATAATACCAAGGACCCACATAGTAAGTTAGGGGACCTTATAATTCCTGTCTTTGTGTTCTCCTTAATGAATTCCCAAAGGGTTTGTAACTTTACTGCAAAAAGAGAGTATATAGGTCTAAGAGAGGGAGCCGATTCCTCCTTAATCTGTATGGACAGGTCATAGGATTGGTGATTAGGTAGGGACTTGGCCTTCTACTTACAGAATACATCTGAGAACTGCCAATAGTCCTCTGGGATATTGCTCAGGTCTGGAGCATCTTTGCAAACCTCAGCAGCCTAACAGATAGGAACTGATAGTTCTGGGAATAACTGGAAAAAATGCACACCTCTAGTCTTGCAAGTGTGCTAGAAAGCAATAGCATTTACAAATGATATGGTGGGTTTACTGATACCTCAGGTTATGTAAGGGAATGTCTCATGATGTCAGCAATAGAGTAGTCTAGGTTAGCTGGTACGGGTAAGCATTATCTAGCTTGCCCTATGATCCACTGAAGTCTGCTATTCCCACAACCTTTCCTCTTAGTTTGGGTCTTCCCCATCAGTATGATGTAGCCTTATTAGGTAGTATGGTTATTAGTGTCCTGATTTGTGTTCCCTTAGCAATATGTGCACAAACTGGCTAGTCTAGTATATATAGCTAGTGATATATGGTAGAATACCTTACCTCAACATTGATTGGAACTCCTGGGCTATCCATCGTTCCTTCTTAAGTTCACCTTTGCCACTCATGCTTAGTGTGATTAGGGATTGCCATTGAGTAATCCCCTTACAGGTTATGGCTTGGAGGTTAGTGAGTTCAGGGGTTAGGCTCAGGGGAGGTGTAACAGAGATCAATAAAGTCTGGTTCTCAGTGCATACTAGTTGCGTTTTTTGGGGAGCAGTATCGCTGATTCTGTGATCTGTAAGCATTTGATTTGTTTGGCTAGGATCTGGTATTTGAAAGAGGATAGACTTCTTAGTCCAATCAGTTGCTGGGTTGTAGTGGGTTAACCAACTGAACCTGAGAACTGCTAGATAGATACCCTTCAGCTTCATTACATAGAATTCAAGCATGCAGGAATAGCTACAAGAGAAATTTATTGGTAGTGGTATGACACAAGTCACAAAAGTATTAACAGTACTATCTATCAGAGCAACAGGGAGAGGCACAATTTCTTGAAAAGACAATTTATTCTTGCTAATGAAACTTGAGTCCAGGAAGCAGTCCAAGGAACCTGAATCTACTAATCCTTCAAAGGCTACAGGAATGGCTGGAGAGTAAAGGGTCATGCTCAGTGCTCTCAAGTCTAACACAGTTGATGTGCCCAGATGCAGAGTTGGTTCTCTAGTAATGTTTAGGCAGTCAGCTCCTGGAAATTGAAAAGACTGCTGATTCTTTTTTTGAAGGCTTGAGATCAGTGGATAGGTTCTCCAACTGTGCTGATGGGGATCAAAGGGAATTGATCACAAGACAAAAGTAATAACAAATGAAAATATAAAGAATCTCTGAGATGTCTTACAATTGTGTACTAAACAAGTAGGCACTGGAGAGATAATCATATAACAAAGGGGGCTTAAGGAAGGGGGAATAGGGGTATGAAACTCAAGTAACTAAAAGAAATGATAATAAAGTTTTTATAAATCTACTTGAGGTAGATCTCACCATAATAGGCTCTTTAAGACATGCGTTTGTCTCATGTCATGACACTACAGCCCTTATCTAGTCTAGTAGTCTAGCTTGCCGTTGATACAGCAGAACTACCTAGAACTCCCATGCCATCGTGTGGGCTCTTCTTCAGCTGACCATACAACTGGAAGCCGACTCCAATAACATGTAGCAAGTAGTTAACTCCTAGCATAAGTGAATGCCCAAGTCCGTTGGGGCTCAAATTCCCGTCGAGGGAGAGGTTTGGTAGTTTTTAGAGAATAAAGAAGAACACTCAGAAAAATAAAGACTTAGTCACTCAAATAGCCATTAAGCTCTAGAGCAACAGAAAGAGAAGATAATAGGGGTATGATGCTTGAGTTCCCTTCTGTGCCCTAGAGTATTTTATTAAGATTACAAAGCAAAGAGACAACAAAGAAAGCAAGACAAAGAAAACCTCCAAATTCCCAAACATAGCAAGGTTGAAATAATAAGATGGCGCCCTTCTTGAATACTAGGTGACTACTTCCCATTCTTTCAGTCCTACTTCTTGAAACTTCCCTTGCATGATAGTCAGGTCTCAAGCCTCTTGCTGGGCTGTAGAAGAAGGTGGTGATCTCGAGTTGTCTTGTCCTCAAGTATGTTATCTTCATCTAACCTTTCTTCTGCATCTCTCCTCACCTTCTCTATCCCTCTTTCTACCTTCTCTATGCCTTCTCATTCCTCCAGGATCCAGTTTCCTTCTACTGCTGTTGCGATATGACTCTCTTAATCTTGATATAATTAGCCATTAGTAATGATGGCCTGAATCTAATTGTAACTCTTTTACAAATAATGCCACCAGCTGCTAAAGTATAATGTTATTCTGGTAGCACTAGGTCTTCAAAGACTGCCTTTGCTTTCGAGAGCACTTCTAGAAGGGAAATCTGTTAGAAATTCAATATAGGGTACCTGGACAAGTGTTTATGAGATATATGTAGTGGTAGTCACAGCCATTACTCTGCTACTCAAGTAAGATGCTTAAGTCCATAACTGAGCATCCAGGGAACATCTTTAGGAGGCTGAACCCTTTGCTTGAGCTAGTTATTCTGGTTATTACAGTGAAAAATGCCACTTATTTTGCCTAAACTGTTATATGGTGTGACAGCACAGTGCATTAAAAGTGACAAAAGAGGTTTTTACTATGATAAGCAAGAGTAAATGGTAGTGACAGTCCTCAATTGCATGCTAAAGGGTTCGTGGGGAGAAGGAGAAAATGGGAGTATCAGAAAGAAATTAAAATGTAAAAATGTAGCTTATCTGTAATGTAGAAATAAACAAAATAATACTGAGTTCAATCTAGATCCTCCTCGCATGGTGTCTACCTTTACACACCGTAACAAGCTCACTAGTAGAATAGTCAGTAAACTACTCATGGGTCTTACCACACTTAATCAAGCTCTCATCCATACCCTACACCAAACCTTATGGGTATGATATGATCTGAGTTGATGATTAGTCAGGATTTTCAGGCCTGCTACTTCATAGAAGGTTGCTTGAGTGACCACTGTGTCTTGTCTCAAGAAAGAATAGGGTATAGAGTAGGAAACATTCACCAACTCAATCTCTCACCAAGATCACCCCTTACATACTCAAGAGAATCGCATTTACAACCTCAAGAGCTTCTGAGATGAAGGCAAGGGCCAAGGAGGCTCTTTCCATCAATCTCCACTCTGAGAAATATATTAGAATATTATGAATGTTAGAGACTCAATTAAAAGGAAATAGAAAAGGAAATCCTTTATTCTACTACTCTCTCTTGCGTTTCTTCTCTATGATACCACCATGCGGCTACAACAGCTATCACCTCCCTGTCCTCGATACCTTCAAATATGACCATGTGGTCCTACTCTATCTCTATACTCCACTCCTGCCTATCATTTCCTGAACCCCAAACTAGCTTTCTTTTACTCTGAATATGGTCTAGAAACACATGACAGTGTGTGTAAGCATTAGCAATACAATCGTTGTCTGGTGGTGTGTTTGTTTCTTGACTGAGTCCAGCAGTGATGGGATCACTAGTCACTGATAGACTTTTGATCAGTTGTCTTGGTATCATATTAGTCTAAGTCTGCTCTAGATTGAGATTATCTCACATTCCAAAGATATCTCTGAGCCTCTGATTTCTAGAGCTTCAACATTAATAGTTTGTATCTAAAAAACCTAATGCTAGCTCATCAGTCTTGCCTCCTAAGGTATATGCTATTCTAGCATGTGACAACTTGGCAACTACCTAATAGAAGTACCCAATCTTGGGTCTAGATTATGTCTGGGGCTTATAGGAGGTCTCTAGAGTGGATTCCAATAGTGAAATCCAGAGGTATAAAGTGTATCTCATGCTACATTTCTGCAGAAAATTCTCTAGTAGCATAACAACACAGAGAAAAGAGGAATATTTCAGAAAGAAGTCTACTGCAAGACACATCATCTTTGATGGGAAGGACTTAGTCAGGGAACGTGTCATCATAAAGAAAGGAGAGGGACATGTAAGCCTCAGGAGTTTAGGGGGAATTAGTGAGAGAAAAAGTTGATAGAAATCCAAAAGTAGCAATAGTTCCCTTTTTATCTTTATTCTTTGAGTTTCAGACATTTGTAATAACTTTAATATAGTATCTGGAGTACAGTTGGATCGGAGAAGAACTCTTGACTCTTATCTCCATTTACACTGCCTCTGGAATCGTGAATGTAGATCTATTGAGAGTAAGAAGACTAAGACCAGAGGGATGTCTTAAGTAGAACACTAAATATACCCAGAACTCGATCTAGAGAGGAATAGCAGATGCAACTCAGGTAGGCTTCAAAGAGGATAGCAGGCTAGGAAAGCTTGGCTAGGTACACACTTGGATTACATTACACTTATAAGGTTTGGTGTTGGGGTGCAGACAAGAGGGCAACTAAGTATAGAAGGTTCATGAGTGATTAACTAACTGTATTTTCCAGTGGAGTTTTGTCATGGTATGTAAAGGTTGACACCTTAGGGAGGCTATGCAATAATGATCTAGAGAGATCTTTTACTCTTTTCATAACAACCAAACCCATATTTTATTGGAGCTGCATATAATTCTACTTTTACTTATAACCTTTATCTTTAATTATCTCCTCTTGGACCTTTAGCATGCAATTGGGAGCTAGTACATTATTGTTTTGTTTGTTCCAGTATGCAATTCCCTTTTGCACCCTTTTAACAGTGCAGAGTTTGTCACATTGAACTCAACACTCTAAATAGAGGTCTAGGATAGAAGTACTGGACATTGTCAATTAGGTTTTCAGGATAGCACAGGGGGTCAGCTTTGTTATACTGTCAAGTCCTGACTCCTGAGTGAATGATGGGTGTGACCTCAACTGCTCAAGTTGTGTCTCTTTCTGTGCTCACTCACTTGGTAATCAGTATATTTGGAGAACTGAGAGGTAATGTCTAGACAAGAGAAGCTGACTTAGTGGATAATAAAGCTAAGGGGAGATTAACTAATCTAGCTACTTAATATAGGAACCAGTTTGAAAGTGAGTCAACATGAGTAAGTGATTGGCTATACTGTAACTGCCCAAGTCTGAGGCCAGTTACTGAGGTAAGCATTCAGATGTGGTCTGTGGTATTATGTAGTGTCATGGAGTGTGACACAAATCAAAAGTCTATCAGTAACTAGTGATCCCATCACTGCTGGACTCAGGCAAGAAGTGGACATGCTGTAGAATAATAATAATACCAATAATGTTTGTATACACTAGTATGTGTTTCTAGATCATATTTGGAGTAAACAAAAGCCAGTTCAGAGGTTAGGGAATGTCAGGCAGGAGAAAAGTATAGAAGTGGAGTAGGATCATATGGTTATGTCCAGAAAGTATAGAGAATGGGAAGGTGATGTCTATCATGATCACATAGCAATGGCATAGAGGAGAGAAGTGAGAGAGACTGGAAAAAGAAGAAGGTTCCTTTTCTATTCATTTTTAATTGAGTTTCTAATATTTGTAATATTCTAATATATTTCTTAGAGTGAAGATTGATAGGAGAGTGTTAGGGAACCACTCAGAGGTGATCACCCTTAAGCTAATGGATAGTCCCGGAAGCTAGTTTGAGATTCAAGTGGGAATATATCTACACACACTTGCTAGTATATATACTACACTAGATAGTCAGGCACACAACACCATGGCAACCAACCTATAATCACAGAATGTCCTAGAACAACTAA
>Ga0153996_1000806_pt1 | contig 13611 bp, 13 predicted proteins | sample TSNC080MetaG_FD_104728 | JGI IMG/M metagenome (GOLD analysis project Ga0153996, IMG submission 104728) | Attine ant fungus gardens microbial communities from North Carolina, USA - TSNC080 MetaG | ecosystem: Host-associated > Fungi > Mycelium > Unclassified | place: USA: North Carolina, Lumber...
AAAGTTATGAAGTGCTTAAAAAAGTTATGCAGGAACGTACATTTTCGGAATGGCGAAATAAAAGTAAGATCACGGAAGAGCAGGCGCTTTTGTTGGAAGCCTATGCAATTAGCGGAGGCAGACGAATTTTAGAAATGTGGCACGACAGCAACTTTACTATGGATGAAAATATGGTAAAAGATTTGTTTGAAAATGTAGTCAAGTACGGTTTATATCACTTTATTTATACAAAGTAAACAGTACAAATAAAACATCGTATTGAACCACAAGTCTATGAGGTCTTATATTTTGTTCTTGTTGGCTCTTTCAGGTTACAGCATCCTCATGATGTATTGCATTGGCGGGATTTAACGCAAAATTCTATGAGAATGTGTAACCTGTACAATAGTATTTCCGATTTCTTTATTGATGTGACGGAACAGCTCCATAATTTCTGTTCCCGACTTGCTATCCAAGTTTCCTATCGGCTCGTCAGCTAGAATCAATTCTGGGTCAGAAATAAGAGAACGGGCTATTGCAGTTCGTTGTTGCTGCCCGCCAGATAATTCACGGGGAGTGAAATCCGCTCGTTCAGTTAAACCGACAATATCTAAAATTTCATCTAACTTTTGCTTATAATCAGACGCCCTCTTACCATCCATTACAATAGGAAGTAATATATTTTCCCTAACAGTAAGGTTATGTACCAAGTTATAGAATTGAAACACAAAACCTATATTATTTCTTCGCATAACCGATTTTTCTTTATCGCTCATATCAGCAATATTCTTTCCCTTGACTAAAATCTTTCCACTGCTGGGCGTATCCAATCCCCCTAAGAGATATAAAAGGGTACTCTTGCCGCATCCCGATGGGCCCATAATCGAAATAAACTCACCTTTGGTAACGGTTAGGTCGATTTCATGCAATTCATAGGAGTTCAAAGTACCATCTACATATTGGGGTTTTCATTCATATCCTCCTATTCATTTACTGTTACTACAGTTCCTTCTGTAATTCCGTTCTCATTAAAAGTATCTACTCTGACATAAACAGGCTGCCCGGTTACCAGTGCCCCAATATGCCCCTTTGTATCTCCGTACACCATGCGGCTGTGATGCAGTTTATCTGGCTTATATCCCCACAAAATATTTGCACCTACAGCTCTATCTGCCTGCCAGCTTACATCCATATCCATCGCCCCGTCATAATCTACTGAAACTCCGGATGCCTGACTGGGAGCTGTTCCATTTCCTTTTCCAAAAATACGGATTCCAGCAACTGACGCCGCCTGACCATACGGTAATTTTTCCACTGTCAGCTTTACGTAGCGGATTTCCTCTGCCTGATCAAATTCTATAAAATCATGAGAGTAATCTGTGTCTGCATTACGCTTATCTGCTATGGTAAAATATTTTTCACCATCTGCCGAACCCTCAAGCAGCCAGTTTGTACTCTGCTTTTTCTGGTCTATCCAGTGTTCTTCATAGAAGGAGTGAAGCATATCCAGATTTTCCGGCAGTTCTTTTGTAAGCCTATCGTCCACGAAATTAATCTGGACAGCAAATACTTTCTGCACCTCTTCTAAATCTACAATTGCATATTCTCCGGCATTACTGCTTCCTGCTTTCCAGAAAGTCCTGATATCTTCATCCGTAATATGATCCGCACCATCCCCCGAAGATATCTTAACCGGCTTCTTATAGGACAATAGCATCCAATCCGGCTGATCAAAAGCTTTTGCTCCCATCGCAACAGGCCAGCTTGCATATCTCTGGTCACAGTACAATTCACCATCTGCATCAAACCCTGCTTTCCAAAGACCAAGCCTGCGTTCAAAGTCCTCGTTGTGACTAATCCGCATTGATGCAGTATGCCAGATATTTCCATACTTATCTTCCAATGTAGAGCCATGCCCTGCGCCGGTAATAAATCCTCCCGGAACGTAAGAATAGGGGTTATTCTGTGCCGGTCTGAAGGAACCAAGCGGGCTATCACTTACATAGACACCGTCTCCGTATACGTTATACTGTGTTCCCGGGATTGCATATTGGAGATAATATGTTCCTTCATGCTTGGTCATCCATGCTCCCTCAATATAAGGACGGTTTCCAAAATATCCCCGAAGCATTTGTCTGGCTGTCTCCTCCGTCATCCCGATATCCGTATTTTCTTCCTTAGCCTTGTTTTTCATATTGGAAAGCATGGCTTCTACTTCTTCCTCAATCTGTTCTTCCGACTTCGGCGGAATATGTTCCTCTCCAAAACGTTCATAACCACGACCTTCTGGATGCGAATCAAACATCACCTGTTTCTCCGTATGGGGGATCATTGTTTCAGGATTTAATTCCACCCCATAAATCGGTGTCTGGTTAGAACAGCCCCAGTAAAAATATACCTTCCCATCGTCATCAATAAACAGGTTAGGATCCCAAAATGGAAATGTACCGGGGATTTCCTCAAATGTTTCAGTCCTTGGATCTTTTGTTCTGAAAAAGGAGCAATTTTTCTCCATATGGGATGCAGAAAAATACATATATTCACCCATCACACGAACATCAGGCGCATAATCGTAGATTGGGATATTTCCTTTAAATTCATAAAATTTCCAATCATACAAATCTTCACTGGTAAAAAATCCTGCCGTCATGGATGGAAATAAAAAATAAGTATCCTTGAATAAAATCAGTGACGGGTCTGCTGCCTCACGATATACTTTAAATGGTGCAGGAGCTTCATTTGGATTGATTTTCCTATGAAATTGATAACGATATTCCAAGTTCATTGGATTACAGTAATGCTTCATGTGTCTCCTCCTTTTTGGGCTATCTGGGAATGGTTATCCACAACAAGCGCAATTTTGTTCTTCTTTTTCAGATGGCAGATGCGATCTCCAAAAAATCAAACACGCCATCCTGCGGTTCAAGAGTGCTCCATGTAGATTCAGCGATACGGACAACGTTCATACCCGCACCGCTGATCATCTCCAGGTCCTCTTCTAATCGTTCATACGGCATATATTCCAAATAGTATGCGCATCCAAATAAAAGATTCTGTTTCATATGATATTTTCCTTCTGACTGTTTACTTTCTTTTTTCTAACAGCTCTTTACGAATCTGCTCTATTTTATCATCCAGTTTGTAACAGCAGATCAGAACCACCAGTACCGCACCTATCACGATAGGAACATAAATGGTAAGCGCCTTAATGCCCAAAAGCGCCGTATCTGTCTGGCTTTCCTCACCGCTGATAAATCCTACCGCTCCCATGACTAATCCCGCAAAGCCGGAAGCCAGGCCTGCCGCAATTTTCTGTCCTGCGCTGGTGACAGCCGAATAACCGCTTTCAACCCGATATCCTGTCTGCCACTCTCCATAATCCATGCAGTCTATTACCAGCAGACCGACAAAATAGACCATAGGAAGCGTGCCTACACTGCAGGCAATGGATGTGACAGCATACAGGATCAAATTCGTTGGCGCAAACGCTCTGACAATATATGCAATCAGATTGATGATCATCCCCAGCCGCAGTATTTTGGTTTTTCCAAACTTCTCAAGTAATTTGGGAATAAATAACAGGACGAGCGGGGTAACCAGGGCTGTCATACTGATCAATGACAACAAATTCAAATCCCCTATATTATATGTAAAATAATAACTGCCAACAATCATACCTAAATTTTGTCCGAAATAGTAAACAAAAATCAAGCCAAAACAGATCAACACATATTTGTTATGGATCAATTGTCTCACCATATCTTTGATTGAAACTTTTCTTTCTTCCACTTCCTTACCTTCCGCATTTGTCAAAGGCAATTCTTTAATCAGGAAAAATTTGAGTGTTGCCAGAATCATAGACGGAATACCAATTACCAGAGCCAGTATTGTCCATCCTGCTTTGGTTGCGCATAAGGTAGTGATCACGACAGGCATCGTTATGGATAAAATCGTGCCGCCATATGTAACGATCGCGCCGCCGATTGCCAGTGTGGATGACTTGTCTTTTTCACTTGGAATTGCGCGGATCATATATACCTGATCGGAACAGTTAAAAAATGTCAGGGCTACGGAATTGATCAGTGTATAGCAGACAAATACATATACCAGTTTCCCCGTCGTACTGAAAAAAGAAGGCACTGAGAACAACAGTATAATAAAAATCCATGCTACGGAAGCAAAGAGGGAATACGGCCTTCCTTTTCCCCATTTTGAGTTGGTACGCTCAATTATATAGCCTGCGATCAGATCAGTAAACCCATCAAACACCTTAGATCCCATCAAAATCATACCCACCGATGCCGAAGATAGCAACACGCTCTGCGTCAGATAATACGTCAAATATCCTGACATAATACCCCAAAACGCGTTAGAAGTCACTGCGGGTATATTCCATACAACCTTTTTATACATCGGAAACTTTTTTTCTTCCTGATTATTCATTGTATTTTCTCCTCCTCATTCTTCTTTTCCTTAAACTTTTTCTACTGTCGGAAACCATCCCAGACTATGGCATTTGCCCAGATCCCAGCTGTCCCAGCCAATCCAGCCTTTTTCATTTACCGTATCCAGAAGCAGTTTATAATTCCAGTAAAAATATCCCTCTCCCTGCTCCCATGCTCTCAACTGTGCATCTGCAAGCTCCCTGTAAACCAGCCGTTTTTCATTTTCACCCAGATATTCATCCCCGGCTGTCTGAGCCCCATTTAAAACAGTCTGTCCGCCCTTTGTGTCAATGCCGCATGCATAGGAGTTAAACAGACACCATTCCCCGCAGATCGTCGGAAAATACTCCTGCATTTCCGCGATATCTTTCGCAAAATTATCTTTTACAAATGCAAGGTAGCCGTTCACACTCTGCTCGCATCCCATGGCTTCCGCATTCATCAGGTACATATGGGTATCCAGAATGACATTCTTAAACTCGTCTTCTCGCATGAAATCCTTCCATGACTTCAATAAAAATGCATCATGAATCACCACACACTTTTCTTCTGGCAAATGCTTTCGGATTCTCCTATAAGCTTTCGTGTAAAAGTCCCTGAGAAATACCAGCGAATTTGCTGCACTGCCCTTTGCCATCTCCGGGTCTGCCGCAGGATATCGTTCCTGAATTTTCCCATAGGTCCATATCGTCTCTGTGACAGGTTCGTTCAGGATTTCAATTCCCAGCAATCCGTCCCTTTCTACATACCTTTCTGCCAGTTTTTCCAACACTCCCAGCACATAATCCACTTCCTCCGGCATCTGTGACCACCGGCACACACCGCTTAATCCTCCATTGTCAAATCCATTCTGGCTATACGGAACCGTATGCAGGTCTATCAATACCTGCAATCCGTACTTTTCCGCCCATGCAACCGCATGATCCAGTTCCTCAATGCAGCCTAAAAACGGCATCCTGTCGCCAAAGATGAAATAGGGAACGGGAATCCTCACAGCATTCAGTCCAATGCCCTTTATAATGGCAAAATCCCTTTCTGTCACATATTCGGAACGGTGAACCTGAATCCTTGCTTCGTATACTTCTCTTGGAAGCTGGAATGGAAGGTTATATTCATCTTCCGCCGTGGTCCCTTTGAATAACGCCGGACTCATCCATTTTTCCAATACCAGCCAGTTTCCTAAATTTACTCCTTTGATCTTCATACCAACTCTACCTCCTGCTAAATCTGATACATATACGTTCTCCAATACATGCGATGCACCCTTGTATTTGTTTATGGGATCATCTTATCCGATGCTGTCCGGATTGTATTATATAATTGAAACATTTATTGTATAATTGTATCATAACTTTTAACTAATTATCTTTAGACTGCCGTTCATTCCCGGTTCATCGCATCCATATCTTTCTTGTCATAATAGCGATAACCCACGAAAATCCCTTCCTGATAGTCCGCCTCCTCCAGCTGCGTCCCTTCGCTCTCCCACCCGTATTTAATGCTGTCCGAATTGTATTGTATAATTGAAACATATATTGTATAATTATATCATAAATTCAATATTCCTGTTTTTGTGCAGAAATTTAGGGGGATCGTATGGAATCAATATTAGATTTATGTGAATTTTTTTATAATGCCCACCATATTCCGGTCTATCTTTACAAAAATGAAGAAGTGATTGCCTGTTTTCCACACCAGCCCGCCATATGCCGGCCTGATTCAGATTTTGTCGATCATATCCGAAAATCTCAAATATTTTTGTACTATATCACCCCGGAAAATCTGTTTATGGGGTATATTCCGGTGGAAAAATATCATCTGGAAATTCTGTTAGGTCCCGTAAACGTAATTCCGTATACCATTGAACAACTTTCCAAAGTGTTGCTCAAAAAAAGAATACCCCGAAAAGATCACGAACTGTGCATGGAGTTCTATCAGTCGATACCCAATTATTCCCATGTGGAATTTATTGATTTTGTGTTGCTTCTTCAGTTTGCCTTAACCGGCAATAAGATAACCAGAGACGATTTTTTTCATTATCAGGACGAAGCCAATGCGGATACTCCCAGGAATTTCCTAATTGAAAATCAAATGGATTCAGAAATATATCTGTTGGAACTTCACAAAAACGACATGATACTTCAATATATTGAACAGGGAGATTCCGATGCGGTCTTCCAGTACTTATGCAGCCAGCAGGCGCTTCCCCCTGTCAACTTCGGCGCTACTCCGCTTGCATACCGGAAGCATCTGTGTTACTATTCCATTGCCCTGTTCTCCGAAGCGGCGCAGCGCGGCGGGCTTACAGCATTAGAAAGCACAGAAATCGCCGCCTCCTACTACAAAGAGATTTCATCCCTCTTCACTGTTGAGAAAATCGATTTTCTAACCGGACGCGCCGCCCTCTTTTATGCGGGCAAAGTGGCGTCCGCCCATTTGCCTTCCGATATTAATGCCAGTCTTATAAGCTGCATCCAATTTATAAGCCATAATGTATACAACCATATCCAGGTTTCAGATGTGGCCTCTTTCATCGGGTACAGCCGTACCCACATCACACGCCTATTCAAACAGGAACTGGGGTTTGGTCCTGCCCGGTTCATTTTGAGATCAAAATTAGAAGAGGCCAAAATACTGTTAAAACATACAAGTAAATCCCTCTCCGAAATCAGCACAGCCCTCTGCTTTTCCAGCCAAAGCCACTTTCAACGCAGTTTTAAAGCGCAATTCCAGATGACTCCTATGGAATTTCGGCAGAAAATAAAATAATTCGTCAGCCTCCTTGAAAACGCGATGGAGGCAGTGTTACAAGCCGTATGCCACACTGCGGAAAGGAGCGGTATGTTTGCGCCAATATGATACTGCGGGGCGGGAAGTGAGGCAGTATCCACATACCATGCCTATACGGGAACTACGGTTTCTTGCTTTTTTCACAACCTGCCATTATAGTAAAACCTATCATACACGGGAGGAAAAAGTATGTTCACTTATGAAGATTTCAAATCGTTAGCTGGGATAACAGACCGTGACGAACTTATGTCTGCCGTTGCGCAGATTCCCGAAGAAGATTTACGGACTACCCTATACAAATCCGTGAAACCCTTGCTTTTTATGCAGTTTCCAGCCTCGTCCGAAACTCTCTGTCAACGTTCCCTGTAAAGATCTATGGTGATAATCCGCATACCACTGAGAACTTTATTGCAGGTGTTACAGAGAAAATCAAAAAGCAGATGAACCCGCTAAAAGACTGATTTAAAAATCATGTCTCTGGCTAATAAATAATCTGCTACATAGCGCTTTGACTTCAAAGAAGTTATGGCGCTTATTTTTTACAGGAGGCAAAAAAATATTTTACCTATATGAATATGTTTAACGAAAAAAGAGCAAGAAATATTAAAACATCAGTTGAATAATCGTATCGGAATGGCTTCGATACGATTTTTTGCATTAAGACCATAAATCAACTCATCTACTGTTGAATATTTCAAAACTTTGAAGTATAATGACTATGAGGTGATATTGTTATGAACTACTTGACAATAAAAGAAGCGGCTGAAAAATGGGGTGTTTCAGGCCGCATGGTAACTTATTATTGCGTTGCTGGACGTATCGAGGGCGTGATAAGAAAAGGCAATATGTGGCTTGTCCCGGCTGACGCGGAAAAGCCTAAAGACGGGCGGTATAAAAATAAACGAAAAAAGAAGGTGAAAGCAGATGAAGCAAATATTAATTATTGAAGATGACGAAAATCTGAGCCGTGGCATTGCATTTGCTTTTGAAAAGGACGGTTACTCCGTCATACAAGCAAACACATTGAAAGCCGGGAAATTCAGCTATGAGCAGAATAATATAGACATTATCATTCTTGATTTGGGATTGCCCGACGGCAACGGCATGGAGCTTTGCCGATATATCCGGGAAAAATCAAATGTTCCCGTCATCATGCTTACCGCCCGTGACTTGGAAACAGACGAGGTTTCCGGCCTTATGGCCGGAGCGGATGATTATATCACAAAGCCGTTTTCCCTTTCCATTTTACGCGCCCGCGTGGAGGCGGTATTTCGACGTTTGGACGCAAAAGACAATAAGGTTATCAAGTCGGGCAAGTACAGGCTGGACACCGACCTTTGCAAGCTGTTCTGTAGAAGTGAGGAAATCCCTATTAGCGCGACGGAGTTTCGGCTTCTTAAATACTTCATGAGCAACGCAGGGCAAATACTGTCAAAGGAACAGATACTTGCCGCCTTGTGGGATAATCAGGGCAATTTTGTGGACGAAAACACGCTCCCGGTAAACATTAGCCGCCTACGGACGAAGATTGAGCACGACCCTAAAAATCCAAAGATAATAAAGACCATTCACGGTATGGGTTATGTTTGGGTGAAGGAGTGACGGGCATGGGGATTTATATTATTTCTGCCGCGGCAATAGCATGTTGCGTCCTGACAATCATATTCTCCCGCAGATATGTAATGAAAGCCTTTAACTCCATAGACGCGGTACTAGACCGAATATTATCTAAAGATACAGGCTTGTTTTCTGAAACAACGAGCGAAGATAGAATATCTAAGCTCACGCACAAGGTGCGCCGCATTATGGATATGGGAGTTTCCGAGGCGGCTCAGACAAAAGAAGAAAAAGAAACAATACAGGGCTTTATTTCGGATATGTCCCACCAAATGAAAACGCCGCTTTCCGGTATATCCATGTATGCAGATTTGCTTTTAGAGGGTAATTTATCTGTGGAAGAGCAGCGCGAGTTTTTATCCCGTGTAAAATCCAGTACGGATAAACTGCAATGGATGATGGACAGCTTAATAAAAATGTCGCGGCTGGAAGTCGGAGCGATCCAGCTTACCCCTGTTTCAGAAAGTATCCGGCAAACTATTTCGGACGCTATCGGCAGCGTTGTTGCGGCGGCCTCCAAGAAAAACATCAACATAAGCGTTGCGGATTTTGAGGATACGCCGCTGTACCATGACAAAAGATGGATGCGGGAGGCGATTGCCAATGTGCTTGAAAACGCCGTGAAATATTCTGCGCCTGACAGTGAAATCGAAGTGTCCGTTGAACCGTTGCCGCTCTATACAAAAATTGTTATTACCGACCATGGGATAGGCATAGATAAAAGCGATTGGAACATGATTTTCAAAAGATTTTACCGGAGCCAAAGCGTGAAGGACAACGAGGGCGCGGGACTTGGATTGTACCTCGCCGCGCTAATCATGGAAAAGCAAGGTGGCTATATCATGGTGGATTCCATACCCAGCGACTTTACTTCCTTCTCCCTGTTCTTACAAAACTGTAAGAAATGATCCGGGTTTTGTAAGGAGCCTGTAAGAAATGCGCCTTACAATGGAATTACGAAAGAAAGGAGTGCTTTTATGGCGATTTTAATGACACACGGATTAAAGAAATACTATGGAAAGGAACCGAATCTTGTCCGCGCCCTCGATGGCGTTGATGTTGAAATAGAGGCCGGAGAGTTTGTCGCGGTGGTCGGTATGTCCGGCTCAGGCAAGAGTACGCTTCTGCATATGCTCGGCGGCCTTGACAAGCCAACAAACGGAAAGGTCATTATTGACGGACACGAACTTGCGAAAATGACCGACGAACAGCTCACCATTTTCCGCAGGCGTAACGTGGGATTTGTATTCCAGAGCTATAACCTTGTCCCGATTTTGAGCGTTTATGAAAATATTGTGCTACCGATAGAGCTTGACGGCAACACAGTGGATAAATCCTTTGTGGATGAAATTATTGATATGCTCGGTCTTTCTGAAAAGAAAAACAACCTGCCGGCTATGCTTTCGGGCGGTCAGCAGCAGCGCGTAGCGATTGCTCGCGCATTGGCGACAAAGCCATCTGTTCTTCTTGCGGACGAGCCGACCGGCAATTTGGACAGCAAGACCAGTCAGGACGTTTTAGGCGTTCTTAAAATGACATCGATCAAGTTCCATCAGACAATGATGATGATAACGCACAATGAGCATATCGCGCAGCTTGCCGACCGCGTTATCCACATTGAGGACGGTAAAATCAAAGGGGAGGCGGGTATGAAATGAGAAATAACAATGCCGCCATTGTCAGGAAAATTACGGGACGTACCCTGTTGGCAGATAAACGGCGCAACTTCTTTGTTATTGCCGCGATAACGCTGACTACCTTTATGATTGCTTCGGTTTTCAGTATCGGGGTTAGTTACTACGAATCTATGAATATGCGTGAAAAACGTATGCAAGGCTCTGTTTCTCATATGGCTTTTGCCGCTCCTACCGAAGAACAAATAGAAAAACTCTATACTCTTGATTATGTAAAAGCAATCGGTGTAGGCGCATATGTCGCGCAAACGGCAGATTTCCCAAAACTGGATAGCCTGGATATAGCCTATGTCGATAAAACGCAATGGCAGGAAATGTTTTGCCCGACGTACACAAATATCACAGGTCATTACCCGGAACAAGGAAATGAGATTATGCTATCCAGTTATATACTCGGTGCTATGGGGATTGATAATCCTGTAATCGGCATGAAAATACCTATATCATATATTGTGAACGGTACGGACGAGGTTAAAACAGAAACCTTTATTTTGTCCTGCATTTACACGGAATACGCGAGTGTTGCGGGAAATAAGTTTGCCGCTATATATTCATCCCGCGCTTTTGCGGAAAGGGCTGGCAAGCTCACAAACGACAATATATCAGTAAACGTCATTTTCAAGGACGCAAAGCGTGTCGGTGAAAATATCGAAAGACTGAAACAGGATTTATCTTTTTCGGAAAATCAACAATACGTTGAATCCCCGGCGTTTACCGAAAATTACGGGAATACCACAACCTATATAGCGTTGCTTATAATAATTTTGTTCTTAATGTTTATGGGTTATCTGCTCATATACAATGTTATGTATATTTCCGTTTCCAAAGATGTGCGGTTTTACGGTATGCTTAAAACATTAGGCACAACACCGAGGCAGATACGGCGTATAGTCATTGGTCAAATATTGCGCCTTTGCATGGTCGGTGTGCCTGTTGGGGGTATGGCTTCGGCGGCGGTTTCGCTGTTAGTTGTCCCTGCTATTCTCTTAAACAGCGGTATTGATACGGGCGTTGTCGTGTCGTTTTCGCCTGTAATCTATATCGGCGCGGTACTGTTCGCTGTTATAACCGCTTTAATCGGTGCTGTTACTCCCGCGAAAAAAGCGGCGAATATCACGCCCATTGAAGCGTTGAAATTCACAGGCGAAGAAATCCGCAAATCGAGCGTTCATTCTTCCGCAAACGGCAAGCCGTATAAAATGGCTATCCGCAACATTTTCCGTGACCGTAAACGGGCGGCAGTTGTGATGTTGAGCCTGTTCTTGGGTATTACAGTTTTTACAACTATTATGACAGTCGTTACCAGTATGGACATTGACTATCGTGTAAATGCCGAATACAACTATGACTTTTCCTTATATAATAATAATTTTGACTCACATTATTTGAATGATTTTTATACAAATGAAGTAAAAGAAATAAATGGCATAATTGAAGTTGGGGCAGTCACACTTGGGCATACTGAACTCATTTATTCGGAAATGCTTGATAAGTATGTAGATTGGCTCAGTAAAGAACATAATCGCTCCAAAGAAGATGTTATTATAGATAATGTTTTTAATTTGGAGCATGGGATTAAAGGCATTGACCAGTTGACGCTTAGGGAACTAAATAAAACGCTCCCGATTCCTATTGACACGGAAGCATTTGAGCGCGGTGAAATCGCTTTAATAAATATACAACACTATGAAGATATGGCGGATTGCTTTACAGATGTTTCCGCGCTTAACCTCAAACGCGCTTCGGACGGAACGCCTATTCAAATTGCCGTTGGCGGTATAGTGTCCTTGCCAAGAGGAGAATTAACATATTCTCCAATGGAAATCTTGGTGTCAAATAATTTCATGCAACAACACTATCCACAATCGCAAATACTTTACTTAGACATAAATGTAGAAAACGGCTATAACGAGCAAATATACAATACGCTTGAAAAAACTATAGACCCAGCCGTGGTTAAAGTGGTGTCACGCTATGCGGCGCGACAAGCAATGCAGGATGCGAAAACAATCATGTTCGTGCTTGGCGGCGGTATTTCGTTAATCCTTGGATTTATCGGTGTATTTAACTTTATCAATGTAATGTCCGTGGGCGTAATGGTGCGTAAACGCGAGTTTGCGACGCTTGAAAGCATTGGGATGGGTAAAAAGCAAATGCGGTCAATGCTTAGAAATGAGGGTATAGGCTATGCAATCATATCAATATTGTGTTCCTTAACAGTCGGGAATCTGATTGCTTACGGCCTTTTCCTCCTATACAAAAATGCAGAAAAATCTGCTCAATTTACCTATCCGTTAATTCCCGTTTTGATAACGTGCGCTGTTATATCGTTAATTTGTTTTATTACGCCGGAGGTTGTTTATAGGGGCATTAGCAAGATGACCCTTGTGGAACGGCTGAGAGAAGCGGAATAATGACTTTTCACTACGGGCCAATTTGGCCCGTAGTAACGCAAAGGAAAAAAGATGGCTTGCCCTGCGGTAATAATAAAAACCGCCGATGGGAGCCGGATTTGTGTTGAGGTTTCAACCTCGGTCAAAGAGCTGCTTGAACAGTCTGACCGACAAATCCGTTCCCAGAGGCGGCAGGACAGACGGTATCTTGATTGAGCCGTTGAATTTCGATTTGCTTCATGTCGTGGGAGAGCATACGGAAATAAACCACGCCGTCATCGCCCCGTATCACGCCGATCACCTCCAGCAAACTCTCAAAAGTCATTCGGGTTTCGCCCCGCTATCTGCTGCAGATCGGTGCCAGGCTTAGAGACGCAGGTCTGATCGCCACTGTCAATGGTCCAACCGGCGGCTATTCGTTGATCAAGCCGCCGGAACAGATCAGTCTGCACGATATCATTATAATCATGGAAGGAAAAACCGAAATCCGGCAGCGGCCGGTACCAGAAATAGTAGATGTCCATGAATTTATAACTCTCAACGTGGCGTATGAACATGTTAATAGTACTCTGGTATAGATTTGCGAATTATCGTCTCCAACTTTTTGCACAGTTTAAGCTCTTTGTTTCTCCTAAAAGCAGCAGATATTTATCTACAACAGCAGATTCTCTACGCCTAATGTTGTGAAGTATC